>Ga0102962_1000102_pt1 | contig 52093 bp, 49 predicted proteins | sample SalPonF2_C_D2_MG_FD_84519 | JGI IMG/M metagenome (GOLD analysis project Ga0102962, IMG submission 84519) | Salt pond soil microbial communities from South San Francisco under conditions of wetland restoration - Salt Pond MetaG SF2_C_D2_MG ...
CTGATTAAGATTATAAGTGCCATCTGGAACAGCGGCACCTCTTACGACCCAGATCACACTTCCCGGTTTGACCGACAAAAAAATGCCGCCTGACCCTTGATAAAGTCATAGCATTCGATATAATATCCCAGCCGGGGTAACTGTATGCGGAAGAGCCCACGTTGTGTTATCCCAGACTCCGATCCGGGATCTGTTACACGATCCGCTTAAAATTTTATAATAGATATTTTGGTTAATCTTTTTTTGAAGAATGATACTACGCGATTGTATACATATGCCAAGGTTCTGTTCCTGTTTTTGAACGATCATCCGCATACAGGCGGACCCCCGATTAAATCAGGGAAACCCAAGAAATCACCGACTACGAATAGCCACCCGTTTTTGTTCCCGGTCGGGGCGAATCCTTCGCAACCCGCCTTTGGATGAAACGCGAGCCGGTATGAATTGCTCACGCACCGTCCGCGGTACTGCAACAGCTATTCTAATGCCGGAGGGACATCTGTAGTCGAGAGACTGTTTTGGGGGTGCCGCACCCAGATTCTGATGAGGATATTTATTTATAGTAAACACTTTCAAAGGTACTCTTCGAATACATTCTTTAACTCGGGCATTGGATGTGGTCTGAAAGAGGGGACACCTTTTGGAATAGAATTTAATTCCACAGGGGCACGGAGATAATCGATTGCATTTTTATATCGAAGTCGGGTTATTTATTGATTTGAAAATGGAATGAAAATATTCAGGAAAAGGAGGAGCTCACTATGAATTAATCCTGAAGGATGATGGAGATTCCAACCGTAAATAGTTCTGGTTAGCCAAGGCAAAGGGCAAACACGAAATTTTGTAAAGTCTTTATACCTTTTTTCAAAAATTAATCCAGCTCATCGATGATATCATCCACATTCTCAGCTCCCGGAGGTAGAGATTGAGCCTCTTCTTCAAATTCCTGTTCTTCCTCCGTTAGTCGCTGTTTACGACGTTGAGCCTTATCATTTAATTTTTGTGAAAACTTGTCCTCATCTTCAGGAAGATCAAACAGTGCCGCTTCATCTTTTGAAAATTGATCCAGAGATTCCTGGGCCAACTCAAGATAAGAACGGATACCGCCAATAATTTCTTTACGGCGGTCTAACAAGCGAATGATGCTTTGCCGAACCTGTTGGCGCTGTTGGGTAGCTTCGCGGATGATAGATTCGGCTTCCATTTCAGCCTTTTCAATTTTGTTACGTGCATCTTTTCGCGCTCCCGAGAGTTTTTGTTCGGCTGATTCTTTAGCTGTTTGCAGGGTTTCATGAAGAGCCTCTTCGACCCGTTCATAGTGTTTGAGTTTTTCTTCCAACTCATCAATTTTATCTTCGAGCTCACGGTTTCGGGCAACCAAATGTTCCCATTCATTTGACATCAGGTTAAGGAAAGCCTGAACTTCGGCTTTGTCATAACCACGCAATGATTTCTCAAATTCTTGTTGTTTGATCTCTAATGCCGTTAGCTTCATAATCTTTTGCCCTTGCTATCAGATAAATTGTGTGTATTTAACGTCTTATTCCCGCAGCATGTTCCGCAGGTTGTTGTCTTCTCCTGACTGAGATTGTCCTTCTTCCGGTTCGCGATCTTCGATTTCAATTTCTTGTTTAGGAGCTTCAATTTCTTTGGATCCACTTTGGGAGCGTTCAGTTGAGCTACCCTCATCTTCGGCAACAATAGCTTCCAAGTGTTGTAGTCGTCGCTCAGTATCCTTCTTGTATTTTATGAAAGCTTGAGCCAGACGATCAAATTGTTCTTCCGGAATCGAATTGCTATTTCGGTTTATCCAAGCTCTGATTAGTCCAAATATTTTTCCAGCTAAATAACCTACCAGGCCGACACCAGCGATGGTGCCAACCAAAGCAACGATCATTTCTTGAACACTCATAACTTGACCCTATCATTTTGTTGCAAATCGTTAGTCAATCTCTCGTTCGATTCCGGTTCTGCGGTATCAAAGAAAGAATCAGGTTTTTCCTGCTCTTTGTCAGCAATAATTGCCTCCAGATGGTCGACACGTTTTCGCATTTCTTTCTTATGTTCCATAAAAGCCCGTGCCAACCGGTTGAAACTTTCTGCATCTACTTCAGAAATACCCCGATTCCTATTCATCCAAGATTTAATCAAGCCAGTTGCACAGCCGATTGCTACAATGGCCACAAGCATAATTTCCGGTTCCATTATTTGGTCCTCCGTTTTTGTGCGATATCTGAAACTTGCTGTTGATTTTCCTGTTTAATAGTGTCTTCATCAATTTCAATTTCTTCCATCCCTCTGCCAGCTCCAACAGAGAAATCATCAGGATCTCCTGCTGCAATTGCTTCAAGATTTTCTATACGTCCCTTGAGAGCATTGACCAGCTTACGAATATCTTCCATTTCTTCCTCATTCTGCCGGCTTCGGTTCATCATCTCAATTTTATTTCTTTGATACTCCATGATGAACTTACCGATAATGGCCGCAAGCGGAATAAGTACCCAAATCCAGGTTACCATTTTGAAATTATCCTTTCTTAAAAAATTCCTTTAAAAATGTAATGTACTAAATCTTTAGGATATTGAAAGGTACTTATAACGATAATTTGGATCAGTAGTTACGCTCCCCAAAGATTGCGCGTCCTACCCGAACTATTGTAGAACCTTCTTCAATGGCAATTTTCATATCATTGGTCATGCCCATCGACAGGTGTTCCAGTTGAACATTGTCGGATTCCAGATTACGATGTTCATCCCGTAATTTACGTAGCAACCGAAATTCAGGACGTGTTTTTTCAACATCCTGGGGATCTACGAATGTTGCCATTCCCATTAGTCCACGAACGCGAACATGATCAAGTCCCTGGGCATAGGTAAGAATTTTTTCCAGATCCTCTGGCTTGCACCCTCCTTTCTGTTTTTCTCCGCTGATATTTACTTGGATAAGTGTATTAATCACCCGGTCGATACGGGAGGCCCGTTTCTCAATTTCCTTGAGATATTTTTCTTTTTCTACAGAATCGATCCAGTTCACGCGCTCCACCATATATTTGATCTTGTTGGTCTGCAAGTTGCCGATCATATGCCACTGGATTTGGTTTTCGTCAAAGGCCTCCATCTTATCCTGCAATTCCTTCGCCCGATTTTCACCGAAATGTACTTGCCCGCAGCCAAAAGCAGTTTTAATATCTTCCAAAGGCTTCATTTTACTAACGGCCACAAGCATTACCTCATCAGGATTCCTGCCCGCCTTTTGGCAAGCCTCTTTAATTTCCTGTTCAACTTGTTCAATATTTTGGCAAATATCTTCGTCCATAGGGGATATAATATTGTGGTTTTGACCAAATAAGTTGGTATTGGATACTGTTTAAAGCAAAAGAAATAATAAGTTTAAAAATAAGCTTTTAAGAATGGGATTAAAATGCTATTTTGTGGGTCTGAAATAAAGAATCGAACAAAAATTGATATCTCTGGCTCTGAGTATTTATTACTTCGACTCTGAATTATTTGCCCATCGGCTCAGGTGCTGTTGGACTGTAACCATAAAGCACGGGGGGCGATAGCTTTTATGAATGTTCAGGTTCGGCATATTTCTACCTTTCTTCATAAATGGGCTCCGCCCAGCACCAAATTAGACTATGACAACGTAGGTCTGCTTGTCGGAGATCCCAACCAGGAAATTTCCCGAATTCTAACCTGTCTTGATGTAACGCTGGATATTGTTGATGAGGCTATCCAGAATGAGTGCGATCTGATTGTTGCGCACCATCCACTTATCTTTAAAAGCATCAATCGAATTAATCCCACCAACGAGCAGGGAAAAATTATTTTCAAGCTGATTAAAAATGATATTTCTCTGATCGCTGCTCATACCAATCTCGACGCCGCTCTTGACGGCGTTTCTTTTGTTTTAGCCCAGTCATTAGGACTTGAAAATCTGAAGTTCCTTGACAACAACTACAACATTAGCCGCAAGATTGTACTCACCACCTCCCATTCGGATAGCGAATCTGTTCTCAAACTTTTGAATTATTACTCGGCTGAAGAAGCACACTATTACAAAGTTGAAGGCCGTAAGGAGGGGCAGTTCACCTACGAAGCAATTATGGATGAACATAATGTTCCCGATTTGAAAAGTGAACTACAAAAGAATGGGTTGCTTCACAGGGGGAGCTTTCAAGTGATGGAAGTAGCAAGTCCTTCAAACAATGTAGGCATGGGTGTTGTTGGATTTTATCGCGACAAGGGACTGACTCAACAAGAGTTTTTAGATGTTGTTGCCGATGCCTTGAATGTTGATGCTGTGCGTTTTTCAGGGTCTGCAGAACGAATTAAGAAAGTTGCAGTCTGTGGCGGCGCGGGCGTATCACTTGCCCATACGGCCATTGGTCAGGGAGCACAGGCTTTTGTTACAGCTGACATCAAATACCACAATTATTTTACCGATACAGATAACTTTTTACTGGTCGATGTAGGCCATTATGAAAGTGAAGTGCCCATGGTGGCGGCGCTTCAGCAGGAACTTTCCGAAGCATTTGAACAAATCGATGTTCTGGAAACACAAGTAACCACCAACCCAATGCAGGTTTTTATACCTGATCATAACCGAAATAAGCAGGAATAAACGACGATACCGTAATCTATGGAAGAAGTACTTCAACAATTGGCTAATCTTCAATATATCGATAGCAGAATCGACGAGCTTGAGCAGTTGCGAGGCGATTTACCGGAAGAGATCCTTGATATCGAGACTGACATCAATCGATACGAAGCTAAGATTAAACGTCTTACTGAAGAAAAGCAGGAACTCAAGGTTGAGAAAGATAACCTGAAGCTAGAGATTGACGATGCCAAAAACAAGATGGAAAAATACGAGGATCAGCAGCTTTCGGTTCGAAATAACCGAGAGTACGATGCGCTGACTAAAGAGATCGAATCTCAGAAGCAGGTTATCGAGAATTCAGAATCTCGGCTGGAAGAGATCGAAAAGCGTATGGAACAGATTGATCCGGAAATCGAAGAGATTGAAGAGAAGCTGGAACAGACTAAAGGTCTCCACGAAGAAAAGCAGAAAAATCTGAATGAGGTTGTCAAAGACACTCAAAAAGAGGAAGATATGCTTCAGGAAAAACGTGATGAAGTCAAAAAAGATATTGACGAGCGCTACCTGAAAAGCTATAAACGTCTGCGTAATGGGCTTTCGAACGGACTGGCTGTTGTCCCTATGGAACGGGGAGCCGCTTTGGGGATGGCGTTGCCACCTCAGACGCAAGTCGAAGTTCGTCGCAAAAATAAGATCATTATTGACGAAAACAGCGGGCGTATTGTGGTTGATCCTTCATTCTTTGAGACCGCCAAAGACCAGCTTTCGCTTTAAGAGCAGAGAGCTTTTTTGTGGGCAGGTGCCCCATACCGGTTTATGAACGTTTGTTAGCGGAGCCCCGTAAGAGAACGAAGTCGGTTCGGAACCAATTTTACTTACGCACCACCCACTTAAGTCTTGGTCAAAAGAGGATGCTCTATAAAACATGTAGGACATATCGGTTATCCCGCTCGTACAGGTAGTGGTCGCATTGTCCGTGGTGATCTGATTTTTGCTTCGCTTGGTATAGACCAGCCCGCTTACGACACCCGACTGGCCAATCGAGGCCTCCGGACACTTTACTGTCTCCCCATTGGCGGCCAGGTAAAAGGAGTTTGGCTTGAATACAGCCGTCACTTTTTTCGGGGTATCCACGGTAATTCGGGCTGGGTCGTCGCTTCCTTTCAGGTCGCCCTTCCACTGTTCAAACCGGTAGTTCGAGTTCGGTTTGGGGATAGCATATAGTTCAACTACAGTGCCTGTAGGGCATTCAGTGGTCTTTCCTTTGACAACCTGGTGCCCTTGCCTTGGGTGTCAACAATCAGGTCATAGGTTTTGAGTTTAAAATGAGCGGTCAACCCGTAAGTTTTATCTACGGTAATCGACAGCGGGTTGTCGGTGCTTTCTACGGACCCGCTCCAGCCGGTGAACACATAATTACTGTCGGGCAAGGCCTGTAGCTGAACGGTTTGGCCCTGCTCATAGGTGCTGTCGGCAGACGGTGAAATTGTGTGCCGCTTCGGGATATACCGAAGCGGAGACATCGTACATGGTGGGATTATTGTCGGAACAGCAGGAAATGAATACTATAGTTAAAGTAACGAATATAGCAGTGATCGTTGCATGATATCGGTAAAATAAAATATGTTAATAGCCCCAAAAAGCTAATTGCACAATCCAATTTTATGCAGTCTATTAATATTATCTTTAAATCCAAAATGTTTTAGAGCGTTGCGCCGCAAGGGTTTTAGTCACCCTTTTTTTGACGTCGGTGTACATAAAATCTATCCATTGACTTAACCGTTATAACCCGGACCAATTCTTAACTAAAAGATATTTTTTGTAAATTGGCGTAAGGATGATCGGGTAATCGCCCCTGAAATTCGGGGAGGAAAGTCCGAACACCAACGAGCGCTGTGCTTCCTAACGGGAAGATCCGGGTAACCGGGTAGATAGTGCCACAGAAAATAGACTACCTCGCTTCGGCGGGGCAAAGGTGAAAAGGTGAGGTAAGAGCTCACCGCTCCGGTGGTGACATTCGGAGGCAGGGTAAACCTCACAGGGTGCAAGCTCATGCAGACAGTGTGCCGCTCGTCGCTATACTGCCGGGTGGAGTGCTCGAGCCCCGAAGCAATTCGGGGACCAGATAAATGATTACCCTCGACAGAATTCGGCTTACAGATCATCCTGCAAAACTACATCAAAAGGCTGTCCCGACCAGGGGCGGCCTTTTGTATTTTAGTTTATTTTTTAAGACACTGTTGTCGCAAGAGAACTTTTCAAGAAAGATTATGAAAAATAACACAGAAAAAGTACAACAACTACTTGATAGTAACTTGAATAGTGAACACCAAGCTTGGTTATTAGGGGCTGGAATTAGTAAGGAAGCGGGAATACCATTAATGGGGCCTCTTACAGAACGGGTAAGGAGCATTTTAGAAGACTTTGACCAAGACAACAAGGATGCGAATCATTCAGAATTATATTCACTTATTTCTGGAACTTTAACAGAAGGTCATAATGTCGAAGATATTTTAAGCCAGATTGGTGATTATATTGCTATAACAAAACGAAGAGATCCTAAAGAAATTAGTGTAGGAGGAAGGACGCTTACCATTGATCATCTGCAAGAATTGCATCATCATATCCAAGAAGCTATTAGCAGAACTATTAAATATGGATATTTGCCTTGCGAAAATGGAAATGGTGAAAAGATTGGAGATCAGCGGAAATCTATCATAAATATAAATTATCATATTAAATTTATAGAAGCTTTATTTAAGAAAAGGTTTTCAGGTAGACTTTCAAGAAAGCCGATCAAATTTTTTACTACAAATTACGATACCCTTCTGGAAGATGCATTATCATTAAAAGGATTGAGTATAGTTGATGGATTTAAGGGAGGAGCAGTTGCCTATTGGGATCCAGAAGTTTACGAAAACCCTAATGCCGATGCAGAAGTTTTTAAACTTCACGGATCTATAGATTGGTTTAAGACAGAAGAACAACTATTGATTAGAAAAAGAGATGGAGCACCGTATCCCGATGAAGAAACGAGTCAATTATTAATTTATCCTCAAGCTACCAAATATAAATTAACTCAAAGAGATCCATTTGCTCAACTTTTTGAGAAATTCAGAAGAACATTAATTAGTGATCAATTGAAGCTATTTGGAATATGCGGTTATAGTTTTAATGATAAGCATATCAATGAGGAGATTGCTAGTGCAATGGCGCAAACAAATGATTCAATTACAATGCTTGCACTAGTTAAAGAGCTAAATGGAAAATTACCGGATTGTCTTGAATCGTGGCTAGATTCAGAAGAACATTCATGGACAGACAGGTTGCTTATTGTTACTGATAATGGATTTTATGATGGTTCAAAAGAAAATATTCTAGAAAATACAGAGACATATGATTGGTGGACTTACCAAGGGCTAATTAAGGTATTAAATCAGGGAGCAGAGGTAATGTTATGAGTTTATTTACAAATGTTAGTGAACTACGAATCGGTTCTATCATTGAAGTTTCAGGTTCGTCAATAAAAGTAGATTTAGATAAAGATATAAATGATCTAACACGAACGTATAAAGGGAGGGTCTATCCAATTGGTCAGTTTGCTAGTGTGGTTAAAATACCCTTTGGTAGAAGGATGATTTTTGCCTATGTCAGGATGTTAAGGATGCGTTCAGATATTGCCTTAGAAGAGGGGCAAAAAATACCTAGTGATTTTGAAGATTCCAGAGTTTTAGAAGCCGATCTTTTTGGTGAAGGGATTTGGAAGTCATCGACATCTGAACTTGAATTTTCAAGAGGTGTAAAAAATTATCCCTTGCCTGGACAAAGCGTATTATTAACTACTGAAAAAGAGTTAACTGAAATTTATAAGGGGTCAGAAAAAGAAAATGATTCCGACTTTAGCGAGAAGCTAGGTATTGGTAATTATGTTGGTTCTGAGGGAACTACTTGTTATGCAGATTTCGATAAGTTAATGGGTTTGCATTCGGCTATTTTGGGTTCGACAGGATCGGGTAAATCGGGGACGGTTGCTGCACTAATCCATTCAATCCTAGAGCATGAGCCTGTAGAAAATAGGGAAGATAATGATAGATCACTGAGTCCAAATATAGTTCTTCTAGATCCACATGGTGAATATGCAAAAGCTTTTAAGAATCAAGCGGTAATATACAAGACAGATATTTCTGAAATTTCAGGAAATGAAAAACCTTTAAAACTACCTTATTGGCTATATTCTAGTGAGCAATTTCGGAAATTAGTAATAGGTAAGACAGAATATGAAGCTACATCAGAGCATAATATTGTTCATAAGGCATTAAAGCATGCTAGGTTAGTAGAAAAAGGAATTATTAAAGAAGCTCAAGATTGGATAGGTAAAAAGGTTGCAGATACAGTTGAAAAACCTGACGAACCGAAGCCTCTTGATGGTTATAGTGATGAGGATGTGGCTTCTTATGATAGAGATACCCCCGATCCTTTTTATCTTGAGGAATTTGAAGATCATATTATCAAAGAACAGGCGATTAGAATAAAGAGTAAAAAATGGCAAAAGAAATCCCCAAGTAAACTTGTTCCTTACTCAGCAGTTTTAGATAAGCTTTCTGTTTTAAAGAATGATCCAAGATTGGATTTTATGATGAATGAATATAAAGATGATGATCTTGGTTTAGAGAAGATCATTGAGCAATTAGTTGGTTGTGTTCAATTAAACAATGGCAAAAAGGCAAATTTAAAAATAGTTGATCTGTCAGGACTGCCGAATGAAGTAGCTGGACCATTAACTGCCAATATTTCCAGACTCTTATTTCAGTATAAATTGTATCAGAATAGAGAAGAAAGAGAAAGAGATCCTGTACTCTTAGTTTGTGAAGAGGCACATAGATATGTTCCTGACTCAGGGAGAGCCGAGTATGAATCTGCTCAAAAAGCTATTAAAAGAATAGCCAAAGAAGGAAGAAAATATGGCTTAGGTTTAATGTTGGTTTCTCAACGCCCTTCCGATGTTGAGAGAACAGTATTATCGCAATGTAATTCTTGGATAGTTCTTAGATTGACAAATAGTTCTGATCAAGAGCATGTAAATAGATTTCTTCCAGATAGTTTAGCAGGATTATCAAGACTATTACCTTCACTAACAAGGCAAGAAGCTATATTTGTAGGGCAAGCTGCTTCTATCCCTGCACGTATTAGGATTCGTACCTTAGGTAAGGATCAGCTGCCAAAGTCTGAGGATATCTCATTTATTAACGGATGGTCACAAGCATCTACAACAAATGAGGAAATAAGTAAAGTTGTAAGAAGGTGGCGCGGAGAAATGTAAATGCAAAACTACATCAAAAGGCTGTCCCGACCAGGGGCGGCCTTTTGTATTTTAGTTTATTCAAAAAATAATCACCTGGGAAAAAAAATTTTGCAGAACTATTCTCAATTAATCCGGATTTCCGTAAATTTTTGTTTTGGATAAATTGGCTTGAACAGAAGCTTAAATTTGTCCGGAATATTAAGTTATTTATTTATAATTGTATTAGAGCGCTATGAAAGCAGGATATTATGCTTTGTGGATTGGATTGCTGGGTTTGGTGATAGCGGGATGTGCTAAAAAAAGCGTCGAAAAAAGCCCTCATATCTATGCCGATAGTCAAATAGAGGCTGGACGATATCTCGTTGTGTTGAGCGGATGTAATGACTGCCATACCAATGGATACCTGATGAACGAGGGCAAGGTGCCGGAAGCCGATTGGCTGACCGGTTCTCCGGTTGGATGGCAAGGTCCTTGGGGTACCACCTATCCTCCAAATCTGCGGCTTCGTGTTCAGGAGATGACTGAGGACGAATGGGTTGAGCAGTTAAGAACCCGAACCGGATTGCCCCCGATGCCTTGGATGAATGTGAATAAGATGAGTGACCATGATGCCCGGGCTATTTACGCATATATCAAATCGTTGGGGCCAAAAGGAGAAAAAATGCCGTTGGCTATAGCTCCGGGTGTTATGCCGCAAACGCCGTATTTATCACTTTTCCCTCAAAATATGCCGGTAACACAAAGTCAATAGTCAATTTTCAGGATACGATGAAAAATCGTGATGGATGGAATCCAGTGTGAAAACATTATGTCGACAGTTAGCCCCCCCCAAAATAGCGAAGTAGTCTCACCGCTAAGATAATATGAGTACGGCGTTGAAGCTAAAATGATTGTCAGTTATAATCTTCAACCCGCAAATTTGGTGGCAGGTTGCCCCTTGAAGGGTAATATTGCTTTAAACAAAGACCCGGAAAGGGGAGCTTCTCTTATATCTTCATCAGACATATGCTCACGTGCTGTCGTGATGTAGATTTCATTGAGATCGGCTCCGCCAAAGGTGCAAGATGTTACTTGGGGAACCGGAAGTGAAATCTCGAATAAAATATCACCTCGTACGGGATCAACACGAATGACTTTGAATCCGTTATAGAGGGCGATCCATAGTTTGTTTTCATTATCTATGGTCATCCCATCAGGCATACCGAAATCTTCCTCAAGTTTAATTACCACCGTTCGTTTGTGAAGGGAACCATCTTCATCATACTCAAAGCTATATACGCATCTTTCGGGAGAATCAATGAGGTAAAACTTTTTACTCACCGGTTCCCATGCCATGCCGTTAGGAATGGTAAAACCAGAGGCTTTCAGGATGGCTTGACCATGTTTATCCAGGCAATACAGACTGCCGGCTCCCTGGTTCAGGTCATATGAAAGTGTACCTGCCCAGAAACGTCCTTTGGGGTCGCATTTCCCATCATTAAACCGATTATTGGGCAGGTTTTTTTCCGGATCTGTAATTAAAGACGACTGTTTCTTTTCAAAATCGTAATAATAGAAACCTGTTTTCATGGCTAATATGGCACCCCTCTCTTCTCTCAAGGCAAATGACCCAAGGTGTTCTCCGATTTCGAAAATAGAAAGATCCTGACGAACCGGATCATACCGAAATAGTTTTCCCGAAAGGATATCAACCCAGTAAAGGAGTTGGTTCTGTTCATCCCAGACCGGACATTCACCTAGTGTGGCCTCACATTTTACTTCAAGAGTAGCTTGCACTGACGAGATATTCATGATGGCGGTTAATCTTTTTTACTACCTGCGATTTTAAGCCCAATACCACCATCAATTCTTAAAGGCTGGCCCGTGATAAATGCCCCTTTTTCACTGGCTACAAATGCTACAAATTCGCCGATTTCTTTCGGTTCTGCCATCCGTTTTACAAGATGCAGATCAATAGTTTCCTGACGAACCACTTCCGGATCGGGCGATTGCTGAAAAGCATCACGGTTTAAAGGAGTGTCTACGCCGCCCGGGCAAATGGCAACACTTCTTATTTGGGGAGCATAATCGACGGCAATACTTCGGGTTAAGCCAATGAGTGCAGCCTTTGAAGTGGCATAGGCGGCAACTTTTTGTTGCGTTACGAATGCCTGAACACTGGACATATTAATGACTACACCACCTTCCCCCTGCTCCATTAATGGGATCGCATGCTTGGCACATAAGAAGGCTCCCTTAAGATTTACATTCAGCAGATGATCCCAGTCTTCTTCCGAAGTATCTGTTACGGTTGAATAACGGATAATCCCAGCATTGTTGACAAGCACATCAAGACTGCTGAATTCTTCCTTGATTTGCTCCATTGCCTTCTCCACTTCGCGTTCTTTTGAAATATTGCACTTGATAAAAGAGGCTCTTTTTCCGAGTTCGTCCACGAGTTCAGCCCCTCTTTTTTCGTCCACGTCGAGAATGGCTATGTGTCCGTCTTGCCGATAAAAGGCGCGGGCACACCCTGCCCCTATGCCTTTTGCTCCTCCGGTGATGGCAATGGTTTTTCCATCAAACATAATGACCAGATTTTTTAATTTTGTTATTGGCTTTGAAAGTGCAACGGGTTTACTTGGGTAATATGTTCGTCAGATTAATATACCTATCTATCTGTGAATATCAATTGTGATTCCGATCCGTTATACAGGGATTATGTTGAGATTATACTGCCATGACCGTATGGCCTAATTTTAGTGTGCACGACCAGTGAAGAGATTGGATAGACTGCTGATTGTCATCCATTGATCTTATCGAATTCAGTTCTGATTATTAAAATCATTTTTTGATATAGTTTAAATTAATTTCTTATTTCGAATCAGCACTTCAGTCCTAGGAAATAGGTAAGCTTTTAGCAGTAAATAAAAATAAGAATAGACGAAATGGATGCATCAGAATTGCGAGCACTACAAGCTCCTTTGAAAGAGCAGTATAAATCAAATCCTAAAGAAGCGGAATGGATCCTCGAGGCTGAGGGCGAACTTGGAGAGGCGATTACCTGTAACGTCGAAACAGATATCGGTAATGTTGAAGCAGGTTTGCACCCCGCGACGGGAGGTGACGGATCCAAAACCTGTTCTGGAGACATGCTGCTGCAGGCACTGGCAGCCTGCGCCGGCGTTACTTTAAAATCAGTCGCAACCGCAATGCGAATTGATATCAAAGGAGGAAAAGTGAAAGCGGAAGGAGTCCTGGATTTTCGTGGAACCCTTGCGGTAGCTAAGGATGCCCCTGTCGGATTTAAGGAAATTACTCTAAATTTTGAATTAGCTACTGATGCCGATACGAAGAAAATCGACAAGCTAATTGAGCTTACCGAACGGTATTGCGTAGTATTACAAACGCTGAAAACCAGCCCGGCGACTTCTACGACCTTATCGGTTAAGTAATGCTACGGTGGTTTTGCCAAACTAACCTGAGGATATCCGAAGTCTTATAAAATAGGCTGAGCTCCTTTGGGGCCATATTAATGATGATTTGACGCTGATGGTTCTAAAAGTGAATAAGCCTAATTTATTCCACAGGCTTTGAGGAACTAAATAAGGTAGCTTTATGCTGGACCGTCTCTGGCAGGTAGTAATAGATAATCCATGATGCCAAAAGTGTCCCTAATCCGATGACTAAAAACGGTAATTCAAAGAAGAACACAGCTAAAAGACCAGCTAACAAGGGACCCACAGCGATGCCGAGGCCGAATCCCATCGTAACTACGCTCATTTGGCGTCCTTCGCCTCCTTTTTTGGAAATGTCAGCTGCCAATGCGAAGGCTGGTGCTGCGACCCCAGCCGCTGCTATACCCTGAATCAGCCGCACGATGATGAGTTGTAATTGGCTTTGCACTGCCCCGAGGACAATGGTAGAAATTCCCATAAAAATAAGGCCAACCAGGATGAACGGCTTACGTCTCCATCGGTCTGAAAAATGACCCAACGGAACTTGAGAAATGAGCCGCCCGACCATCAACATGCTAAAAGCGATACTAAAACCTATCGCAGTCATTTCGAGACGTGCATTAAACTGGTTCTCCAAAGTGGTAACCATCGAAAAACAGCAGGCCATCACGAATGTGGCTAATGAAGCTGAAAGAATCCCCGAGCCATAAAGAGACAGATCAAAAACTTTAAGACGTTTTGTATCCTTTTCTTTTTGGTCGATTTTAACTTCTCTGACCCATATCTGCACGAGCAACATCGACAAAAAGATGAGTGCGGATCCGACATAAAAAGAGGCATCAAACCCATAGTGCACCTGCAGATAGCCACCTACAACGGGACCAACGGCAAAGCCTATAATACGAAAGGTGCTAAAAACGCCCATTGATCCGCCCCGGGTTTCTTTTTCGGTGATAGCTGTCATCAGTGAAAGTGAAGCAGGGATGGTCAAAGCAACCCCAACCCCCTGCAAGGTTCGAAGAATGAGCAGATCCAAAAAGTTATTTGCGAATACAAAAAGCAAAGTGCCGATTCCAATGAGTCCGAGTCCCAGCTGGATGAGTGATTTTCTTTTGTTAAGCTTGTCACTAAGAGCGCCCATCAGTGGCTGGAAGATAGAGGTGATAAAACCATATAGAGAAATCAATAATCCCACTAATACGGGAACGGCAAAATGAATGTGCTCTTTGGGAAGTTTAGCTACATATAGCGGTATTAATATAAATAGGATACTGTTGCCCATTGCATCGGCCAGGCGTGCCACAGACAGTGCCATAACAGCTCTGTTGACACCAAGTCGTCTAAAAAGTTTATCTTTTGGACTCAAAAATGCGTTGAAAATTGACAGTTAAAAATTGGTGGATGACTTTGTACATTTAAAAGTGATTTATCGTTCCTTATTGATAATTTAATATGATTCAGTTCTAATTATGTTATCTTTATGAATCATTTTCACAAAAAAATCTTAGCCGAAATTTTTCAACCTATGAAGGCCTCAAAACCAGAGATTCATTTTTTCTTGTTGTTTCTGATAATTGCTATTGGTTCAATGGGTTGCAGCCAGCAGCATATAAATAAAAAATTGCAGAATACTTTGGCCGGCAAACGGTTGAGATTGCCCAATGGATGGTCATTGTCGCCAGCCGGAAAGCAGGTGCCCGTTGGTGATTTGCCTTTGAATACAGCGGTTTCATCCAGCCGAAAATTTTTAGCGGTTACCAATAATGGGTACAGCAAACAGGGGATTACGCTTTTAGATATCGCCAATGAGGCGGTCGTAGATTCTGCTAAATTGCAGCGTTCATGGGTGGGGCTTTCATTCAGTGGCGACAGTTTGCTTTATGCTTCCGGGGGAAATAATAACAATATCATTATTTTCGGGGTTCATGACACCAGGTTGGCTCGTCAGGATTCTATTGCTTTGGGCAAGCCGTGGCCGGATGACAAGATATCTCCTGCCGGGCTGGATGTGGATCCCCAGGGAAAACATCTTTATACCGTTACCAAAGAGGACAGTGCGCTTTATGTGGTAAATTTACAAGATAAGCAGGTCATCAACCGAGTGAAACTAGATGCTGCTGCCTATACTTGTCAGCTATCTAAGGATGGGCATGAGCTTTATATCTCGCTTTGGGGCGGGCAGGAAGTGTCGGTTTACGATATCGATAAAGGTGAGGTCGTAGCACATATCCCTGTCGAAGATCACCCCAACGACATGGTATTAAGTGCCGATGGAAAATTTCTGTTCGTGGCGAATGCTAATTCCAATTCTGTATCGGTCATTGATTTGTTACAACGAAAAGTGATTGAGACATTGAATACAGCGCTTTATCCTAATGCTCCGGCAGGAAGTACGCCTGATGGGCTGGCACTCTCTGAGGATGGTAATACGCTGTATGCCGCCAACGCTGATAATAATTGTCTCGCTGTCTTTGACGTTTCGACACCGGGACAAAGCACCTCTAAAGGATTTATTCCTACCGATTGGTACCCTACTTCGGTAAAAGACGCCAATGGAAAGATTATTGTGACAAACGGTAAAGGAGCTCATTCGGAAGCAAATCCCAGAGGACCACAGCCCGGCAAAGGAGGAGGCCCACAGTATATTGCAGGACTTTTTAAGGGAAACGTATCGTTCATTGATCAGCCAGATCGGGCTGATATGGCTACATATTCTCAAGCGGTCTACAAAAATGTCCCCTATAAAAAAGATCAAAAGACGGCCCAAAATGTGGCGGAAGACAACCCTATCCCAAAGACTAAGGGAGATACTTCTCCAATCAAACATGTGTTTTATATCATCAAGGAAAATAGGACCTATGACCAGGTATTGGGCGATATGCCTCAAGGCAATGGGGATTCAACATTGACTCTTTTTGGAGAAAAAGTGACACCCAATCATCATAAGATTGCACGTAATTTTGTGTTGCTGGATAATTTTTATGTGGATGCTGAAGTGAGTGCCGATGGACATAATTGGTCGATGGGCGGTTATGCAACGGATTATGTAGAAAAAACATGGCCAACGTATTACAGTGGCCGGGGAGGTACGTATGATTATGAAGGAGGACGGGAGATTTCCTATCCGCAGAAAGGGTATATCTGGAATTATTGTAAAAGAAATGGAATAAGCTATCGTAGCTATGGTGAATTTGCTCAGCTAAATCATCCGAATCTGGATGTCTTGAAGAATCATATCGACCGAAGTTATCCGGGATTCGATTTGAGCGTCAAAGATGTATATCGTGAAAAGCAGTGGGAGCACGATTTCGATTCGTTGCTTGCTAGGAAGTCTGTACCTAAGTTTCAGACCATTCGTTTGCCCAGCGACCACACATCGGGTGCCCAAGTCGGCAAGCCAACGCCTGATGCTTATGTCGCGGATAACGATTTGGCCCTCGGTCGTTTGATTGATCATTTGTCCCGCAGTTCAATTTGGAAGAGTTCGGCGGTTTTTGTGGTTGAGGATGATGCTCAGAATGGTCCCGATCATGTGGATGCCCACCGGTCGGTCTGCTTGGTGATTAGTCCCTACGTAAAACGGAATTCGGTCGTACATACGATGTATTCTACGACATCCGTGCTGCACACGATGGAGTTAATCTTGGGACTACCTCCAATGAGTCAGTATGATGCGGCGGCTACGCCAATGTATGATGTGTTTACCAACCAGATTGATACCGGTGCATATAAAGCATTGCCAAACCAAATTGATTTGGATAAGAAAAATATGGCCTCCAACAAGCTGTCGCGCGAATCCAGGAAGTTTAATCTGGCCGTTGCCGATGCAGCACCGGATGAAGCTTTTGATGAAGTGATATGGAAGGCAATGCGTGGGGTTGATAGCCAGATGCCGGCTCCGAGACACAGCGCTTTCCTGCTGGTTCATAAAAAGACCGAAAAAGATTGGGACGATTGATTGATAGTCTTTAAACCTTGAGGTCTTGCCCGGACAAGTTATGGGTTTAGATAACCTGCCGGATCTTGTTGATAAAATTGTTGGAGCTGATCATAAAGCTGGGGGTGCTTCTGTTTTAGTTCAACAGGTTTTTCGAAAAAGCATTCAGTAATTACAGCAAAGAATTCAGCCAGATTTTTTGCACCATAGGCGTTGATTAGGGTATGCTGATTGCGTTGCAGCGCATCGAGGAACTTTCGATATTCATTTCCGACGACCCGAGCCCAGGAAAGATAACTAGATTCTTCATATTGCTCCTCTACTTGTTCCGTCGCTCCATATTCATAATCCAGCTGGTGAGCAAATTCATGAAAGACCAGGTTTTGTCCGTCATGGATATCTGAAGCCCCATTCCGGACTTCATCCCACGCCAAGACTACATGTCCACGCTGCCAGGCTTCACCATTGCGCTGCTGGAAACCTTCTTCCACAAAAAAACTGTTATGCTGATTTTTTATTTTGGCTACATAGGTTTCCGGGTAAACGAGTATAGATCGTAAATCCTCATAGAAAGTAGAAATGTCTTGGATACCAAGCATTAAGATACAGGCTTGGGCCGCAATCGTTACTCGTATTTCATCGGTGACTTCAAGCCCGGCACATCCTTCAAAAGTTTTTCCATCCAAAAAAATATTGATGAGCCCGCGGAGCTTGGTTTGCAGCTCATCAGGAAGATACTGATAGTAGGGCACATTCTTTTGTAGGATGTTAAGCCAATCATCCGGGAAGGCCTGTTTCATAAGGCGCCGGCGTCGACGTTTAGTAAAACCAAACATGGCCCAATCCTCACATATTAACTTTATACGTCCCTTTATACTTGCGTTCGAGTTCGCGTTTGGTGTCGCGCTCCTTGATATCTTGCCGTTTATCGTATTTCTTTTTGCCCTTGGCCAGCCCCAGCAACACTTTTGCATATCCCTTTTTAAAGTAGAGTTTTAGCGGGACCAGCGTATACCCTTTTTGGGTTACGTTTTTATCCAGTTCGGCAATTTCGCGTTTGGTAAGCAGTAGCTTACGCTCTCGTCGCTCATCGTGATTCGTATAGGAGCCATGTTTGTAAGGCTTGATATACATATCACGCAACCATACTTCACCATCCTTAAGGTAGGCAAAAGCCTCATTTAGGCTGGCTTTGCCATTCCTCAGCGACTTAACTTCAGTGCCTCTTAAAACCAGTCCGGCTTCGTAGGTCTCTTCAACACTATACTCATGCCGTGCTTTGCGGTTTTTTATAGTTGGCGTGCTATTTGAATTATTTTGGGACATGATAGTAATACACCCACTAGCTAATTCACAGAATTATAATTATAAGCTTTCAGTCTTCATCTGTCAGCAATCAGTAATAATATATATCATTTAAGTAGATCCTTTCCCAAATAAGATTTTCTGCAAGTTAAATCAGATACGTATTCCAAACTTTCTGAAGTTAAAGTATTCAAAATTTTGGGCCTGATGTCTGAGAGCTAACGATTGATTGCTCAATTTTAATAATCGAAACCGAGGTTATTCAGCTCTGAAATGATATCATCGCCCGGTGACTTATTGGGCATTGTATTGTAGACCCCCATAATTTGTTTGATTTCTGAACGGGCTTTTTGGTTGCTCGAATTAATTTTGAGCACAGCAATATATTGCCGCAGTGCCGAGGTCATCCGGTTGCGCATGCTACTCTTTTTGGGTCCGCGGTATTCGAGATATAACCCGTAATTCAAGTGGGTTTTCTCTTTGAGTTGCGAAATATCCGCTTTTGTCTTACTGGCATCTGCGTTATTTAGCATATCAAGAGCCTGTGCATAATTATCCTCAGAGATAAACTGGTCTACCTTTTTGGATAGATTTTTGGGAGTTTCATTAGAGCAGCCAACAAAAAGTACTGCTGCAAATATCATCAAAAAATAACGCATGTATATAAAATTTTAGGTTTAGATTAGAAGATATGTCATGTCTGAAAAGATAAGGAAAGATTTTAGATCATATATAACGGATTTGGACTGATGCACAGTACAAAAATAATCATACTTAGCCATCCGAGAAATTTCCGGGTTGGGTCCAATTCTCGTTCGTACAGAGCCGGTGGATGTTCTATTTTTACCAGGAATGCAATAAAGAATGACCAAACAACCCAGATTAATGAGCCTGCCGTAGAAATATTTCCAACAATAACATACAGATATAACGCAGTTACACCAAGTGCTCCGGTCATCACAGGAACGATCCAGTTATAATTATTCTTGAATGCCTTGCGCAGGATAAATAACAGGATGCCACCCCATATGACCCAGCTTAACAAGCCATAAGCATAATCATAACTCCCAAGTGATAGATGGATAAAGGGAATGGCTTCTGCACTGGCGAGTGTAATAAGAATAGTGAAGAATATCCGTGCCACAGTACGATGTTTTCGGAACCCTAGCAAAGAGTATAAGATATGTCCGCCATCAAGCTGGCCGATAGGAGTCAGGTTGAGAGCGGTAAAAAACAAACCAAGCCATCCAGCAAATAGAAAGGGATAATGATACATTTCCCACATGGGAGGAACGTTTTGAAAGAAAGATGCCAGGAAGCTATAGAGTAACGTGTTGCCAACGATAAGCAAATCACCATTTGTTTCGTAAGTGGGCGACGTGGGATAACTACCGTGTATAGCTACATAATGCTTGATAGATTCGTGGCCGGCAAAGTGTTGGATATAAGAGGGATCCGGCAGGGTGGAAAATCCATATAACAGAACGGCCATGGAAACAATAAATCCAGCCAGCGGCCCGGCGGCTCCAACGTCAAACATTTCATATGTATCGTTGATCTTTTGTTTGATCCGGATGACAGCTCCGAGTGTGCCAATCCCCAGCGGAACAGGAATAAAATAGGGTAACGTTACTTTTACATGGTGATACAAAGCTGCAAAGTAGTGTCCGAATTCGTGCACTCCCAGAAATCCCAGCAATAATCCGGCAAAAAGTAGTCCCCGGTAAAAATCGGAGAGTGTTGGTAGAGAAACCGGAAATAAAGACGGATCAAAACCGACAAAGCTGGCTCCGGCAAGTGAGACTGTAATTACCGTTATCAAAAAGAGGGCGAGATGTTTTAAAATGGTCTTTAAATCCAACGACGGCCGATATTGATTAGGCATAGCCGGTTCGGCCGCTATCTCGCTTATTTGAAAATTTGTTGTGTTCGTGGAAGGTTTATTATCCAAAGTGAGTAATTTCTTTATGATGTTGCTCTTTTAATGGGCATGGTCATGCAGCGCGCTCCGCCGCGTCCCCGGCAAAGTTCATGACCTAGAAAACTAATTGCAATTTTTCTGTCAGCAGGATCAAAAGGTGCATCTTTATATTCTTCAATAAAATCATATTGATTCATCAGTTGGTATCCATGTTCTTCCAATTCGCGAAACGTATTTGTGTTCCGCTCATATCCTACAATAATGCCGGGAGCTAAAGCTAAAACGTTAGCGCCGTCAGTCCATTGTTCACGGAATTGATTTGTTCTTTGGGGCCCCCCACAATTTATGAAAGTGAAATCGTGATCTAAACGTTCTTCCAGCGCTTGTTTTAGTGAAGGTTGGGTTTCAGCAATAATTTTATCATTGTTGGATGTGAGGGCTACCACGTTATCGTGACGTTCCGTGATCGCGGGGGGGAAGACAATGCACTCACTACGATTTGCAAAAGTGAAGATTGTATCCAAATGCATGGAAGAACGCTGCTTGGGAATATCTACAGCCAACACATGCTCAATACCTTGGTTGAGTAGTTTCCCCGCTGCTGTCATCAGCCCACTGAACGAGGTTCGTTCGCTCATCCCGATCAATACGACTTTGTCTGATACTACTAACACATCTCCCCCCTCGATCGATTCCTGTTCTGCTGTTTTTATAACATTGTGCTTCACTTGTGCAAAAAGGGGATGAAATTCGATCAGCGTTTCCATAAGGATAGCCTCACGCATGCGAACGGCCTTTGCAGGACGTGATAATAAAATATTGCTACCAACCATCGCGGCAAGGTCGCGTGTGAATAACATATTGGGCGTCGGGTGCATAGTAAATCCATTGACAGAAGGCGTAAATCCTTCGATAATAAAGCGCAATAGATTTCGAGGGTCTAATTCGAGAAGTTCTTGCTCAATCGTATGCAGATTTTCTGCAGTGAGTCGCTTGATTAGTTTCTCAATGGCAAAGGCTCGAGCCTCTTCTGATTGCAGACACTCCAGGAATAAGTCCGTAATTTCATAGATTTGCCCGTTTTCCGGCATGGCAGCATCAAAGATCTTAAGCATATCGAGATGTTCTTTCCTGGCATCTTCTTCAAAGATGATATCGTCAAAAAGTAATTCATCTTTCAGCTCGGGATTAACCAGCGATACTTCATTGCCGGGGGTATGGACAATGACCCCTTCGAGGAGTCCGATTTCGGAATTTACAGATAGATTCATAGGCACAGGTAACAATTATCAGTTATAAGCTACAAGCTTTAAGCTGTTTAGCTTAGAAAATCGTTTTAATAAAAGATTGAAACATCTTTTGTTCTTCCTCCATTAGTTGTAATATAGTTTATGCTTTTAATAGTTAAACAGTCCAATGTTGGTTGAAGCTAATATTTGTGTTTCGAGTTCAAAGCTTGACCCTAGCACTACGGTTAGAAATCTTTTATAGGCCCTTTCTGTGGATCTGCTTCTGTTACAATGTCCATTCCATTTCGCCATACATTCATTTCTTGAAGTTTTTCATCAACTTGTAGCTTTTTTGACTTCAAATATACGTTTTGAGTATGCAATATTTAAATTATGATTTAGGTGGAAAAATCGGTTACAAATTATCTATTTTTAGGCGCACGATTAAACGTTCAATGCTGTTTTAATAATTGAAATAATAAATAGAAATTCGATACGAAAGCAGAGTATGCCAACGCAAGCGGAAATCAAATCATTGGTTTATCTTTTGGAAGATCCCGATCCGTACGTACAGTCGGAAGTTAAAAATCGGCTGTATGAGTTGGGTGAACAAGCAGTTCCCCTGTTGGATCAACAAAAAAGCCAGACTAAAGACGAGGAAGCACGTAAGCTACTGAGCGAAATTATTCACTGGATTACCTTTAGTAGCATTGAAGAGGATTTTTTGGATGTGCTTGAAGGCGGGCTGCAAAAAATGGAGCAGCTCGAGAATGCGGTATTTATACTAGCTCGTTTTAATAATCCGACACTTCGTGAGAGCGAATATAAGCACAAATTGGATCGTTTTGCTGATATGATTCGTGATGATGTACGTTATTCATTAAACGAAAGTCAGGCAATGCATACGGTTTTGGATTTTGTTTTTTCTGAATTAGGGTTTTCAGGAAGTACAACTGATTACTATAATCCTGAAAATTCATATCTAAATCGGGTAATAGACCGCCGACAGGGATTGCCAATTTCTCTCGCACTTATCGTTCTGTTTATCTCCCGCCGGCTTGATGTGCCTTTTTATGGGGTAAATATGCCAATCCATTTTATGCTAAAGTTTAAAGGAGACCATGGAGAAATTTTTATTGATCCATTCGATCACGGGAAAATAGTGACGTATAATCAATGCTATTATTTTCTAAAACAAAATGGGGTAGAACCGAAAAGTAGGCACTTTGAAATTGGTAATGAAGCTGCCATCCTTGCGCGTTGTATCCGAAATCTCATCAACAGTTACGAGAAAATCGATAAGCTTGAAAAAGCGGAAAGCCTTAAAAAACTATTAAATACAGTTGAGATGATTGTCCATCAATAGTTGATATTTATTTATCAATATTCCCGGATAATTGGTTTTTATATCCTCTGAAGGCCATTCTTGGAGAAGGATTTTAAGATTTTTTCCGTCTTTCTATAAGGTTCTAAATCCATATAACAAATTTTGAAGTCTCATAGGAATTCTGCATTTTACAATGCGCCTTATCAGGCGTCTCTCTTGATGAATAGTGGAGGCCTCGCTTTGAACGGTGGGGCCTTCTTTTTTTTGGGGGGGGCACCAAATAGAATGTTGCAATCAGAAGCATAAGAGAGACTAACCTTGGTTTCTCACAACCTTTTATTTATGTCTCTAAAAAATTTACCTAAGAGTAAGAATGAAAGTTGGCTCTTCAACCAAGTTTCAGGGTAAGATTTCCGGAGAATGCATATCTGAGAAGAGGATTTTTTAAATCGTACAACATAATTCGTCCTGAAATAGGAATTCCTTTCAAAACTTTTCAACATCCAGCTTTAAAAGTTTCGCCCATAGAAAGTGATTATGCTCATAACTCAAATCCGAAGGCATCTTTTTCCTCATTAACAAACTCAAATGGGTTGATTTGCTCGGCAATATCGTAGAAAGAAATCGCTTCTTCTTGATTACCATTAAACTTGTGGATATCGCCTGCAAGCTTATATAGCATCGGATTGGAAGGTGCTCGATCCATTAACTCACGAAGCATCGGAATAGCTTGTTCCAGATCTTTATTTTCGATAAGAATCGCAAGTCGGTATAAATCAGCACGTAAAGAGTTATTCTGAGGTTTAAGCTGATTGAGATAATGAGTACAGCGCGAATAAATATTTCGACCGAAATAGAACCGAACCAGCTGGTAGATTAGCGAAGCCGGCAGCTCAATATTCTCCAACCGATCTTCAAGTCGCCGCATAACTTCACGTTCGTTCATAACCATAAATAAGTGCACCAGCTTGCACAGAATGTCAGGTTCGTGTTGTGTATTCAGGATTTCGGTCTTGAGTTCATCAGTAAATAGTCGTTCAAACTGCTTTTTTACGACCTCCTCAGGATATAATGGATTTACAATCTCATCCAGGGCAAGCAGCTGGTCAAAAGTGCTTAAAGATCTGAATTCCTCTTCTGAGAAAACCTCGATGTCCCATTTATCATTAAAATAGGCCACATTTTTCCAGTATTGGTCGCTTTCGGTATCCAGATCGAGCGAAAAAGTGGTTGTTCCAAAATGATGAGTAATTCCTACATGCGAAGCAATGCCTACTTTATAACCCTGCGAGCGGGCCTGGAAACACAGATCAATATCCTCAAAAAATGCCAGTTCGTATTCTTCATCCATCCGCAAGTCGGCATCAGTGCGAATCATCATGCAAAAGCTATCCAGGTATTCGGCTCGTAACAAATCGGCATCATCTTCCTGCACATTTTGGGCAGCTTGATCGGGATTTAATGTTTTATTTGCCGTTGGGCCAATAATCGCATACCGGGGATGTGCATCCATTAAATCTTTTAGCTGGCCTAACACATCGTGGTCAAATTCTACATCGTTATGCAGGATACAAGCAAACGCTCCCTTGGCCGACTTGAGCCCCTGGTTTATCGATGCCGCGAACCCTGCATTCTGTTTGTTTGTAATATTTCGGCAATTTAGAAATTGTTTTTCTCTAAGTTCATCAAGATAGTCATGCGTATCGTCCAGGCTGGCATTGTCAATAACGATAAGCTCCATTCCGGATGTATCACAGTGCTCTGTAACGGAAAGGAGACAATTTTCCAGCGCCGGTTTGCCATGTGCTGTTGTAGGGATGATCAGGCTTGTCCGAATATCTTCCGGCTCCATCTCCGATTTTGAAACGCTTGATTTATTTTTTGGAGATTTTTGAGATTTGCTAATTTCATGTTTGAGTTCAGAAGCTTCAACAAATCGCCGTTTCTTTTCCAGGATCTGAATTTTTAGCTGGCGGGCTTCGGGATGATCGGGACTGTCTGCCAGGACTCCTTCTATTAGCTCTAAAGCCGAATTGAATCGGCCGTCTTTCATCATTTGTATCGCCTCATTCAAAAGATCATTGTCGAAGGTCTGAGAAAAAGATTCTTTTCCTAATGAATGTAGCTTTTCAAGGATCGATTTTCGACTTTCATCCAGCTTATCTGTCTTTCGTAAAATCGTAAGCAATAACTCCTGGCGAAGATGATCATTGGGTTCAGGCGGATCTATGAAACTACTTAAGCGATACCAGCCTTCCTCGCTGACAAAGCACGGGATATTTCCCAGCCGGGCAGCCAGTTCAAGGCTGTGATACCGTTCGGGATAGGGATTAAAAAAATGATTGGCAGAATTTATAGCTGCCAGGTTCCATATAAAAGAACCATCTTGCGGCCATCGCTGTTGCCGGATAAATTCGATCCACTGTGAGTGTGAAGCCGGCAATTTATGTCGTTGGAGTAAGGCGATGTTTGTGGAGTTCGCAAGCTGCTCCAGGCGTTTAGTTAATTCACTTTCGTTGATTTCCCGTATTGTTTCCGGTGCCCAGAAGAGCTGACCGTTGCATTGTTGTAACACTTCGTTCAGAGAGTTGCCCCGTCCTGCAGGGTTTTTATGAGCAAAGTAAAACGTCTGTTCGTGCTGGTAGTAATCCAGCAGCGACTGTATTACTTCGTCACTTCCGTCCGTTGATCCATCATCAATCAAAAATAATTCGAATGATACAGACGAAAGCTCATATAACGAAGTCAATGTCGTTTCAATGACATCCCTTTGATTTTGAACAACAATTGAAACCGAAAGCAGCGGTTTTTTTGGCATAAATTCTCATCCCAAATGATCAGTTCGTTCACTGAAATATACGAGGTGCAGACTAAAAGGCGAAAATTATATCGAATATGAAAGATTTTTTTGCCAGGAATTGAATAGGATCTCACAGAATAAGATTACTAAATAGCATTCATTTGTCAGCATCAAGAGTTTAAAAATATGAGATTTGATCGCTAAACACCTATGATAAGCAGAGCGCTTTGAAAAACTACTTTTACCCTCTGAAGGAAAGATTGTGGATTCAAAAATTTTCCTGAATATTCGTGCTGTCCTAAGTCTGGGGGTTTTCAAAGCCTTGGGAAGAAAATGGAACAAGGTATCATTTGGTGGTGCTTCGTTGTTATTGTACAATAAATGTCTGTACCATTGGTAGTATATATACTGAATAAAGTCTTTGTCCTGCTAAAAGGAAGGATTTTCTAATGGACAATTTTGCATTAAATTAGAGGTGTATTTCGCTTTAAATATGGCTATATGAAAATACGTCTTACATCAAATAGAATTAATATAGTCCTAATCGGACTACTGATATTGCTTGGGATTGGGTCGTTTGCCTATAACCAATATCTGATTAATAGAATTCTCAAGCAGGACAAATCCGGGGTGGAGCTCTGGGCCAAAGCCATAGAATATACCGGTAATCCTGTTCAGGAGGAAATTAGTCAAAATTTGTTGGGTGCTTCCAACTACCTTCGCAAGAATACCGCCGTTCCCGATAGTGTGATCGATATGATTGATGAAGCTGAATCAGATCGAACTTCCCAGACGTTTGTCACGCAAGAGATAGTTTTGAGTAAGGATCGTTTCCAGGTTCCCCGGATCATTGTTGATCAGGATGGAGAAATTATCTTTGCAAATCATGTGGATGCCCCTCTGAATCAGGACCTGATCAAACGTTTTTCTTCAATGCACGACCCTATCGAGATTACACTGGGTGGAAAGCAATATTCACAAAAGCAATATGTGTATTATGGAGAAAGCCCGACGGTGCGTTATTTACGTTATTTTCCCTACATCCAGCTGAGCCTGCTGGCATTGCTATTGGGAATCGGATTTGTGAGTTATCGTGCTATTACCAAGTCGGAACAATCAAATTTATGGGTGGGCATGACCAAAGAGGCCGCTCACCAACTGGGGACCCCGCTGTCAAGTTTGTACGGCTGGGTAGAACTGCTGCGAGAAGAAAAGAAGGATGATTTCAGTCAACGCATCTGTAATGAGCTGGAAAATGATATTAGTCGTCTGCGTGATGTGGCCGAACGATTTAACAAAATAGGATCTAAACCCGAACTGCATCTTCAAAAAATTGAGCCCATTCTTAAAGAGGTCGTCAATTACATGGAACAGCGTCTTCCGCAATTGGGAAATAATGTTGAAGTCGTCCGGGAAATGGATTCGAGTGTACGGGCAAAAGTAAATGCGGATCTGTTTCAGTGGGCGATGGAAAATCTCATCAAAAATGCAATGGATGCAATCAAATCCAACAACCAGAAGGCTTTCGTATCGATTAAATTATACCGTGTGGAAAATGAGGTACGTATTGATGTAGAAGACTCGGGTATAGGGATTGAAAAGAAGTATCAAAATCAGATCTTTAAACCTGGATATAGTACCAAAAAACGCGGCTGGGGGTTAGGGCTCAGTCTTACGAAACGTATAATTGAAGAATACCACAAGGGAAAATTAACGATTCATCGATCACAACCTGACGCAGGCACGACGATGCGCATCATCCTTAAAGTAGATGAACCGAAAGACCAGATTGAAGAAACAGAAACTGCGGCAACTTCGGCCACTTAATCGGGCTGATACCCTCGCTTTTTGGCATACTCCATAAGTTGGGCTTTCAGCAAGTTGCGTCCCCGGTGTAACCGCGAGCGGATAGTGCCAATAGGCACATCCAGCATGTTTGCTATTTCCTCATAAGTGAAGCCCTCGACATCACAAAGTAAAACAACCGTTCGAAAATCTTCAGGCAGTTCTTCCAGTGCATTTGAAATATCGTCATCAATCAGGTCGCGAAACATTTTATCTTCCAAATCGGAAGTATCGGTCCGTTCAGCACGGATCGTCTCGTAAAAAGTAGATACTTCATCATAATCAACCTGATTAGGCTGTTTCGACTTTTTCCGGTAATTATTGATATAGGAATTTTTAAGGATCCTAAACAGCCAGGCCTTGGCATTCGTGCCTTTCTCATAGCTGCTGAAGAACCGGAAAGCTTTGACGATCGTATCTTGTACGAGATCTTCAGCATCGCTGGGGTCTGATGTCAAGCGTAATGCAAAATTGTACATTGCATCCAAATGAGGAATAATTTCTTCTTCAAAATCTTCCTGTTTTTGGACTTCCTCTTTTGTTAATTCTGCCATCCCAATGGATTAGCTAATTTTTTGCTGAATAAATAATGTTTAATATCACCCAAGAGATTCAAAATAATCCTCTTATTTTTATCTCCATTACAGCGTAAATGTTTCAATCACTTAATAATACTTAATAAGTATATCAAAATTGTTTTTAAAAGGTTAATCAGTTTCAATAATAGGCCTTATAGGTAGAACAAATGTCTACTATTATAACGCTTTAATATGAAGTTAATTTAAAGACGTTATTATTACTCTTATTCTTACAAAATTAATAGATGATAACCATCAAATCATAAATGGCGTGGGTCCAGGCAGCCATACCAAATCCTCGCCATATATAGATGGCATTTAGCGCTAGTCCGAAGAGAAAACGAAAGAGAAAAGATCCTAGTGTGAACGGATCTCCCAGTTCGCCAACATAGTGGGCAAAACTGAATATAGCTGCAGCCAGCAACATAGCGAGTGCATAAGCTACGAACTGATTGCTGAAGATCCATCGAAAAATGAATAGTAAAACAGAAACCAGAATTACCCGGAAGAAAAGCTCTTCATAAAGTCCTGCTCCAAGAGATAAAGCCATCTTCTGCAGCACTGACAAGCTTTCAACAGGTGTAGCCTGTACCATTTGTAACAAACTGTTTACCGTCATAGTAATCAATAGCGCCAAGACAAAAGCATAGAATGAGGCCTCGATCAGCATGGTAAAGAAGTAGCTGAGTTTTAATGAAGAGAGACGGTCTCGTTCCCGGTAAAGGATGACAATTCCAACAAGTGCCACGACAATGAGCGTGATAGACAGGGCATCTTGCCCAATATCCCGGAACAAAGTCTTTATCCAGACATCCACAGAAATACGTACCACGTGTTTTGTGTCTGGCTGCGAAAGATAGATTAGAGCCTCGTATAGCAAGAGTAGTGGCAGGCTAATCAGATAGCTGTAAAGCAGGCTCTTGGTTGATGAAAAGTAATGTTTGACCGAATCCCCGAATTTACTCATTGACTTTTATACATGGTTACCGTGGGCATGTTGCTTTTAAAATCCAGTGCCTTCCAGGCGGCTGCCGATAGTTTCAGGCTATTGCCCGAATTGCGATCATTAATACGGACAAATATCCCTTTTTGATTTTCTTTATTTTTGATAAAGATAACGGTTCCCAATGAAATATTGGAATGGGCCGCAGTTAATGCGTTGGGATTGTAAAGCTCTCCACTAGTAGTAGATTCCGCTTTGGCACTGTCACTGTATTTAGTGACAGATGTTGAACCCAGGTCTTGCATGTTTGCGTTGACCACATATGGATTTTTATACGTCTTACTTGGTGGAGCTAAAACGGCTAATTTCTGTCCGCGTTGGAAACGAGAAGATTGAATGCCCGGATTTAAAGCACGAAACTCTGGTTCATCCATATGAAATTTGTTGAGCAATTGTTGCAAGGTCATCGAACCACCCGATACTTTGTAGACAATGAATTTGCCTTGGGGAGATGAATTCGAAGAAGTTGCAACAGAAGGGGGAGCCTGGGAGCTGCGAACCGTTAGACGTTGTCCCACATGGATCGTATTCGAGGACAAGTCATTGAGCTTTTTCAGCTCATTTACCGTCATACCGTGCGCATGCGCAATCCTGTATAGTGAATCTCCACTTTTTACCGTGTAATAGGAGTTCTGCTGAGTCTCTTTGTTTACAACAATATGCTGTTTTTTTCGATTACTTTGGTTGGAGGGATAAATCGTTAATGTTTGACCAACCTGCAGGTTATTCGATGAGAGATTGTTCCATGCTTTAAGCTCGGCGATGCTCACGTTGTACTCTTTGGAAATCGAAAATAGGGTTTCGCTGGGTTGGACGGTGTGGTTCTTGGTGTTTTTAGGATTGGATTTCTGCACGATCAGCGTTTGACCAACCGTAAGTTCATTGTTTTGCAGATCATTCCATTCTTTTAACTGCTGCACGTTTGCATTATACTGCTGAGCAATACTAAATAAGGTTTCTCCTTTTTGGACCGTGTGTGTCTTATTTTGTGCTGAAGCAAAAAAAGTGATGCAGAATAGCAAGACAGCCAGGTTTACTGCCGTCTTTACAGATGATTTAACATTCATTAGCTTGTTCATTCTTCCAGTTCGGTTTCCAGTTGTTTAAGCGCTTCTTTCAACTCCGATTTTGTACGTGCTTCTTTCTGCTTTTCAGCGATTTTTATGCCATTTTTGTAGAGAGTCAAGGCCTCTTTCGGGCGATCAAGCACTTCATACAGCTTGCCAAGGTGATAATAAACGCCCACGTATTCGGGATCGCTGTCCAGGATATCCTCAAACAAAATTCGGGCTTTCTTAAATTCCCCCTGTTTGCGGAATTCCAGTGCCAGGGCAAACTTCGAGAACGAATCGCCGGGATTTTCCTTAATCTGCCGCGCCAGTTGCTTGATTTTTGATTTAATGCTATTGCTCATAGACAATTACGCTAACGTATAGCTTGAGATCGTATTTCATGTTCCAGTGGTAAAGATACAGAAATTGAACGTAATTCGTGATGCGTGATTCGTAAGGTCCGAAATATTAACGATCAGCTGTCATCGGTCAGATTGGAAGCAGCAGATGGCAGACGTGAAACGGCAAAGGAGAAAAGGCAACCTTTCATTTCCCTTTTGCCGTCCCGGAAAAACTAACCTGTCATCCTGAGCTTGACTCAGGATCTATTGCACAGTCTATGAAAAGCAAAGGGACCTGCCAACAAGTACCTCTCAGAAGAGCCTATGATATTATACGCCATTCGAGGGCCAGTCCACCGCCTTTGAAGAGGTACCGACAGCAGATCCCGGATCGGGGTCCGGGATGACACAGAGAAGAGTTTCCAGAAAACAGAGTCCAGCATGCACAATATTTTGATTCTAAACCAGAATAAGCAGCTTGCTACCTTCTACTTTTTATTAATTACTATTTACTTACTACTTATTACTTTCTACTGCCCACTGTACCGCTCTTCGATTTCCTCAATAGAATCGCCACCGAATTTTTCCAGGAAAGCATTAGCCAGCACCGGTGCAATAACGCTTTCCATTACGACGATAGCACGCGGCAGGGCACATACATCCGAACGTTCATAACGCGTATCTTTCTTTTCTTTGGTGTTGATATCCACTGTATCGATGGGCGTGAGCATAGTGGGAATGGGTTTCATCACGCCGCGGATGATCAGTGGCATGCCGGTGGTGATGCCACCCTCGATGCCGCCCATCCGGTTCGTGCGGCGCTTGAACTCGTCGTCCTCATAAACAATCTCATCGTGCACCACTTGCCCATGGCGGCGACCCGATTCAAATCCCTGTCCGATTTCTACGCCTTTCATGGCTTGTGTGCCCATAACGGCCTGCGCCAGCTGTCCGTCAAGCTTTCGATCCCAGTGGACAAAGCTGCCTAAACCGGTCGGAACACCCGTCACCAGTACTTCCCAGTGGCCGCCCAGCGAGCTGCCCTCTTTACGACGTTTGATGATCAAATCACGCATTTTCTGTGTGAGTTGCTCATCCAGGCAGCGTACTTCGGACTTATCAGCGGCACGAAAAACCGTTTCTGCCCCATCATCAAGCATCGGATCGACCAACGCACGTACATTATCCCAGGGATTTTTATAACCGATACTGCCAATCTGGGTCACATGGCCGCCGATTTCGATGTCAAAATGCTTTAAAAGTTTTCGTGCGATCGAACTGCAGGCTACCCGCATGGCTGTTTCCCGCGCACTGGATCGCTCGATGGCGGGACGAATATCATCATAGCGATATTTTTGAACGCCCGTCAGATCGGCATGGCCGGGACGTGGAACTGTGATCGGGTCCACATCATCCCCATCCCCCTCTTTTGACAACACTTTTGGCCAGTTCGAATCGTCTTTTTCAAAGGCCCGATTGGGAACTTGTAAAGCGATGGGAGCTCCCGTGGTCTTGCCAAAGCGAACCCCGGATAAGATTTCGGCCCGATCTTTTTCAAAAGCCATGCGTCCTCCGCGACCGTCTCCTTTTTGGCGCCGGGCCAGGTGGAGGGCAATTTCATCTTCAGTGAGGGGTAATCCTGCCGGCATCCCTTCAATAATGCCAGTTAATTGAGGTCCGTGTGATTCGCCAGCTGTTAAATATCGTATCATGCAGATTGGGTATTGCTTTGTTGAGGATTAATATGTTTCATAAAATTGTGTTTAGAGACCCGCTCTTTAAGGGTGCGAAAATCCTTGCATCCATCTTCGCGCAATTTACGAATGCGTTGGATGTCCCCGAGAACGATAAGCGAGTCGCCTATAGAAATTTTGTCACCGCTGCCGGGATTAAATCTTATTTTCTCCTTGCTTTCTGGAATAATGGCGATAATTACTACAAAATATTTTTGACGGATCTGTGCCTCAGCTAGTGTTTTGCCGGCCAACTCAGATCCTTCATAAATCTTGACCTCATCAAATACGTGGTCTTGACCGGCACCGCCCAGTATTCGATCCATAAACTGGTCCACATTGGGACGCAGAATGACGTTAGCCATGCGATCGGCCCCGATTTCGTAAGGGGAGATCACCTTATTGGCCCCGGCGCGTAATATTTTCTTTGTATTTTGATGTTGGTTCGTGCGCACAAGTATAAAAATATTTGGATTCAAATCCCGGGCAATAAGCGTCACAAAAACATTATCCTGGTCACTGGAAAGCGTGCAAATAAGCCCTTTGGCCCGGTTGATACCAGCTTCCCGGAGAATAGCTTCATCTTGTGCATCCCCTTCGACATAAAGAAGTCCATTTTCCTGAATACGCTGAATGCTGCTGCTTCTGTTTTCAATAACTACAAGGGGAATGTCGGCTTTTCGAAGAACCTCTGCAATTCGGTGGCCAATACGCCCGTAGCCAGCCACAATGTAATGTTGGTCCATTTTTTTCAGTTGCTTTTTCATAGCTCTTTTTCTGAAGATTTCACTTTCAAATATTAATTGTGTCGTCTGTGAAGCGATATACGAAATGACTCCAATTCCCATCACAAAAATTACCATCGTTAAGATGCGGCCCGCGGGAGATAAGGTTCTTAACTCTGCAAAGCCAATAGTAGTGATCGTAATAAATGTCATATAGAATCCTTCAAAAAAACCCATATCTTCAATCAGATGATACCCAACCGACCCAATACAAAATACAATCATCAGGATAGCGAACGCTATAGCGATCCTTATTGCTATAATATTTTCGATAATATCGTTATAAAATCCTCGCATACAGTATATTATGGGCCCATTATCTAAGCCTTTGTAATATAGCTCAAAAAATAAAGCGTATGAAATGACAACTACACTGAAATTTAATAGTTTCCAGCCTTATTTTAGCAAAATGTAAAATATGAAAGCACTAGAGAAATTCGGGCAATATTGTCTGCTCTTATATCGATCGCTGCGTTCGTTATATGAGGTAAATACGTACAAAAAGAATCTCGTCAATGAATTACTCAAAATTGGATACGAATCGGTACCTATTGTCCTGTTAACAGGGGTATTCACCGGTGCCGTGATGACGATACAAACAGCTTATCAGCTTGATCTGGCCTTTATCCCCATTTCTGTTATTGGTTCTATAACATCAGAATCTTTGCTTATCGAGCTTTCAGCAGTGATTACAAGTTTGGTGTTAGCCGGCAAGGTAGGGGCGCGTATTGCAACCGAGCTTGGCACAATGCGTGTGACCGAGCAAATTGATGCGCTTGAGTCTATGGGGTTTAACTCGGTTTCATTTTTAGTGTTGCCGCGCGTCTTGGCGGGATTGATTATGTTTCCTCTGCTATATGTTTTTGCCAGTGTTTCAGGTATGGTTGGAGGAGTGGTGGCTGGATATATTTCGGGCGCTGTTTCTCCTGCTGAATTCATGCTGGGAGCCCGTCAATTTTTCTATCCGTGGGATGTTACGTTTGGAATCCTCAAAGCGTTTGTCTTTGGATATGTCATTACATCAATTTCCTGTTTTAAGGGATATTATGCCACCGGCGGAGCAGAAGGCGTGGGAACAAGTACAACACAAGCTACAGTTTTAAGCTGTATTTATGTATTATTAGCTGATTTTGTGCTCGCCGCAGTGTTCCTTTAATAATCAAAAAATACAATGATAGAGATACGCAATCTCACAAAAAGTTTTGATTCTAATCTCGTCTGGGAGGATGTTTCCTTTACTATTGAGGACGGGGAAACGATTGCCATAATCGGCCGCTCCGGATGTGGAAAATCAGTGCTGGTTAAGCATTTGAATGCTTTGTTGTATCCTGATTCCGGGGAAGTTATTATCGATGGTGAAAATATATTCGAGTTGGAATACGTGGCTCTTAGAAAGATGCGGCAACGTTTTGGCGTGCTTTTTCAGGGTTCTGCACTGTTCGATTCTCTTAATACTTTCGAAAATATTGCCTTCCCCCTGCGATACTTTACAGATGATTCGGAAGATATGATTACCCAAAAGATCGAGGATGCCTTAGAGATGGTAAATCTTGCCGGTACAGGGGAGAAGTCTCCAGCAGAACTCTCTGGCGGGATGCGTCGCCGTGTTGCATTGGCAAGGGCTACTATACTACAACCAGATTTTTTAATTTATGATGAACCTACATCAGGGTTGGATCCTCAAACATCAGATGAAATTAATAAACTGATAATCTCATTAGCTGAGAATTTAAAAATCACTTCGATTGTTGTGACGCATGACATCCACAGTGTTCTTAAAATTGCCGGCAAAGTGGCTTTTTTAGAAAATAAAGGCCTTTGCTGGCATGGTACCGTTGATGAGATGCGCCAGAGTGATAACGATGATTTAATGAATTTTATCACGGCAAGTGAATATCAAATAAGAAATTAACAGGAGAAATTTTGAAGATTAGTAACGAATTTAAAGTAGCAATTACCATTTTAGCCGCTATTTTAGTGGGTTTTCTAGGCTATCGTGTGATGAGCGACCTGCCGCTGTTCCGCAATTCTATGGTTATCCATACCTATTTTAGCAGAACGGATGGTTTATCCCCCGGAAATTATGTGTATATCAACGGGGTAAAAGTAGGTTCGGTAAAAAGAATGGAACTGACAAGCGGAGATAGTGTTGAGGTGACGATGAGTTTTGATTTGGGACTAGAACTGCCGACAAATTCGGTGGCACATGTAGAATCATCAGGATTACTTGATGAGAAAGCGGTGGTCGTAAAACGAGGGGATTCCCCAAAGAATTTACAGTATGGCGATTATATGAAAGGCATCTATAATGGTGGAATGCTGGAGACGCTCAAAACGGAGGGGCGACAACTCAGCGAAGATGTATCGGAGTCGTTTGGTAAGTTAAATACTCTTTTGGCTCAATTGAATACGATGCTGAATGATACGACAAAGAACCGTGTGGATTCGGTACTGCAAAATCTGAATACAACATCCGATAATATCTCAAAGATCTTTAAGAATAGACGTTCAGAAATAGAATCGTCCCTGAGTCATGCCCAACAGATTCTTGCCAATGTGGATACGGTTAGCATGACCAATAAATCACGAGTAGATTCCGTAATGGATGGATTAGATCAATCGCTCGATGAACTGCAAAAGTTGAGTCATGATCTTAATGAGACGAATGCTCAGCTTAATCAGATTCTGACTAAAATTAATAATGGGCAAGGTAGCCTGGGGAAAATGGTAAATGACCCTGCTTTGTATAATAACTTGAAAAGTCTGTCCGGCGAAATGGATACCTTAATTAAAAATATCAATAAAAATCCCCGTAAGTATCTTAAGCATATGAGCTTGATACAGGTGTTTTAGAGCTGTGTTGTTCATGAGTTGATGTGCTGTATCCGGTTTCGAAGATGCTGCGGAAAATTCAGGTAAGTTAAGCTGCCGTTTCTTGCCCCCCCGTTGCTTGTGTTCTATCCAATTCCGGTTATTTAATAATCTTTTCTCTTCTGAAACGTTATAAGTTTTCATGTGTACTAAATTGCTCTTAGTCGAGGCTTCTTGTATATTTCAAGGCTTATAACTGAAGTGAAGAATGTCATTTTTGAACCAACTAAGACGTAGATAAGAGGTTTTATTATATGGGTGTAATGGAAAAAATGAGGAAGAGTACCGGCGTTATCCTGTGGGTTCTCATTTTCTCATTCGGATTGTTGTGGGTGCTTGCGGATACCAACTTTTTTAATGTGATCGAAAGAGGGCCCCGCTCACTCGGTTCTGTAAACGACGCGAAAATTTCATTGAAGGAATACAACAATCGCGTTAACTATTATTCGGAGGAATATTCCCGCCAGACGGGTAATAGTATGACCCCGGAGATGAGAGCACAATACCAGCAGCGAGCCTGGAATGATTTGGTTACCAGCAAGTTATTAAAACAAAAGATGGACCAACTGGGAATCAAAGTCACCGACCAGGAAGTGGTTAATATGATTACCGGTAAGAATCCGGATCCTTTTATTAAGAAACAGTTTCAAAAGAAAGATGGAACTATTGATCGCGTGGCACTGCAATCTGCTATTCAGGCCCCGGAAAATAAACAGCTTTGGATTAATGTTGAGCAGCAGATGCGCCAAAAGAAGCGTCAGCAGAAGATGAGTAACTATCTGCAATCTGCAATGGAAGTCAGTAAAAAAGAGGTAGAGCAACAATATCTTCGTAATAATAGTCTGGCTGATATTTCATATGTCCGGTTCCCTTATGCAGATGTGGATACGAGTGAAATTTCAGTTACACAAGCTGATCTCAAGGATTATTATAATACTCATCAGGACAAATATAAGCGCAAAGAGTCGTATCGTTTCGATTATGTGGGATTTGATAAAACCCCGACGAAGGAAGATACGATGCGTACTATTAATGAGATGAAGGATTTACGTAGTGATTTTGCCACAGCAGAAGACGACTCTGCGTTTTTTAATCGCTATCAATCAACTACCCCTTATAAGCCTAAATCGGTAGAGAAAGATCAGATTCGGGATATTTTCAAGCCTGTTCTTCAATTGAAGGAGAATGAAGTTTCGAACATAATTCAGGATCAGGGACGTATTTATTTGCTCAAAAAACTGGATGAGACTTCCAACGAAGTCAAATTTGAAGTATTTAGCATGGATATTAAAGCTGATCCCATTGCTACCATTGATAAACGTTCTAAGACAGCTGACGACTTCAGCTATTATGCCAAACAAAGTGGATTTAAAGAGGAAGCGGAACGTCGTAACAAAAAGGTCAAAAACGCATTCGCAACCAAGGGCAATAATTTTATTTCAGGCATTGGCCAAAGTCAGCAGATTATGAGTTTCCTGGATACTGCTGAAAAAGGGACCATTTCTGATCCCATAGAACTTAACAGTCAATTTGTGGTCATCGATGTCACGCAGGTTACCCCTGCCGGAGTTCGGCCGTTTGATGAGGTAGAAAATCAAATCCGTACTATTGTGACGAATAATAAACGTAAGCAAAATGTATTGGATCATGTTAATAAACTTGTTTCTCAATACAGTGATATGCAGGCATTGGCCAAAGCAGCCGGTAAAAAAGTGAATAAGGCAGAGTCGTTATCAGAAAGCGATACCAATATTCAGGGTGCCGGTCGTGAGCCTAAAGTGGTTGGGGCTGTTTTTGGATTAAACGAGGGCCAACAATCTGGTGCGGTAGAAGGTACCAGTGCAGCTTTTATTATCCGTGTTGATCAACTGCAGAAGGCGGATATTGTTAACCTCACTTCTGCACAACGCCAGCAGATTAGAAAACAGTTACAACAACAAAAAGCATCGGCTTTTATGAGTACTTGGATCAAGGAGCTTAAGAATGAGGCTGATATCGTAGATAATCGGGCTCAATTGCTGAGGAATTCGTAAGCAGTAGCAAAATAGTAAAGTGGTTTTAAGGGCAAGGGGAATACTTCTTGCCCTTTTCTATTTTTTAAAGGTTATGTAACGCTTTAATATTTTAGTTTTTCAACGATGACAAATATTGACAAAAAATGGATGAATCTTGCCCTTGAAATTGCTGAAAGAGGTGCCGGGTATGTCTCCCCGAATCCCATGGTTGGTTGTGTGATTGTATCATCGGAAGGCAAAAAAATTGGGCAGGGTTATCATGAGCGGTATGGTCAGGCTCATGCAGAGAAGAATGCCCTAGACTCGGTTAAAAATAAGGATTTACTTAAAGATGCTACGGTTTACGTAACGCTGGAACCTTGTTCCCACCACGGGAACACCCCACCTTGTTGCGAAATGCTGGCGGATTTTCCTATCCGACGAGTTGTAGCGGCAATGGTGGATCCCAGCCCGAAAGTAGCAGGTCAGGGTATCGAATATTTAAAAAATCATGGTGTTACCGTTGATGTAGGGCTGATGGAAGAGAAAGCAAAGAAACTGAATGAATTTTTCTTGCACTATCAAACCTTCAATCGACCCTTTGTGACGCTTAAAATAGCCCAGACGCTGGATGGATATATTGCTGCACCTGATGGGGATTCTGAGTGGATATCCGGACCGGAATCAAGGATGCTTGTTCATAAATGGCGTAGCGAATATGATGCAGTCATGGTGGGACGAAATACGGCTTTGCTCGACAATCCCCGGCTGACGGTACGGCATGTAGAAGGACGCCAACCAAGGCGTATTGTTATAGATGGTCCGCTGGATCTGCCGCGGGAGCTAAATCTTTTTACTGATCAATATGAAGAAAAGACGATTGTGCTTACGCATAACAAAGAGAAATTCCAGAATGAAGCAGACCCTATGCTTAGTATGCTACAGTCGGACTACTTTCGGGGCAAGACATTACTTGTGGATGAAAAAAACGGACATACCGATTTAAAGCAGGCCCTGCATGAATTGGGGGGACTCCCAATCACTTCGGTGTTGGTGGAGGCCGGACAAAATCTCGCTTCGGCTTTACTACATGAGCGGCTTGTAGACAAAGTAGAATGTTTTATCGCACCTAAAATGCTGGGTGGTGGTACAAAATCAGTTATGGGAGTGGGCATTAATCACATGTCAGAGATCATGGAATTTCGAGAAGTAAAATGGCAGCAGATTGGAAATGATTTATTGTTTTCAGGATATTTTTAACTTTAACACGTTTTATGATCAGATTAAACAACTAAATACATCATTTTGTTTACGGGAATTATAAAATCTATAGGAAAAATACAACATATTCAGTCTCTCGACGGGGGCAAGCAGCTTACTATCGCTTCCGATTTTGCAAAAAATGTTAGTATTGATCAAAGTATCAGCATCAATGGAGTGTGTCATACTATTACTGCGCATGACGATCAAACTTTTACGGTGCAGAGTGTAGAAGAAACATTGCGGAAAACGAATATCGGGAACCTCAGGGAAAGAGATTTGGTAAACCTGGAACGCTCGTTGCACCCCGAACAGCTTTTAGATGGCCACCTGGTACAAGGACATGTGGATGCAACCGGTACGATCAAAGCAAAGGAGCAAGAAGGCACTGATTGGCTGATTACCATTGAATATCCCCCAAAACATACTGATTTAATTGTAGGACGCGGGAGCATCGCAGTTGATGGGATCAGCCTGACTGTGGCCAAGGAGCATCGCGATACCTTTACCGTGGCTATCATCCCCTACACCTATGAACATACCAACCTGCATGAAAAAGAAGTGGGAGACACCGTTAACCTGGAGTTTGATGTCTTGGGAAAATACGTGGTGAAGTATTTGAAAAATCGAGAGGATAAGATTTAATAGAACCCACGCGGAGCGCCACGTCCATTGCCCGAGCTTCGTTGCAGATTGTTGAGCAATGGTAATTTTTGAAGAATACTTTGTATTTGCCCGGCATTAACACTAAGCGAAAAGAAATAAAACTGGTTGTCACCAAAGGGGTTCATCGTAAACGAAAGCGTCCACTCATGGAGACTCCGGTTCAGGGAGAATTGGGAAGGTGTTAACTTGTGACGCACAAAATCATATCCTATTTGGGTACGAAAATTCCATTTAGGGGTGAGTTTTAAGTTTATATTATTAGCGTTGATTGTGGCACTTGTTCGATTATGACCGGAAGGATTTAACGACCAGTTATATTGAAAATTTACAGAAAACGAGAGCGGGGAATTAAAGGATTGTACCGGTCGGTCATTAAAATGAGGATCTACGGGATGAAAAATGGTTTGATCCAGGGGATCATAGTGGGCTGGGTAAGGCGCTGTTTTATTGACCTGTAACCCTCCGCCTTGGCCTCCGAGCTTAAAAGAATAACTTGTACTGGTCGAAAAGCGTGTCATTTCAAACGGTTTCCCGGAAGTAGAAATGAGGAGTTTATCAATTTTACTTCCATTGGCATCGCGTTTATAAAAATTAAATGTAGCATTGGCCCGAATATTCATTCCCGGCAGGATGCCCGCTGTCAGGCTGGTACTTAAATCAGATAATTTTATACTGTCGGCGGCAAAATTATAGCTGGCATTCATGCTCAAATTATCAATAAGCCGGACTACTTTTTCTTTCTTTTCACCAGTGGAATTCCTTTTTGATTGTTTGGCTTCAAAGGTGTTGCTAAGGCTGAAATTAATGGACCGTTGCTCGCCAGCTCCGGGCCCCGAATATATTCCATTTTCAAAGATAGAGTATTTTTGAGTGGGGATTTTGCCCTTTATATTACGAGTAGTGTCCGTCTGCACCCTACGATAATATCCCCAGAAACTACTGCTGAAATCAGGACTGTAGCTAAACGAGATAGAGGGAGTCATTTTGTGCCTGAAGCTCGTAAAATGACCGATATGAGCATTCATCAAACCATAGAGGGTCGTCGAAAAACTGAGGCTGGTACTGAAGTCTCGAGCAGAAGCAAGTCCCCGAACCTGATGGGTTTCAACACGGTTGGAATCCGGATTAAACGATTTTCGGATAGTCGTAGGGTACCAGTATCCAGTATAATTGGCACTGGCATTTACGTGCAAATACTGGCTGGGAATCAATTTATTCACACTTACATCCGCCTGCTGACGAAATCCATATTTATAATGATTATTATCTCCAGTGGCTTCCCGGTATTTGGATGGATGCAGCAGGGCCTGGAACCAACCGATGTTTGTCGAGTCGTTAGGGTTGAATTGAAACCGTGAATCAAAATTGTTTTGATATTTTAAAGATAATGTTTGGTACCACTTCGTTTGTTGTGAAGATTGTTGCTTATTGGCAAAGGGAGAGATCCTTTTCAGTCCAAAGTTCATTCTCGGACCTGAAATACTGGTTTCATGGGTCGCAAAGTTTTGATTTTCCTGAACAGAGATGCCAAAATTATATAGGTTATCCGGTTGACGGTATCGATAACTGATATGAGAACTGGCACTGGTTCGGGCCCGATCCGTAGGGTTGTAAGAGTTCCGTTTTAGATAATTTGAGGTTCTAAAATTTATGCTGGAACTGAGACTGGCATAGGGTGAAAATTGTTGATTATGGCTGATACTAATACTCTTAGGGACTGTCGTATTATAACCGGGATCTGTGGGCTCAAGCCCACTATTTTCGTGAGAATAGCCAATTTTAATATTTCCATTAAGTTTATCTCTTATTTTGTAATTTGTTTGGGCATCAAAGAAATAAGTACCGGAAGTAAATATATCTACCGAAGCCTGACCAGTCAGGTAGTCATTAAAATACTGGAACCATCCCAGGTTCTGTAAGCCTAGGCCACGGGTCTGTTTCTGCTGGAATGCGTAGGTAGGAGTCAGTAATCCTGACTGATGTTTCTTAATTTTCCCGGGTAAATAACCAAAGGGAAAAACCAACGGATAAGGGATATCCAGAAGATAGAGTCGGGCGTTGGTAAAAAATACCTTTTCCTGGTCAACCACTTTCATCCTGTCTGCTTTGATGTAATAATGCGGGTGATCGAGCTGGCAAGTCGAATAGATGGCGTCTTTTAAAAAAATAACATGGGGACCCGTTTTTTTTACTTCATTACCAATGATTTGCCCATCTTTTACATCTGTCCGTGCCACTTCAAAACGTCCTTTCTCGCTTTGATAGTTGTAATCTATTCGATTGCTCCGGACTCGATTATCTTTCCGGGTCAGAACCGGTTGCGAAAGGGTGTCGCCCGGTGTTTCGGTCTCGGCACTTACCTCATGTTTATCCAGATTCATAGCGATCCTACCGGCTGTAAGTTTTCCTGAGGTATGATTTACCGACGACGAGCCGTAAAGAGTAGCAACCCGATTATGCTTAAATGTAAAAACCAGCGAGTCGCTGGCCTGGAAATTTACCTGTCCTTTTTGTTCGGGTTTTTGCGCGGCGTTGGGATTACGTGCAGGCCCTCCGCCTTGTTCCTGGACCCGTTGGCCTCCGCGTATGAGGCTTCTGTTTCTCAAAGAATCGGGAACACCGGTATTTTGTGCCTGTAGGATAGATGCATTACTCAGCAAAAAAATGAGCAACAGCCAATAACGCCAGCCAGGTATTGTACCGGGATATGTAGATGCGATGTCCATTCGGAAATGTTGCTGAGATATATGAAAAATACGGGCTAGTCCTATAACACTAATTCGGCTTACGTAGTATAAGGCAGAACTACAAAGAAATGAAGTTAAAAGAAACAGGAATTGTCAGTTGATTTCTTTAATTTTGTATACCGTCTCACCCGGCTTTTTCATTCCATATTCTTCACGTGCGATTCGCTCTAACAAGAAAGGATCAGTTTTTAAATCGTTGATTTTTTGCTTCAGCGTTGCAGTCTCTTTTTTTAGTTTCTCTGTTTTTGTTTTCAGTTCTGTTTTACGTTGACTCAGTTGAATGCGTGTCCATATACTATAAGTATCAAGGAAGGTGAACCATATAACTACAAAACCCACCAGAACAAGGGCCAGAAATGATTTTCGCCAACGTAATGGATTTAAAACTTGTAGATTCATAGGTGCTAGTTGCTTAAGGCAATAGTATTACCATAATTTAGATTCAAAATCTACAAATTATTGATGAAAAACAATCCATTCCTGAAAAGGAAATATTCGATCATTTATTCATAAACTAATGATCCATTTTGCTTAGCCCTCTGGGCCTTACCCATCGATATTGCAAATAAAGTTTTTGGAAATCATTGCCAGATATTAGTCCCATTTAGGTCCCATGCATTTAATGTTATCGTCTCTTCGTAAAAGCATGCTCGAAATGTTTGATGTTAGGGGCCTCGGTACCTTGCTGAATAATAGAAATAACATCAAAACGAACGGGGGCCCCGTCCATTTTGCGTTCATAAATCCACGCCTCAGCTGCTTTGTAGATGTTTTCAATCTTTTGTTCATCTACATATTCTTCCGGTTCGCCGAATTTATTGCTTGACCGTTTTTTAACTTCCGCAAAAATGATGCAGCTTTCGTTGTCGTAAGCGACGATATCTATCTCGGCATGCTCAAAATGATAATTACGCTCCAAAATGGTATAGCCTTTCGACTCCAGATAGGCGGCGGCCAATTCCTCTCCTTCATTACCAATTTGTCGAGTCGATTTATCCGTCATCGTCTGAAGATGAATTTGAATCCGGCTTTCCCGTAATAGAATGCTTCATTTCGGCCAACTTGACCAGTTGTTTGAGGAATTTAATATTCTTCTTATTGATATACGGAAGTAAAGCACTGGTAAATCGTTCAAACATTTCCAGAAATTCTGTAAAATTTTCAATCCTTTTTTTAAAGGCGATATCTTCTTTGGAAAGGTTTTCTTTGTTCTCGAAAAGTTCCAGACACTCATTCAGATTCTGCCGAATAGGGGCTACTTCTCGCTGCTGACGCTCCCGAATGATGGTAGCCACAATATTCCAGACATCTTTTTCGGCCGTGTAATAATCCTTACGCTTTCCTTTAAAATGGACTTTGTGGACGAGTTGCCATTGCAGGAGGTTGCGCAAATTCATATTTGCATTACCACGACTGATGTCCAGGTAGTTCATAATGGTATCAGTGTCCAGGGGATCGGCTTCTGCATATAAAAGCGCATGTATCTGTGCCATCGTCCGGTTGATGCCCCAGGCCGATGCCATCTCTCCCCAAAGCAATATGAACTGCTCTAATGCCTCTTCATGTGTTTGGGTGCGATCAGAATTCACAGATCAATTAATTAGAAGATGCCTTGCTGGATGTAGATCCATTGGATGATGAGTCATTACCGTTGTTCTTTTGAGCCGCCTTGGCTCTTTTTTCTTTTCGATCACTGTCTTTATAATCAGTGACATACCAGCCGTCGCCTTTATAAACCACCCCTCCACCACCGGTAATCACACGCTTTACTTTTTGCCCCGTTTCCGGACATTTTTCTAATGGATCGTCATTGATGCTTTGTCGTATTTCAAAAGTGGTTCCATCTTCGCGCTTGTATTCGTATGTAGGCATAGTTCCAGATGTTATTTTTCATTTAGCACTCTATTAAAGCATAAAATGTGCCAAACTCATTCCTTTGTACAAATTTGCAGGATTTTCAGTCGTTGTCAAGATAATTGGCTCAATCCTGTTTTAAGACGTTTCATCGCTTCTTTCAAATTATCCATGGATGCTGCATAACTCATACGCACCCCGTTGGGCTCCCCGAAGGCGTCTCCGGGAACCGCAGCCAGACCGTGTTCTTCTATAAGATACATGCATAATTCAGTACTGGTCTCAATAGTGGTACCATCTGGGGAGGATTTTCCGAGATAATCACCGATATCGGGAAAAACATAAAAAGCACCGGATGGTTTGAAACACTTAAGCCCATCAATTGAAGAAAGTTCTTCAAAAATAAAATTTCGTCGTTCTTTGAAAGAATCACGCATCTCATGAACGGCCTCCAAATTACCACGATATGCGGCCTCGCCCGCCTTTTGAGAGATGCTTGACGGAGCAGAAGTTTCCTGGCTTTGGATTTTTGCTACAGCATCACTGAACTCTTTAGGCGCGGCCAGGTAACCAAGTCTCCATCCGGTCATCGCAAATCCTTTGGAAAAGCCATTAATCAAGACAGTCCGATCTTTAAGTTCCGGAGCCACATTCAGGATGCCTACATGTTCATCCTCAAACACTATATATTCATAAATCTCATCCGAGATGATATTTATATCAGGATGTCCGTTCAAGACTTCAGCAAGTCCTTTCAAATCATCTTCAGTGTAACGGGTGCCCGTGGGATTCGATGGAGAACACAAGAGTACAGCCTTGGTATTATCTGTTATCGCATCTTCAAGCTGCTCGGGCGTCATCCTAAAATTATTTTCAAAAGAGGTACGCACTGTTACAGGCGTCGCCCCGGCCAGTTTGGCCATTTGTGGATAAGAAACCCAGTATGGGGCTGGAATAATAATTTCATCCCCCTCATCCAGCATGGCCAACATGCTAAAGCCCAATGCCTGTTTTGCCCCATTCGTGCAGACAATCTGTGAGGGATTGTAATCCAATCCATTATCTCTTTGTAGCTTGATCGAAATACTTTCTCGTAATTCAGGCGTTCCGGTGTTCATGGTATAGCCGTGAAACCCATCTTTGATCGCTTGGATAGCTGCATTGCAGACGTGTTCAGGCGTCCTGAAATCCGGCTCCCCGGCACTTAACGAAATGACAGACTTCCCCTGGCGTTTTAACTCTTTTGCTTTTGCAGAAATAGCTAAGGTTTCAGATGGAGAAACAGCCTGTGCGCGCTTTGAAATCATGAGTTTTTAATTGTTTTCTATATGGTTTTTAAAGATGAACTAAGATAGAAAAAAGTGGGCTTTAATTCTAAGAGAAGTAGAATTTTTAGAACAGTTCAACAATGGCTATTTTTCTATATCTTCGTATTTTTCGCGCAGAGCATCAGCCACATGTTTGGGTACAAAAGAAGACAGGTCGCCATCCCAATAGGCCACTTCCTTGACTAGCGAAGCAGAAATAAAGGTAAGTTGCTCGTCGGGCATTAGAAAGATGGTATCTACATCGGGTGCCAGCCGTCGATTTGTGAGTGCCATACGAAATTCGTACTCAAAATCAGAAATCTGACGCACTCCGCGCACCAACGTCTGAGCATTTTTTTCTTTGGCAAAATCGACTAATAATCCGGTAAATTGTTGTATTTCTACTTTAGATGCCCATTCTTTTCCTTTGATACATTTGCTGATAAGGGCTTCGCGTTCATCGCCAGTGAAGACCGTTTCCTTTCGTTTGTTGATAGCAATGGTCACAATTACCTTGTCAAAGAGCTCAGTGGCTCGTTCGAGGATATCGAGATGTCCATAGGTAATGGGATCAAAAGAACCGGGATATAGAGCCAGCGTTTCCATAGGTAAATAATTTATTAGAATTTCATTCCTTCTTCTTTCAAAAAGATACTCACATATGTGCGTCCATAATTTTTGTAATAAGCACAATGTGGATGCTCTTTGAAGTTGTGACGCTTGTCGTGTTCGAGTATTAGCCATCCATTATCAGCCAGCCAGCCTTCGGTGGTGATGATATGAATCAGTTCTTCCATTTGTGGATAATCGTAAGGTGGATCGGCAAAGACAATATCGTAGGGCAGAGGCATACCCTCCAGAAATCTTTCTACCGGACTTGTAACGGTTCGTATTTGATTCGCGATACTGAATTCTTCACCTAATTTTTCGATATGACTGATATTTCTGCGGTCGCTATCAACAAAAAGCACTGATTTTGCACCGCGTGAAATAGCCTCAATGCCCAAATTCCCCGACCCAGCAAAAAGATCAAGAATCATAGCATTTCGTATATATTTACGAGAATCCAATATAGAGAATAAGCCCTCTTTGGTACGATCAGAAGTGGGACGAACATTCAATGTGTTTGGAATATGAATTTGCCGACCCTTAAGTGTACCGGTAATAATGCGCATCTGAATCTATTCAGTTAATTATAGCCACTAATGCAAAAAGTAAGAAAAATTATGTTGATGAGCTTAATGATTCTATCATAAATTGGTCGGCATACCGGTTCAATAAACAGTAAGCTCTATCATTGCGTCTTGACCATTCCTGTTTGTTGTAATGATTTAGCAAATTCTGAAATGATAGCTGTCCAACAATCAATCGTAATTGAGAGCCAGCATCATTGCTGGAAAAGCCTCTTCAAGGTTAAAACCATACGTTTTTTCATCGGCTTCAACATGAATTTTTTCCAAACTGTCCATTTTTATGATCGATCCCGCCTCATCCCAGAAGGGTTGCAAAATTTCAATGATGCGATAAGCCTCTGTTCCATATACATAAATTTCTTCATGTAGTCCTTGCATCCAATTGAGTTGCTGAGTATGCTGAAGCCATAAATAAGGCAAGTCATGAATTTCATCAAAATTGATATATGTAGCGCCACGGAGTTTCCCAAGGATGAAAGAAGCCACTGAAATACAATTATGAAAGCAACAAATGGTCATGAACGAGCCTCCCGGATTAAAATGCTGAACCCAACGCATACCAATTTCAAATTCGCTGATTAGGTCGGCACTAGAAGTACCGGAAGCTAGTTTTTGTAGTCCTTCAAGCGATGTGCTGTGACGTAACAACAAGAATTTATAATCTTGGTTGCTGAGGTTATACCAAGTGGGATGTATATTTTTACGATCAACACCGCTCATCAGGATTTTTATATGTTTTTCCCGTTCATCGGCGTCGTCATAAACAATTTTTGGAACAGCTGTCCAGCACTCTTCCTGTGGAAAGGAGAGGATACGTAAATGCTGAATTTGGTATTCCTCTTTAACTTGTTCGACCGTCTCGCGAATGCCCCGAAGGTGCTGCTCAATATTATTGAGCAGTGTCTCGGTTACATCTATATTAAAGTCGAAAGATCCTATTCGGGCTAGCTTCTTTGCTTTAGAAGGATCATTGACAGCATAAAAAAGTTGATTCCCAAAGAAGCAAAGCCCTAAATTAGGATGTTGTTCTACCATGTTTCATTATTCCCAACTACCAGCGTTGAGCATTGTAGTTTTCGACAGTGATCCGATGTGATCATCCGTATCGGGATCCTGAAGCAAATAAATGGGAGGCCGGAGAGTGTCGTTCAGGGTGTATTTAAATCTTTTATGCGGCGGCCGTGGTGAAAAGATAAGTGAATCCGGTATATATTTTTCGTTGGGATCCAGAGGTTTGAACAGGGAATCTCCATTAGCAACCATTAATGAATCAGTTTTCAACCAACTGACCAGCGAATCTAATCCGCCTTTAGTAGGAGGAAAGTTACCAATGCGACGTTGATATTGAATCAGAGCATCACGAACACTCCCCATACGATGGTGAACTCGTTGAGTCATGTGTTGGCGTTTAAGAACTTGTTGATAGGGATCGACAATTGACCGGTATAGCCAGTAACCTAGTCCAATAATAACAACGGCCAATACGATACTTAAAATTTGATTACGCTTTTCGACATCCATGTGGCGATATATATATAATTATGGTGTTTTGCGAAATTAATGACTTTGAAAATACATGCCGACTTATTGATATGCAACTGCAAGACGAAAAAGGTAATATTCTCTAATTTTTGCACAAAAGTGTAAATTATTTTACATGCACGGCGTCAGAAGATATACTTTCTCTTTCAAATAGGATGAAAGACCTCGTCGCTGGAATTCGGCAAGTTCGTCAAATTTGGATTGTTTGTGCAGCAAATCAAGGTCAAAATGATTGCTGTAATGAAGTTCCAATTCCTCTTCAGATACTGAAAAAGGTGGTCCGGACATTTCATCCTGCTCATATTCAAAAGTTTGGATGAAGATCTGTGTATCAATATTACAAAGTTGTAAAATCTTTTGAGCGTATGTATCACGTTTGGATTTGGGAAGTGCGATGATGGCTGCCTTGTCATAAATTAGATCAATATGTCCTAGTTTTGTGGGTGGCAGTTTTAGAAAATCTCCCTGCCAAAGTTCAATATTGTTCGACCTGTAAATTTGAAATCCATGACTGGAATCTAAAGAAAAAGCTTCTGACCATGTATCCATGAATTCAGATAACGCTTTTTCTATTGCATCAACCCCAATCACATAATAGCCCTGATCAATAAACCACTTCATATCAATGCTTTTGCCACAAAGAGGTACCAGAATGCGACTTCCTTTGGGTAATGATAATGTGGGCCAGAGCCTGGGAAGTTGAGGATAAATGATATCCATATGCCAGCCGGTTTTGTCTTTTTGCCACCTGCTATGCCAGTAACTAAGTTCCATCAAAATAATATAACCGTTAGAAATATAATCTCAACTTGGCTAATAAGAGTGTTTATTTTGAAATTGACAATCTCTAAACCTAAAAACCAAGTCATTTGTTTTATGATAAAATGCAGAATAACATCTTAATTTCAGTATCTATGGTTATTTTAAGCTCCTCATAAACATACAATATTGCTTAAAAATACGACTTGAAATCATTATTTGTATATTAGAATATAAAGCCAAATAAACCCATAACTATATGCTTGGTTTGGACTATAACATGATTTGGTTGCCGGTAATAAAAGTCATTATAGCCATCTTTCTGGGTGGTCTTATCGGTTTGGAACGTGAATTGGCTGCGAAGCCGGCCGGACTCCGAACGCATATGCTAGTGGCCGGCGCCTCGGCCCTGCTGGTGATCTTGGGAGATGTGATGATAAATCAATATGCCGATACGGCTCTCACCGGAGCTACTCGTGCCGACCCGATTCGTATTATCGAATCTATTGTAACGGGTATTAGCTTTTTAGGGGCCGGGACGATTATTTTTCGTAATAGGAAGGAAAGTGTTGAAGGCTTGACGACCGCGGCTTCCATTCTCTTTGCTGCCGGAATCGGAATTACCGTGGCTTTGCACCGATATATTTTGGCATCCATTCTTACCATTGTAGTTATTGTAATTCTTTTTTGGTTGGGGTATGTTGAGCGTTTCATTCGCAAATATCGTCGGCCTTTCCATGAAGAAAGGACGGACGAATAAACAACCCCGTTTCTCTTGAACCGGAAAATCCTAAACCTGGCTGTTCCAAACATTATTAGTAACCTGTCAGTGCCCTTGCTTGGAACGGTGGATACGGTGCTGATTGGACATCTTGGCAAGGCTTACTATCTGGGAGCTATTGCAGTGGGTAGTATGATTTTCAACTTCATTTTCTGGGGATTTGGATTTCTGCGTATGGGAACTACCGGGATGACTGCCCAGGCATACGGCGAAGAAAATCATACAGATAGTATTATGACGCTGGCTCGGGCGATGGCAGTTGCTGTTTTCTTTGGTGTGTTGGTCGTGTTACTGCAACACTGGATCGCCGACCTTAGTTTTTGGCTGGTGGATGCTTCCTCCGAAGTAGAACGATTCACCCATATCTATTTCAATATTCGGATCTATTCCGCACCGGCGGTGCTGGGTTTATATGCCATTAATGGCTGGTTTCTGGGGATGCAAAATGCACGCTATCCAATGATTGTCATGGTTTTTCTAAATAGTCTTAATATCGTGCTGGATGTTTTTTTTGTCTATAGTTTGGGGATGAATGTAGACGGCGTTGCCTGGGGCACGCTTATCGCCCGTTATGCTGGCTTTTTGCTAGCAGCAATTCTACTCGTTACCAAATACAGCAATTGGCTGGACGGGTATGTACACAAGCTTTTATGGGAAGTAGAGGCCTTGCAAAAATTTTTCACTGTCAATCGCGATATTTTTATTCGAACGCTTTGCCTTATCTTTACTTTTTCATTTTTCACTGCTAAATCCGCTACATTCGGTGATTTAATATTAGCTGCAAATTCTATTCTTCTGCAAATGTGGATGATCGTCTCTTATGGCATCGATGGTTTTGCATTTGCTGCAGAAAGTCTGGTAGGTCGATTTACAGGATCAGCGCAACAAGAACAGTTGAAGTCTGCCGTTAAATATTGTTTCATCTGGGGGATAGGTATAGGCATCTTTGCCTCTTCTATTTATGCCATTTTTGATAATCAGATTCTATACCTGTTTACGGATCAACAGGATGTTATTGAGGCAGCTCTGGCTGTTTATGGGTGGACAATAGCAGGTCCCGCGATAAGTAGCTTTTCTTATATCTGGGATGGTATTTTCATTGGTGCTACGGCTACGGGACCGATGCGTGATTCCATGATTATTGCTACCATCGGCGTATTTTTACCCACTTATGGTATGGGTGTTTACTATTTGGGTAATGATGCTATTTGGCTGGCGATGACACTCTTTATGATTGCACGTGGACTTACCCTCACTTTTTATGCTCCCCGTCACATTTTAGGTGCAAAGGGGTAACAAAAAGCATAATTTATGTGAATTCAAGAAAGAAATAGCTTATACAGATTCCGTGCCGTTGAGAGGCTGAATGGCCTATCATCAACTAGTTATGTCACCGTTGGATCGGAAGAGGTAACAAACCAGAACTAAGTCATCGGGCATGGATTAAGTTTTCCCGGATCCATCCAACTGCAACCATCGGCGGGATGGATATTAAAACAACAACCAAGCATTGACTTCTGCAGCAAAGCGATACATCTCCTGATCCTTTAATCACAGTGGTCGGCACAGGATCTTGGGCTGGCACACAAAAAGGAACAGAACAATGACACTATATTGTTAATCACTCAAACGGGGGGACAGATTTTTATATGGAATTAGCCGTTATCTGGCTCAAAAATTATATCGAATGCTATGACTTTATCAAGTATCAGGCGGCATCTTTTTGTCGGTTAAACCGGGAAGTGTGATCCGGATCGTAGGATTGCCCGCTGTTCCAGATGGCACATATAATCTTAATTAGTTTGTTGATCAGATTATTGCGTACGAGGGGCCAGGGTTTGCCTTCGTCGAGTTTGCGCTGCTTGTAGGTTCGAAATTTGGAGTAATGCGTGGAGGCGGAACGAGCCGCCAGCGCCATACAC
>Ga0102962_1000104_pt1 | contig 50867 bp, 56 predicted proteins | sample SalPonF2_C_D2_MG_FD_84519 | JGI IMG/M metagenome (GOLD analysis project Ga0102962, IMG submission 84519) | Salt pond soil microbial communities from South San Francisco under conditions of wetland restoration - Salt Pond MetaG SF2_C_D2_MG ...
CGCCAAGGGGCGGCGGTGCCGCCATTACCGCTACGCCGACCTGATGACGCCCTATGACAAGCTCAAATCACTGCCAGAGGCCGAGCGCTACCTCAAGCCCGGACTGACCTTCAAACAGCTCGACGCCATCGCCTACGCCGTCAGCGACAACGAGGCGGCTCGTCAGCTCAACCAAGCTCGCGATAAACTCTTTCACTCCATCAACCATTCCCAAACTTCAGTGGCCTGACCCCGGCTCTGTATCGCAGCTTCTATCCCTGTTGTTCAGGCTCATCTCTGAATTGGAAAAGACTCTATTTCGCTCGCCTGGCATCAGGGCATGACCGCCGGCATTTCCAAGCCGGTGCGCTCGTCCAGACCGAACATAAGATTCATGTTCTGCACCGCCTGGCCGGACGCGCCTTTGACCAAATTGTCGATCACGGACAACACCACCACCGTGTCCCCGCCCTGAGGGCGATGCACAGCCACGCGGCAGGCGTTGCAGGCGCGCACGCTACGCGTCTGCGGATGCGCACCGGCAGGCAGTACATCCACGAACGGCTCATCCGCGTAGCGCTTTTCGAACAAAGCCTGCACATCGAGTTCCGTTTGCCTCAGCCGTGCGTAGAGCGTGGCGTGCAGCCCGCGCACCATGGGCACCAGATGCGGGACGAAGGTGAGGCCGACGGATGCGCCCGCCGCCTCCTCGAGGGTTTGCCGGATTTCCGGCAGGTGACGGTGACCTTCGGCGGCATACGCCTTGAACGAATCGGACACTTCGGCAAACAGCAAGCCGATCTTGGCGCTGCGCCCGGCGCCGCTGACACCGGACTTGGCATCCGCAATGAGCGTGGTCAGATCCACTGCACCGGCTTCCAGCAATGGCAAGAACCCCAGCTGGACCGCGGTCGGATAGCAGCCCGGGCAGGCGACCAGCCGCGCCTCGCGTATGGCCCTGCGCGCACGCTCAGGCAAGCCGTAAACGGCGCTTGCCAAAAGCTCCGGACAGGCATGGGTCTGTCCATACCAGCGCGCCCACAACTCAGGATCCCGCAGGCGGAAATCGGCTGAAATATCGATCACCCGCACACCGGCCTCGAGCAGCGCGGGCGCCATGGCCATGGCGGTGCCGTGCGGCGTGGCAAAGAACACGGCATCGCAACGGCTGAGCGCGGCTGTCTCCGGCGCCTCGAACGCAAGGTCAAGCGCGCCGCGCAGGCCGGGATACAGATCCGACACCCGTTCACCGCTCGCCTGACGCGACGTCACGCAGCGCACGCACACCTCGGGATGACGCGCCAGCAACCGCAATAACTCCGCCCCAGCATATCCCGTGCCGCCGACGACGCCGACCTCGATCATCTTTGCAAAACCTCAGACAAACTCTATTAGCAAGGTCATCATTATGACGCGTTCGCGGCCCATGCGCGAAACCGGTGCAGGCGCGTAAAGGTTTGCTAAAATCGGCGCTCCTTCCCGCTCGCCGGGCCGATGGGATGACGGCGATCGGGGCGGAAGGGGGCCATGTTCATACGGCTCAGGGAGAAGCTGCGACTGCGGCTGTGCGGCATGGAAAACGCGTATCGCACTTATAAGGAGGTCACATGCTCTGGATTAAGGCTTTTCACGTCATTTTCGTGGTGACGTGGTTCGCCGGGCTGTTCTACCTGCCGCGCCTGTTCGTCTACCACGCCATGGCTGACGACACCGTGAGCCGGGACCGGTTCAAGGTGATGGAGCGCAGGCTGCTCGCCATCACCAACATCGGCGCCGCAGGCTCGATCGCCTTCGGCCTGTGGCTGCTGGTCGGCTGGTGGTGGCCGCCAACGGCGGGATGGCTGCATGCCAAGCTGGGCTTGGTCGCGGTACTCATCGTCTACCACGGCTACCTGAGTGTGATCTGCCGGCGCTTCCGGGAAGACCGTCCGCGGCATGGCCACGTCTATTACCGCGTCGTCAATGAGGTGCCGTCCGTATTGTTGGTGGCCATCGTCATTTTGGTGGTGGTGAAGCCGTTCTAACCGGCGTCCGCGCCCACCTGGGTCTGGTGGTAATTTTCCAGGCCCAGGCGGTCGATCAACTCCAGTTGCGTTTCCAGCCAGTCGATGTGAGCCTCCTCGTCGCGCTGGATATCGACCAGCAGATGACGCGACACGTAATCGCCGACCGACTCGCAGTAGGCGATCGCCTCACGGTAAAGCGGATGCGCCTCGCGCTCCAGCCGGAGGTCGCATTCGAGCATTTCCGGCAGACTCTCGCCGATCAGCAACTTGCCGAGATCCTGAAGGTTGGGCAGCCCCTCAAGAAAAAGAATACGCGCGACCAGCTTGCCCGCGTGCTTCATCTCCTCCAGGGATTCGTCGTATTCGCGGCGGCCGATAGCACGCAGTCCCCAGTTGTCATACATGCGCGCATGCAGAAAGTACTGGTTGATCGCGGTCAGCTCGTTCTTGAGCGCCTTGTTCAGATACTGAATCACTTTGGGGTCGCCGTTCATCCTCCGACCTCCTCACTCTTTGCTCGCGAGCCTGTCCGCGGGCTGACCCTGCCGTCGCACCAAAGCCGTCCGCGGCGCGCCATCAAGCGGCAAAATCCTGCGCCCCGGACGATCCCTGCGCTGCCCGCGATGTGTTGTCACGCAGCATCCGGCAGGCATGCACCCCGCATTTGCCGCAGCACCCGGCAACGCCCAGTTCCCGGCGCAGCTCGCGCATAGTGCGTGCCCCGCGCGCGATGGCTTCATGAATATGACGCTCGGTCACGCCGCGGCAGATACAAACGTACATAGGCTGTCCACGATGAACGACTGCGGACAGTTAAAAGTAAATGGGAATTATTGTCAACGGATAATTTCAATCACTCGCGTAGGGTGCGCCGCGCTCGCTATGCGCGATACGCAGGCAGCAGTTCTCCAGCTCGCACAGCGCCCTCATATACACCTGCCGCTTGAAAAACACGACTTCGCGCAATGGATGCCAATAGTCCACCCAGCGCCAACCATCGAACTCGGGCTTGCTAGTCGCGTCGAAGCGCACCAGCGTCTCGCTCGCCACCAGGCGCAACAAAAACCACTTTTGCTTCTGACCGATACAAACGGGCTGCCGATTACGGCGGATAAAGCGTCGAGGCAGACGATAGCGCAGCCAACCGCGCGTGCAGCTAATGACGGCAACGTGGTCGGCGCACAGACCCAGCTCCTCTTCCAGTTCGCGGAACAAGGCCTGCTGCGGCGTTTCGTGGGCCCGTATCCCTCCTTGCGGGAACTGCCATGCATTCTGGCCAATGCGCTTGGCCCACAGCACATCGCCCTGATGATTGCTGAGGATAATCCCGACGTTCGGCCTGAATCCATCCCTATCAATCACTGCTGGCGCCCCTGAGCAGAACCGGCCCCGATCAAGCCTTATATTTGCGTTTAAGCATAACATGAGGCCGCAGGGGGCAGTGCATACGCTACAATACGCGTCCCTTGCGCAAAGCCACTCGGGGCAACGGGCGTGCATCTGGCCATATTCGACTTGGACAATACGCTGCTTGACGGCGACAGCGACTACCTTTGGGGACGCTTTCTGGTTCAGGTCGGGCTGGTGGACAGCGAGCGCTACGAGCAGGGCAACCGGCGCTTCTACGAAGATTATATGGCCGGGACCCTGGACATCCGAGCTTTCCTGCGTTTCAGCCTCACACCGTTGCGCCGCGTGCCCATGGACGAGCTGCACACCCTGCGCCGGCGTTTCGTGGACGAGGTGGTGCGGCCCAGGGTACTGCCGGCAGCGCGCGAACTCATCGAACAGCACCGCCGACGCGGCGACCGGCTGCTCATCATCACGGCAACCAACTCATTCGTAACCGGGCCCATCGCCGAATTGCTGGGCGTGGGGCACCTGCTCGCCACCGAACCTGAGATGGCGGATGGCCACTTCACCGGTGAAATCGCAGGCACGCCGGCATTCCAGGGCGGCAAGCTGCAACGCCTGCACCAGTGGCTTAGCGCGCGCCCCGAACGATTCGAGCAGCGCTGGTTCTACAGCGATTCCCGCAACGATCTGCCCCTGCTGGAGGCGGTCGATCACCCGGTAGGCGTGGATCCGGATGCCGAGCTCGAACGCATCGCGCGCCAGCGCGACTGGCCCGTCGTGAGTCTGCGCAGCGACGCCGGCCGGCGCGTGTTCGAGCGCGTCGCCGAGCCTCTGCGCGGCTGAAGCCGCGCCCCCACCAGGGCAGCCTATCCGATCAGCCCGCGCACCGCGTCGCGCAGGCGCCCATTGGTCGCCAACACGCTACGCGTGTCCAGCCCCACCGGCGCGCCCTCCAGGTCCGTAATATCGCCGCCGGCTTCGCGCACGATCACGCTGAGCCCAGCAATATCCAGGATGTTGACATCCGACTCCAGCACCACATCGAGACGGCCCGATGCGAGCAGGTGATAGTGGTAGAAGTCCCCGTAGCCGCGAATGCGGTTGACCTCCCCGACAAGACGACCCAGGCGCGCCCAGCGCGGCGAGGCCGCCAGACTCGCCACATTGCCCAGAGACAGCGTGGCCTCGCCCAAGCTTGCCACCTCGCTGACACGGATCGCGGCCTCGTTCAGCCAAGCGCCACACCCTTTCTCGGCGTAAGCGAGTTCCCCGAACATCGGGGCATTGGAGACCCCCAGCACGAGTTCGCCCCGGCGCATCAACGCGATCTGCGTGGAGAAGAACGGATAGCCGCGGACGAAACTCTTGGTGCCGTCGATGGGGTCGATGAGCCAGACGTGCTCCGCATCCATTGCCTCGCGGCCCAATTCCTCACCGTAAAAGCCGTGGTCCGCAAAGGCGCGCGAAATAACCCCTTTGATGGCACGCTCGCAGGCCACATCGGCCTCGGTGACCGGGCTGCGGTCCGCCTTAAGCCGTACCTCCAGCCCGCTCCGGTAGGTGCGGCGAATAATCTCCTCGGCGGCGCGCGCCGCCTCCAGGGCGACGCTCAACTCGCGGCTCGGTTGGGACACGGGCCTCTCTCCTGCGAAGCTAGGTGGGAGCGCTCATTGTAGCGATGGGGGGCTGGGGTACGCATATCGGTGATTGACATGGGCATCGCCCGGCACCACTATCGGCGCCACCCGGTTCACCCCGGCCGCGACAATAGCCCGCGCCGGCGGCAGGAATGGCAGGCCAAGGCACACACCGCCGTTGCCGCAGCATCTGCGGCTGATACGCGCTCGCAACGCCGGTTTATGTGGGCTCGCGCCCGCTTTCTCGCTCGGGACTGACTCATGGGACACCGAATCAGCAAAGTCTACACGCGCACCGGCGACCGCGGCGAGACCGGGCTGGCAGACGGCTCACGCCTGCCCAAGGAGCATCCGCGCATCGACGCGATGGGCGACATCGACGAGCTCAACAGCCATCTCGGCGCGCTGCGCGCACTCGCGCCGCCGCCGGAACTGGACCCCACCCTGGAAAGAGCGCAACAGGATCTGTTCGAGCTCGGCGCCGAACTCGCCCTGCCGGGGCAGTCCCGCCTCGCCGGCGAGCAGGTGCGCGACCTCGAACGGGCACTGGATCAGCTCAACGCGCGGCTGCCACCGCTCAAGGAATTCGTCCTGCCGGGCGGCGGGCGCGCCGGCGCCCAAGCCTTCGTCGCGCGTGCCGTGTGCCGGCGCGCCGAGCGCGCCCTGTGGCGGCTGCACCGCGACACGCCGGTGTCCGAGGCCGCGCTTGCCTATGTCAACCGCCTGTCGGACTTGCTGTTTGTCATCGCGCGCCACCTCGCGCGTGCCCAGCACGAAGAGATCAGTTGGCAGCCCCGACGGCCCGACCCGGATTAGTTCCCGGACTCGAGCTGCGCACGGCCGCAATCTTGCGGCACAGCACACGCGCAGCCTTTAGCAGCCGCGGCGCCGGGCGTGCGATGGCGTCGGCCGGCACCGAAAGCAGGTCGTGGTGGCGCACCGCCGCAATGCGCGGCAGCCGCGCCCAAAAGCGGCGCTCACGACCGGCCGGGAAGGAATCCGGATAGACGATCGCCCGCGGATCGGCCGCCAGCACAGCCTCCAACGAGACCCTGGGGGCGGGCTCAGGCAAGCCGGCGAAAACGTTGCGCGCCCCGCACAGTCTCAACACACGGGTAATGATCTGCGGGCCGCCGACCGTATACAGAGGCTGCAGGCTCACCTGATAAAAGACCGGAACCGGGGTCCGGTGCGCATACTTGCGGCGCAGCCTGTGCAGGCGGCGGGAATAGGCATGAGCCGCGCGCGCGGCCACGCCGGCCGTGCCCGCCAACCGGCCGATCAGTCTGAGGTGGCGAGCCACATCCTCGAGGCGTTCGCTTTGCAGCACGGCAACCTGCAACCCCAACGAGCGCATGCGCTGCACCTGCGCCGGCGGGGTACCCCCGCCCCAGGCCAGCACCAGCCCGGGGTGCAGCGCCAGCAATGCTTCCATGTTCACCGAGAAGGCGTTGCCAACCCGCGGCACGCGGCGGGCGGCGGGCGGATAATCGCTGTAGGCCACAGTGCCCACGAGCCGCCGGCCCGCCCCGGCCGCGAACACCAGCTCGGCCAAAGCCGGCGACAGCGTCACCACGCGCTGCACGCGCCCGGGACCGGACACGGCGTGGCCGTGATCGTCGGTCATGTGCCAAGCCAGCGCCGGCCCTGCCCGAGCCGCCAGCAACGCCAGCACGAACGCGCAGCGCCAGGGCCACCAGCGAGTCAAGCCAGCCAACCCACCAGCGTCAACACACCCAGTACGGCGAGCAGCAGCAGCAAGGTGCGATCGATCAGGGCCAGGGCGCGATGCAGACTCTCCGGCAGTGACGAGGGTGTGGCGGGCTCGACGCGCAGCGCCCCGCAACCCGCGGCGGCCAGACCGAACCAGACACTGCGCTTCCAGTCTCCCCCGCGCGCGGTGACGGCATGCCACTCGCGCAGGGCGTCGTCAGTACTGCCCGCCAGGCCATAGAAAATCGCCAGAACGTGCGTTGGCACCCAAGCCACCAGCGCATGCAGCTGTCGTGCCGTGGTCTGCAGCGGCTCGCCCGCGCCCAAGGACTCCGCGGCACCCGGCAGGGCCGCCACCGTGCGGTAGAGCACGGCGCCTACCGGGCCCAGGGCGAAAAACCACAGCAGCGCGCCAAAAAGGCGTTCGTGCGCCTGCACCAACACACCGCCGGCCAGTGTGGCTGCAGAGGCGCAAGCGGGCATCCCGCCTTCGCCGGGCAACGCGGACAGATCCGCCGCAAGGCGTTCGGCACCGCGCCGGTCTCCGCGCTCCAGTGCGCGCAGCAGCGCACGCACCTCCTCGCCCACGTCGCGGGGCCCCAGGCAGACCAGCAGCACCACCGCGGCGAACGCGAATCCGAGCAAGCCGAACACGCCCGTGTGCAACAGCGCCTGCAGCCAGCCGGTGACCGCGACCGGCACAGCGACGAGGACGATTGCGCCCCAGGAGCCGGCCCACAACCCGCGCCAGGGCATGACACGGCGACACCAGGCAAGCAGGCGCTCGTACCAGCCCCACTGCCGCCAGGCCCGCGCATGGCTCAGGGCGCGCTCACATGCCAGCACCACCAAAATGGCGACCAGGGTCATCAGGCGCCTCCCTGCTCATCCAGCAGGGCGTACAAGCGTGCCCAGTCGAAGGCGGGTCCGGGATCTGTCTTGCGTCCCGGCGCTATGTCGCTGTGGCCGACGATGCGGCGCGCGCTAATGCGCGCATAGACCCTCATCAGGGTACCCGCCAATTCTGCCAGTCGCTGGTACTGCGCCGGCGCGTAGGGCACGTCATCGGCGCCTTCCAGCTCCACACCAATGGAATAGTCGTTGCACCGCTCGCGCCCTTCGAAACAGGAAACGCCGGCGTGCCATGCACGGCGATGGAAAGGCACGAACTGCACTAGCTCCCCGTCGCGCCGGATGAGCACGTGCGCCGACACCCGCAGACCTTCCAGTTCAGCGAAGTAGGGATGCGCACGTGCGTCGAGCCGGTTCTGAAACAGCTCGATCACCCGGTTGGTACCGAAGCACCCCGGTGGCAGGCTGATGCCGTGCACGACGAGCAAATCGACCGCCGTGCCGGGCGGGCGCCGATCGCAGTTGGGGGAAGCCAGGCAGCGGACCCCGGCCAGCCACCCATCTTCGACGACTAGCATGGTCTGTTCACTGCCTGGTCTCCTGCCAACGGCCTAAGCCGGAGCGGGGTCGCGCAACCGCATCAGCCCTTCCTGAGCGACGGACGCCGCCAGACGGCCGTCGCGGGTGAACAGACTGCCACGCGAAAAGCCGCGACCGTTGGAGGCGCTAGGGCTATCCATCGCATACAGCAACCACTCGTCGATGCGGAAGTCGCGATGAAACCACATCGCGTGATCCAGGCTAGCAGCCTGCAAATTCTCGTGCAGAAAGCTCATCCCGTGTGGGCGCAGCGCTGTGCCCAGCAGGTTGAAGTCAGAGGCAAAGGCCAGCAATCCCTGATGCAGCACCGGGTCGTCGTCCACCCGCTCGCGCGCGCGCAACCAGATGTGCTGGCGCGGCGGCGCGGCGTGCGGGTGCAGCGGATTAATGGGGTCGACCGGACGCAGCTCGATGGGACGCTGGCGCAGCACGCGATGGCGCAGCGCCGGCGGCACCTGATCGATGATGTGCTCCCAGAGTTCGAGATCGGAGGACAGACCCTCCGGCCCGTCCACCTCAGGCATGCTGATCTGGTGCTCCGCGCCCGCCTCGCGCACCTGAAACGATGCCGACATGCTGAAGATGGCGCGCCCGCGCTGGACGGCGACCACGCGGCGGGTGGTAAAACTGCCGCCGTCGCGGATACGGTCGACTTCATAGACAATGGGGGCGGTCATGTCCCCGGGGCGCATGAAGTAACCGTGAATGGAGTGGGCGATGCGCGCAGGCTGCGTCTCCACCGTGCGCGCGGCGGCGATCAGCGCCTGACCCAGCACTTGGCCGCCGAACACACGCGGCCCCACGATGTCGCGGCTGATGCCGCGAAACAGATTGTATTCCAGACGCTCCAGATCCATCTGGCGCAGCAGCTCGGCCATGGTTTCACTCATCCGTCCCGTCCCGATCGGCTCCGTGGCAGCCCATTGTAGCCGCATCAGAAATACCGGCGATACGAGAGCTCGATCCGGGTCCAGTTGAGGACATCGGTATGGTTGAAGGCTAGCTGTAGCCTGAGGCCGTCGTTGCGACCGAGCTGCCACTGCTGCCCCAGGGCGAGGCGGTCACGGTGACCGGCCGCACCCAGCACACCTGTCTGCACCTCGCCACTCAGCTTGAGGGACCAGTGCGGCAAGGGGTGTCCCACGATCCCCACTGTCGGGCCGACAGCCAGCCGGTAGCCGCCGCGCAGTCCGCTGTTGGCATCGCCGGCAGCCACCGCGAAGGCAAAGGCGCTCCAATGCGCCGGGTTGCCCCACGCCAGCCCCGGCCCGCCCTGCAGGTAATAGCCCAAATGGCCCGGATGATCTGCGAACAGCGGTGCCGCCGGCGCCCGCCTGACACCGGTCTGCACACGCCAGGACACGGGTTTGAAAAACGCCGTGCGCGGCGCGATGGAAACGATATCGATGGCTTTGAGGCCGCGCAGGCGCACCCGGCCGTCGCGCAGTCCCACGCCGAGCCCCAAGTCGAGAAAGTCAATCTGGGCGCCCGGCTGGTAGCCGGCCAGCGGATCGAGCAGGTCGTGGTAGGCGGGACGCAGCCGCAGCGAGAGGCTGGGCCGGCCGTGCGCCCAGTTGAGCCCGGCCGCGATGCGCGCGGTGCCATGCCCTTGGGCCGGGTTGACCCTGGGACGAGGCGGCGGGGTGAACACGCGCGTGGCTGAAATACGGCTGCGTGCCAACAGGATGCGGCGCGCGCGCTTCACGGCCTGGGAGCGCGCCAACTGCCCCGCCGCGAAGCGATATGCCACCGCGTCGTGCGCCACTTCCAGCGTCTGGGCACGCCGGCGGGCGCCTGAGAGTGCGCGCACTGCCTTCGCCGGCGCCGCCTTGCCGGCGGCAATCTGCAGTGCCGCCCGGCGCTGGCGCGCATCGACCTGACCCAAGTCGTTGCGCAACACGGTGGCGCGCGAAGGACGATAGCTGATCGAGCCCACCAGACCGGGCTGGCGCGTGAGCACGCGCAGCGTGTCGGTGGGAATGGCATAAACGGGAAATGGCCCGGTGAGGTCCAGATCAGGCCGCGCCGCCTCCAGCAGCGCCAGCAGCTGAAACGAGCAGTTGCTGCGGAAAAAATAGTAGGGAAAATCGACCCCCTTGAGCTCCCACAGGTGGCGCAGCAGGCGCACTATCTGGGCATGCGTGAGATCGAGCTTGTAAGACCAGATATCGCGGTTCTCAATGCGCGTGTACTGCTTGACCTTGTCATAGTAGGGAAACAACCCGAAACGCCCGGCGTAGCCGCCGGTCATGCCCTTGAGGGCAAACATCACGCCGTTGGCTTGGTTCACATCGGCCGCATAGTTCACCGCGTAAGCCAAAAGCTGCATGCCGCTGGCGCGTCCGCCGCCGTCAATGCGCAGCAAAGTGTGGCCGAACATCGAGGCGGGGCTGTTGATGTAGGCGGTGGGGAAGACGACCGAGACCGACCGCGGATCCAGCGCCTTGAGCCAGTGCTCGAAGCTGGGGCAGCGCAGCCGCCCCATGCGCCGGGGGTCGAAGTGCAGTTGGCGATCGAGCCAATGGTAGCGGGCTATGAATGCGCACGCGGCCGGTTCACCGCGCGCGCTTACCGTCGCGTGATGGACGAAGGCGGCCAGCGTGGCATCCAGCTCGCCCCTGGGATCGGTGCGCCCGTCGGGGGCGTTGAAAAACCATGGCGTGACCGCGGCGCTGGTTACTCCGGGCGTGAACCAGTTGGATTCGTAGTGCAGCAGGACGTGCCAATAGTGGCGTTGCGACAAGTGCAGCCGCGCGGCACGTGCCTGCAACTGGGCCAGGTACGTGCCCCGGGCATGCGCCGCCGACGGCAGCAACAGGCACAAGACAACGACAACGACGCGCGGCGGCAATTCGCGGACAAGCCAGACGTGGCGGCGCCAACAGGCACGGGCGCGACGGCGCCCGCGCCTGCCCTGGCCATCAGCTATTGGCGACGTATTGCGACAGCGAGGGATCCTGCGCCATCAGATGATTGACTGTGGTGATGACCTGCCCCGCGCTCACATTGCCGCTGGGAAAGATCTGGGCGAAATGGGTCTGGGTCAGGTGATAGAAGGCCTGCTGGTCGGCACGGCTGTGAATGCCGTAGAGCCCGGCCATGGTGGCCAGCGCCTCACCGTGGCCGGCGGCCATATCGGACGCCAGCGTCTCCATGTTGGCACCTGCGAACATGGGGAGGCGGTTGGCGGCGGTGACTGTGCCGTTACGCGAACAGCCCAGCGTACCGGAGCTGATGCCGAACGTTTGGGTGCCGAACGACCCGTTGGTGGTCGCCGCGAGCAGCTTGGGCCCCATACCGGTCTGGCCTTCCCAGATCTGCGTGCCGGCACCGCAGCCGGCATCCGGGTCTGCCAGCGCGTAGCCGGCGGGTAACAGGAGCATGAGCGCCACAATCACGATTTTTCTCAACATCTCGGTCATCCCTTCGGTGGCTTATGGGGGTCGCTAGCCAACGGGCAGCGTGCCGGCTAGCCGCAGGCCACCTATCAATACCGCGCCCGCCCCGCCGCGGTCAACGCCGCGCGCCGCTGTCGCTGCACTGATAAGCTAGGGCACAAGATCCGCGGGCTGCGTGAGCTACAATCCCGCGCGGGCGGCAAGCATGCGCCTGCGTTGCTGCGCGCTGCCCCAGGGGCGCCCGCCGGCATGGCTAGCGCCCCCACACGAAAGCCGGGAGGACTCGATGCAAGTGCCGCAAGTGGACATTCCGTTCCGTCAGTACACGCTCGACAACGGGCTCACGCTCATCGTGCACGAGGATCACAAGACGCCCATCGTCGCGGTGGATGTCTGGTACCACGTGGGCTCGAAGAACGAACAGCCGGGCAAGACGGGTTTCGCGCACTTGTTCGAGCACCTCATGTTCAGCGGCTCCGAACACTACGACGACGAGTATTTCCGCCCGTTTGAGGAAGTCGGCGCCACCGACATGAACGGCACCACCAGCGAGGACCGCACCAACTTTTTCGAGAACGTGCCCGCCAGCGCCCTGGACCTGGCGCTGTGGATGGAGTCCGACCGCATGGGCAGCCTGCTCGGCGCGATCAATCAGGGCAAACTCGACGAGCAGCGCGACGTGGTGAAAAATGAAAAGCGCCAGCGCGAGAACACGCCTTACGGCCAGGTCTGGCAACTGCTGCCGCCCAACACGTATCCGGCCAACCATCCCTATTCGTGGTCGGTCATCGGCTCCATGGCGGATCTGGACGCGGCGTCGCTCGAGGACGTGCACGCATGGTTTCGCCGCTATTACGGCGCCGCCAACGCGGTGCTGGTCATCGCCGGCGACGTGACGCCGGAGCACGCCTACGAGCGCGTCAAGCATTATTTCGGGCATATCCCGGCGGGTCCGCCGGTGGCACGCCAGCGCGCCTGGGTGGCGAAGATGCAGGGCACGCACCGCCAAGTGCTCCAGGATCGCGTGCCCCAGGCGCGCATCTATAAGGTCTGGAATGTACCGGCGCGCATGACCGACGAAGCCGTCGACCTGGAGCTGGCGGCGAGCCTGCTGGCGGGAAGCAAGAACGCACGCCTGTACCAGCGTCTCGTCTATCAGGATCAGCTCGCCACCGACGTCGTGGCCGCCCTCAACGACCGCGAAATCGGCTCGCAATTCATGATATGGGCCACGGCGCGGCCGGACGCCGCGCTCGACGAAGTGGAACGGGCGCTGGACGAAGAGCTGGCGCTGTTTCTGCGCGACGGTCCCGATCAGGACGAGCTGGAGCGGGCGCGCACGGCGTTACTGGCCGACTTCCTGCGCGGCACCGAACGCATCGGCGGATTCGGCGGCAAGGCCGACATCCTGGCATCCAGCCAGATCTACGGCGGCAGCCCCGACGCCTATAAGCGCGAGATTCATCGCCTGGCCGCGCTCACCCCGGCGCATCTGCAGCGCACCGCGCAGGCATGGCTGTCGGACGGCGTGTACATACTGGAAGTGAGCCCCTATCAGGAACATGCGGTCCAAAGCGATGCGGCGGAGCGCTCGCAGCCGCCCCGGCCGGGCTCGCTGCCCGACCTCAAGCTGCCCGCGTTGGAGCGCACACGCCTGAGCAACGGCCTGCCGATAATCCTGGCACGCCGCGACGCCGTTCCGCTGGTACAACTGCGCCTGGTGGTCAACGCCGGCTACGCGGCCGACTCGCTGGCCGCGCCCGGCACCAGCAGCCTGGTGCTGGATCTGCTCGACGAAGGCACTCCCCGGCTCTCCTCCCTGGAGATAAGCCGCGAGTTGGAGCGGCTCGGCGCGCATTTCTCCACCAGTTCCTCGCTGGACGCCTCGACGCTCAACCTCTCCACGCTGGCCACGGCGCTGGAGCCCTCGCTGGCGCTCTACGCCGAGCTGATACGCCATCCCACCTTCCCGCAGCGCGAGATCGATCGGCTCAAGCGCGAGCGGCTGGCGCGCATCCAGCAGGAGAAGTCCCAGCCCACCGGGCTCGGCCTGCGCGTGCTGCCGCCGCTTCTCTACGGCGCCGACCACGCCTACAGCGTACCCCTCACCGGTTCCGGCACCGAGGCGGCCGTCGAGGGGCTGACGCGCGACGACGTCGTGGCTTTCCACCGGCACTGGATCCGCCCCGACAATGCCACCCTCATCGTCGTCGGCGACGTGAGCATGGAGCGGCTCAAACCCTTGCTCGATAAGTATCTGGGGGAATGGCCGGCGCCCGATGAGGCGCGCCCGCAGAAGGCCTTGCGTGAAGTGCAAAACCGGCGGGGCCAGCGGCTGTTCCTGATGGACCGCCCCGGCGCCGAACAGTCGGTGATCCTGGCAGGCCGACTCGCGCCGCCGCGCAACCATCCCGACGACATCCCCATGGAGACGGTTAACGCCATTCTCGGCGGGCTGTTCATGTCCCGGCTTAACCTCAACCTGCGCGAGGAAAAGCACTGGTCCTATGGGGCGCGCAGCCTGCTGCTCGATGCGCGCGGCCAGCAGCCGTTCATCGCCATGGCGCCGGTGCAGGCAGACAAGACGGCGGACGCCGTGTCCGAGATGCGCCGCGACATCGGGGGCATGCTCGGGCAGCGCCCGGCCACCGCCGCCGAGCTCGAGGCGGCGCAGAAAAACCTCACGCTCAAGCTGCCCGGCGAGCACGAGACCAGCAGCGAGGTCGCCGGCACGGTGGCGGAATCGGTGATCTTCGACCTGCCCGACGATTACTACACCACCTACGTGAGCCGCGTGCGCGCGCTAAGGTTGGACGATCTGCAGCGCGCCGGCGCGACGCTGTTCGGCGACGCATCGCTCACGTGGCTCGTCGTGGGCGACCTGACGACCATCGAGCGCTCGCTGCGCGGCCTCGACTTCGACGAAGTGCAGGTGCTCGATGCCGACGGCCATCCCCTGCGTTGAGCAAGGGGAACAGCCCGTCCGGCGCTTCAACGCTGCTTGAAATGGCCGAGCGGGCGGTCGAACGTCATGCGCGCCGGGGCCACCACCAGCGCATGGCCGGCCTCGCCCACATTGCCCGCAATGGCAGTGAATGGCAGCGAAACGACGAACAGTGCGGCGCCGATGGCGGTCGCAGCCACCCCCAACGGACGGACCAGCACCGCGTCGGCGGCCATGCTGGCGGCCGACGGGTGCTGTTCGCCAGCCTCGCCGGTGGCGACGGACGACGTCGCCATGACCGGTGCTTGCTGCTCGCTGGTCTGGGCGGCCACGGCCGGCAGCGGCAGTGCCAACAGCAGGCTCATCGCGACCACCAGCCAACGCATGCTCCACTGAATGCTCATTGCAGCTCCCCCCCGCTTGCGCAGCCGCCTCATGCGGCCGCGGACAGATACATGGGCTTGCCGTCCATCAGGTTCAGCGCGCCCTTGACGATACGATAAATCACCCACACTTCCGTGGCGAACAAGCCCGCCATACCGACCAGGGCCACCCAGGTGAGCGCGCTCAATACCGCCCACAGCAGCGCCCACCAAAAGGTGCGGATCTGCCAGCGTACGTGCGATTCCAGAAAGGTGCCGCGCACCTGGCCGCGCTGGACATAGTCGATGACCACGGCGGCGATGAACGTGACGCCGACGAACAAACCCAGCGCCTGAAGCGCATAAACGGCGAACGTCACGGTGCGCGGCGAAGGGCCGCGCGAGGCCTGCGCGCTCGCTCCACAATCGATCATGGCCCGCCGTCCTCCGTGGTGTCCGGCGCCAGAGCTCTCAGTTTGGTATTGTGCCACGGCGCGGGCGCGCCGGCGTTGCCCGCAGTGACGCCGGCAACAGCGCGCGGGAATTCGCATCCGGCCCGGCTATCCCGTGCAATCCCGAAGCGCAAAACCTAATATTGGGCGCCGGCGCAATCGACACACTAAACACTCAGTGAGCGCATGCGGCAAAAGACAATCCTGATCGTCGGCGGCGGCGGCCGCGAGCACGCCCTCGCCTGGAAGATGGCCCGATCGGCCGCGGTCGCGCGCGTGCTGGTCGCCCCGGGCAACGGCGGCACCGCACGCGAACCCAAGGTCGAAAATGTCGCGGTCGCCGCCGGTGATATCGAGGGTCTCGCCGCGCTGGCACGCGACGCCGGGGCTTGCATTACCGTGGTCGGGCCGGAAGCGCCCCTCGCCGCCGGCATCAAGGACCGCTTCGAGTCGCTGGGGTTGGCCTGTCTGGGGCCGAGCCGGGCCGCAGCGCAACTGGAAGCTTCGAAAGCGTTCGCCAAAGCGTTCATGCAACGCCACCGCATTCCCACGGCGCGCTACCAGGCCTTCACCTGTGCGCACGAGGCCGAGCGCTACATCCGCGCCCGGAAGACCGCGCTGGTGGTCAAGGCGGACGGGCTTGCAGCCGGCAAGGGGGTGGTGCTGGCCGATAACGCTGATCAGGCTGTCGCCGCTGCCCGCGACATGCTCACGGGCCAGGCATTCGGGGCGGCAGGGGCGCGTGTCGTGGTGGAGGAGCGCCTGCAGGGCGAAGAAGCCAGCTTCATCGCCCTGGTGGACGGGGAGGACGCGGTGGCCTTGGCCTCGTCACAGGACCATAAGGCGGCGTTCGATGGCGACGCCGGCCCGAACACGGGCGGTATGGGTGCTTATTCTCCCGCGCCGGTGGTCACCGATGCCCTGCATCGGCGCATCATGGAAGACATCATCCGCCCCACCGTGCGCGCCATGGCCGCCGAAGGCCGGGCGTTTACCGGCTTTCTGTATGCGGGGTTGATGATCGACCGCTCGGGCTCGCCGCGCGTGCTCGAATTCAATGTGCGCTTGGGCGACCCCGAAACGCAGCCGCTGTTGATGCGTCTGCAGACCGACCTCGCCGAACTGGCCGGCGCGGCACTGGAGGGACGGCTGCGTCAAACGGCCGTTGACTGGGATCCGCGCCCCGCGCTGGGCGTGGTGATGAGCGCCGCGGGCTACCCGGGCGCTTATCGGAAAGGCGACGAAATCGTCGGCGCGGACGCCGACTTCGGCGCCGACGTCAAAGTGTTCCACGCCGGCACCCGCATCGACGAGCAGGGACGCCTGCTCACCGCCGGCGGACGGGTGCTCTGCGTGTGCGCGCTCGGGGATGATATCCGCAGCGCTCAAGGCCGCGCATACGGCGCCGTGCAGCGGATTACCTGGCAGGGACGGCACTGTCGCACCGACATCGGCCGCCGCGCCATCGAGCGCCTGGGAGCTACTTGACCACTTTCAGATGGGGCCGCCCCGGCTTGTTGCCGCCGGAACCGCCCGAACCGTCGGGCGGGCCGTCGTCGCCGGAAGGCGCCGCCCCGGCCGCCTCGACCTCGCCGAATAACATGCCCTCGCCGTTTTCGCGCGCGTAAATGGCCAGCACCGCCCCCGGCGGAAAGCCCACGTCCGTGGGGCGCCCGCCGAAGCGCGCGTTGAAGCTGACCCAGTCGTTGCCCAGCGTGAGCCCGCGTACGGCCTGCGGGCTCACGTTGAGGGTAACCTTGCCATCCTGCTCGTAGCCCGGCGGCACATTCACGCCGTCGGCATCGGCGGCCACCAGCAGGTAGGGAGACAGTCCGTTATCCACGATCCACTCGTACATGGCCCGAAGCAAATAAGGGCGGCGCGATGACAACGACATGGCTTAAGACCGCATCTCCCGTTCCTGGTCCGAGAGGCTGTTCTGGAACGCCGCGCGCTCGAACAGCCGCTGCGCATACTCCTGCACCGGCTTCGCCTGGCGCGGCAGCTCGACGCCGTAATGCTGCAGGCGCCACAGGATAGGCGCCAGGGTACAGTCCACGAGCGAGAATTCATCGCTCAGGAAAAACGGCCGCGCGGCAAACACTTCGGCACCCGACGTCAAATGCTCGCGCAAAAGCTTGCGTGCCTTGCGCACCTCGCTCGGCGAACCTTCCTCCAGAACCGGTAGCTGGTCGTAAAGATCCTTTTCCACGCGGTACAGCGCCAGGCGAAAGCGTGCGCGGGAGACCGGGTCGACCGGCATCAAAGGCGGATGGGGAAAACGCTCGTCCAGATACTCGATGATGATGCGCGGCTCGTACAGCACGAGCTCGCGATCCACCAGCGTGGGCACCGACTGGTAAGGATTGAGATCGAGCAAGTCCTCGCTGGACTCGCCGGGCTTGACCTCGACCATGTCCATGTTGGTGATGCCCTTCTCGGCCAGCACCAGGCGAACACGGTGACTCTCGGCACAAAGCGGCCGCGAAAACAAGGTCATCACGGAACGTCTGTTGGCAACGACGGCCATACAGCAAACTCCTACGCAATCAAGCGTCTGCAGTTGATCTTGATGCACCTCAAGCGACGCCGGGGAGGCGCGCGGCCAACGGCCGCAAAGTCCCGGCACCACGCCACGGGCAGGCGCAACGCCGGCGCCGGTCACCGCACCGGCCGGCTTCCCCTAGTGCACGTCCTTCCAGAATTCCCGCTTGAGGAAATAGGCCAGGATCAGGAACACGACCAGATATATGACCACCTTTACGCCCAGCGACACGCGCTGGTTGTGGTTGGGCTCGCTCACATACGCCAAAAACGTGACAATGTCGCCGACGAAACGCCGGTATTGCTGCGGCGACATCGAGCCCCGCTGCTGCAGGGTCAGGCTCTTGACGTAGCGTTCGCCATCCGCGTGCTTGCCGTAAACCGGTGTCTGCCAACCCTGCAGCCGCCACAGCGGGAACGGCATCGCCGTGCCCGGGAAGGTGGTGTTGTTCACCCCGGTGCTGCTGCTCGGATCCACGTAATAGGTCAACAAGTAACTATACACCCAAGACGGACCGCGGTAGCGGGCGATCAGCGACAGGTCGGGCGGCGCCTTGCCGAACCACTCCGTGGCCGATGCCTTGGGCATGGCATTGTCCATCGGCGCGAGCAACTTGGCGCCGGTGAAATCCAGGTCGCGCTGCACCAGCTTGTCCGGTATGTGCAAATCACCCGACAGGCGGCTGTAGCGCATGTATTTTAACGTATGACAACCGGAGCAGTAGTTCATGAAGTCGCGGGCGCCCCGCTGCAGCGCAGCCGAGTCGGCGAACTTCGGCGAATAATGGTAGGCGAGGCCTTCGCCTTCCTGCGCCAGAGCGGCACCGGGCAGAACCAGTGCGCCCGCCAGCAGCCAGATAAATACGCGAGCGTACGGCTTCATTTCGTCACCCTCTCCGGCACCGGCTTGGTCTTGCCCCAACGGCTGTAAAGCGGCATGAGGATGAAAAAACCGAAATAAAGCACCGCGAACACGCGCCCCAGGTTGCGGTAAAACGGCGTGGGCGGCTCGGTCCCGAGCCAGCCCAGAGCCAGAAAGCTCACGGTGAAGATCACCAGCGCCACCTTGAAGGGCCAGCTCTTGTAGCGGATCGATTTCACCGGGCTGCGATCGAGCCAGGGCAGAAAGAAGAAGATGAGCACCGAGCAGGCCAGCGCGATCACCCCCGCCAGCTTGTTGGGAATCGCCCGGAGGATGGCGTAGAACGGCGTGAAATACCACGCCGGCTCGATATGGGGCGGCGTCTGCACCGGATTGGCCGGCGTGAAGTTCGGGCCCTCCAGGAAATGGCCGAAGAACGTCGGCATGAAAAACACGATCAGGGCAAATATGACCAGGAAGGCCATGACGCCGACCATGTCCTTGACCGTGTAGTAAGGGTGGAACGGAATGCCGTCCAGCGGGATGCCTTGCTCATCCTTATGGTCTTTGATTTCCACCCCGTCCGGGTTATTGGACCCGACTTCGTGCAGAGCCATGACATGCGCCACCACCAGCCCCACGAGCAGCAACGGCACGGCCACCACGTGCAGGGCGAAGAAACGGTTGAGCGTGGGATCGGATACCGCGAAGCTGCCCTTGATCCAGGTCTCCAGCGTATTGCCCACCCACGGAATGGCGCCGAACAGCGAGATGATGACGTTGGCCGCCCAGTAAGACATGTTGCCCCAGGGCAGCACATAACCCATGAAAGCCTCGGCCATGAGGCACAGGAAGATGACCACGCCGAATATCCAGATCAGCTCGCGCGGACTCTTGTAGGAGCCGTACAGCAGGCCGCGGAACATGTGCAGATAAACGACCACGAAAAACAACGAAGCCCCGGTCGAGTGCATGTAGCGCACCAGCCAGCCCCAGGGCACGTCGCGCATGATGAACGCAACCGAGTCGAAAGCGTGGCCGGCCGACGGATTGTAGTGCATGGTCAAAAAGATCCCGGTGAGAATCTGATTGACCAGTACCAGCAACGCCAGCGAACCGAAGTAGTACCAAAAATTGAAGTTCTTGGGCGCGTAATACTCCGAGGCATGCTCGCGCCACAACTTCGCCGCGGGGAAACGTTGGTTGAACCAGCCCTTGCTTTGATCGTGGGTGCTTGCGGTCATGGCTTCAGCCTCCCTTGACCGATATGCACCTCATTCGCGAACGCATACCCGTACGCATCCATGCCGACATCGACGTCTGGATTCATCATGGAAGGGCTCCTCTCTCCAGAAAGACCGTTTTTTCTCTATTTTGTGAGCACGGCTCCGGCGCCGGTTGAGACGCAGACGCGCGGGCCTTGACAAGCGCTCACGAATTTTTAGTTAGCATTAACATAGCAAAGTCAGGTGCCAGCCCGCGACTCGCGGGCGATGGCGCCTGTCAGAGCCTTAATAAACGCGTCGTTCTCCTCGGGCGTACCCACGGTGACCCGCAGGCAGTCCGCCAGCAACGGATGCGCGCCGCCCACATTCTTGATCAGTATGCCCGCATCCAGCAGCGCCGAGAACACGCCGCCGCCCCAACCAGGCGGCGTTCGGAACAACACGAAGTTCGCCTCACTGGGAAAGGCGTGCAGGCGCGCGTTATCGTTGATCGCTTCGAACAAGCGCGCGCGCTCGGCGCGGATGCGCGCGGCCTGATCGTCCAGCACCGCGCTGCGGTCCAACGCGAAGTCCGCGCTCACCTGGGTCAGCGTATTGACGTTGTAAGGCAGGCGCACCTTCTCCAGCTCGCGCAGCCACGGGGCCGGTCCGGCGAGCAGGCCCAGCCGCAGCCCGGCCAGGCCCATCTTGGAGAGCGTGCGCATCACCAGCAGATTCTCGTAGCGGCCCAGCCAGCGCAGCATGGAGTGGGACGCGAACGGGGCATAAGCTTCGTCCACCACCACCAGCCCGGGCGCATGCTCCACGGTGGCGCGCAGGGCTTGCTCACTGAACAGGTTGCCGGTGGGGTTGTTGGGATGGGCGACAAAAATCACCGCCGGCTGGACCTCTTCTATGGCGCTCAGCCAGGTATCCAGGTCCAGCGAAAAATCCTCGGCATTGAGGTCGACGCCGCGATAGCCCGTGCCCGTAACCTCGGCGATCAGGCGGTACATGGCGAAACCCGGCTCGGGCGTCAGCAGAATCCGCCCCGGGCCACCCACCAGCAGGGCCAGCATTTGGATCAATTCGTCGGAGCCGTTGCCCAGCACCAGGCCGGCGGCATCGGGGAGGCGCATATTGGCGCGAAGGCGCTTTTTGAGCGCCTTCGCGTGCGGGTCGGGATATCGATTCAGCGCGGTGCGCCGGATGACCTGCAGCCAGGCCGCCGCCATTTCCGGCGGCCAGCCATACGGGTTCTCCATGGCATCGAGTTTGATCATGCCCTCGGCCGGAGGCACATGGTAAGCGCTCAAGCGGCGGATCTCCGGGCGCACCCATTGCTCGACCCGGCGCTCGGCGCGCTCGATGCGGCGCGCGCTCATGCGCCCTCCCCTTTTCGGTACGCCGCAGAGCGCGCGTGCGCCTGCAGCCCCTCGCCGTACGCCAGGCGCTCGGCCACGGGTGCCAGCGTGCGCGCGCCGCGCGCGCTGGCGCGGATGATGCTGGTGCGCTTCTGGAAGTCGTACACGCCCAACGGAGAGGAAAAGCGCGCCGTGCCGCCGGTGGGCAGCACGTGGTTGGGGCCGGCGCAGTAATCGCCGAAGGCCTCCGGCGTATGCCGGCCCAGAAACACCGCACCCGCATGGCGGATGCGCTCCAGCAGCGCCTCCGGGTCCCCCACCGAAAGCTCCAGGTGCTCGGGCGCCACTCGATTGGCCACCGCCGCTGCCTCATCCAGGTCGCGCACACGGATGAGCGCGCCGTGATCGCGCACCGCGGCGCGCACGATGGAGGCCCGCGGCAGCTCGGCGACCAGGGCCTGCATGCGCGCGGCCACCGCATCCAGGAAAGCGCTGTCCGGGCTCACCAGAATGGCCTGGGCGGTCTCGTCGTGCTCGGCCTGGGAGAACAGATCCATCGCAATCCAGTCCGCATCGGTCTCACCGTCGCAAATGATCAGGATCTCCGACGGGCCTGCGATCATGTCGATGCCGACGGTGCCAAATACCTGGCGCTTGGCCTGTGCCACGAAGGCGTTGCCCGGGCCCACGATTTTGTCGACCGGGGCGATGGCGTCGGTGCCGTAGGCGAGCGCCGCCACCGCCTGCGCGCCGCCGATTGCGAACACGCGGTGCACGCCGGCCACAGCGGCCGCGGCAAGCACCAGCGGGTTGGGATCGCCCCCCGGCGCCGGCGCCACCATGACGATCTCGCCCACGCCCGCCACGCGCGCCGGTATGGCATTCATAAGCACCGACGAGGGGTAGCTGGCCTTGCCGCCCGGCACATAAATGCCCACGCGCTCCAACGGGCTCACGCGTTGGCCGAGCTCGGTGCCGTCGTCGTCGCGGAAGCGCCACGACGCCGTGCGCTGGTGCTCGGCATAGGTCCGGAGGCGGCCGGCCGCTGTCTCCAGCGCGGCGCGCAGCTCGCCCTCCAGCCCGTCGAGGGCCGCCGCCAGCTTGCCGCGCGGCACTTCCAGCGCCGCCACGGAGTCCGCATCCACGCCGTCGAAGCGGCGTGTATACTCGAGCACGGCCGCATCGCCGCGCGCGCGCACATCATCCAGAATGCCACGCACCGTTTCGGCCACCGCGCGATCGGCCTCGCCGCCGCGATCGAGCAGGCGCGTCAGGCGTGCGCCGAAATCACCCGCCGCCGTGTCCAACCGCGTCAGCTCGAGCATGGCGCCTCCGTGCGCGCTTGCGCCGCGTCGCGTATGCGCGTCACCAGGCGGTGCACGGCGCGGTGTTTGAGCTTCATGGATGCCTTGTTCACGATCAGGCGCGAGCTGATCTCGGAGATCGCGGCCAGGGGAGTGAGCCCGTTGGCCTTGAGCGTGCCGCCGGTAGCGACCAGATCCACGATCACGTCGGCCAAGCCCACCAGCGGCGCAAGCTCCATCGAGCCGTACAACTTGATCAGTTCCACCTGCTGGCCGCGCGCGGCGAAGTAGCGTCGCGTGCTCTCCACGTACTTGGTGGCCACCCGCAGCGGGCGGTCGTCGCGCTCGAGCCGGGCATCGGGCCGGCCGGCGACCATGAGCCGGCAGCGCGCGATACCCAGATCCAGCGGCTCGTAAACACCGTCCTCGCTGTGCTCCATGAGCACGTCCTTGCCGGCCACGCCCACGTCGGCGGCGCCGTGACCCACGAAGGTGGGCACGTCCGCGGCGCGGATCACCAGCAGGCGCACATCCTCATGGTTGGTGGCAAAGGTCAGGCGCCGGCTGTTCAGCGGATTCTCCGCCGGACGGATGTCCGCCGCCGCCAGCAGCGGCAGTGCCTCCTCGAGAATGCGCCCTTTGCTGAGCGCGAGCGTCAGCCCGTCGCTCATCGCCGCGCCGGCTCCGGCACCCGGCGTATGTGGGCGCCCAACTGGGCCAGCTTCTCCTCGATGCATTCGTAGCCCCGGTCGATGTGGTAGATGCGGTGCACCGCGGTCTCGCCTTCGGCGGCGAGCCCGGCCAGCACCAGGCTGGCGGAAGCGCGCAGGTCGGTCGCCATGACCGGCGCCCCGGTCAGGCATTGGCACCCGCGCACGATCGCGGTGTTGCCCTCGAGGCGGATGTCCGCGCCCATGCGCTGCAGCTCCAGCACGTGCATGAAGCGGTTCTCGAACACGGTCTCGGTAATGCTGCCGGCCCCGTCCGCGACCGCATTCATGCCGGTGAACTGGGCCTGCATGTCGGTGGGAAACCCCGGGTAGGGCGAGGTGCGCACGTCGACCGCCCGCGCCTGCCGGCCGTGCATGTCGACGTCGATCCAATCCTCGCCGGTGTGCACTTCCGCGCCTGCCTCCTCAAGCTTGACCAGCACCGACTCCAGCAGGTCGGGGCGGGTCTCGCGCACCACCACATGACCGCGCGTCAGCGCCGCGGCCACCAGATAAGTACCGGTTTCTATGCGGTCCGGCAGCACGCGGTAGTGCGTGCCGTGCAGGTGACGCACGCCGTCGATGGTGATCACCGCCGACCCCGCGCCTTCGATTCGCGCGCCCATGCGGTTCAGGCAGTTCGCCAGGTCCACCACTTCAGGCTCGCGCGCGGCGTTCTCGATGACCGTGCGCCCATCGGCAAGCGTGGCCGCCATCATCAGGTTCTCGGTCCCGGTGACGGTGACCGTGTCCAGCACCAAACGGGCGCCGCGCAGGCGCGAGGCGCGCGCACGGATATAGCCTTCCTCCACCCGGATTTCGGCCCCCATCGCCTGCAGGCCGCGCAGGTGCAAATCGACCGGTCGCGCGCCGATGGCACAACCCCCGGGCAGGGAGACATCGGCTTCGCCGTGGCGCGCGAGCAACGGCCCCAGCACCAGAATCGAGGCGCGCATGGTTTTGACCAGATCGTAGGGCGCGCACAACACGTTGATGGGCCGGGGGTCGACCTGCACCTCCATGTGCTCGCCGAGGGTGACCTCCACGCCCATCTGCGCCAGCAGCACGTTGGTGGTGGTCACGTCCTCGAGATGGGGGACGTTTTGCACGTACAACGGCTCGTCCGCGAGCAGCGCCGCGGCCATGATCGGCAGCGTGGCATTTTTGGCGCCCGAGGCGCGCACCTCGCCGTTCAGGCGCTCGCCGCCCTGGATCAAAAGCTTGTCCATGCGGCGTCAGCCCGACTGGCGCGCAGCTTGATCCCGCGTCAGCGTTTTCAGCGATAAAGCGTGTATCTCGGTCCCCATGCGCCCGCCCAACGCGTCGTAGACCATGCGGTGGCGCGCCAGCGTGGACTGACCGTCAAACTCGTCGCTGACCACAACGGCCGCAAAATGGGTTCCGTCGTCGCCCTCGACGACCGCCTCGGCACCAGGCAGACCCTGTTCGATCAACGTCTTGATTTGGTTCGGGGTCACCATATGAACCTATCCTCGGCTGTCGCTGCTGTGTGGCACCGGGTACCGCGGGATACGGGCGCTGACGCCCGTCCTGGCCCGGAAAGGGCCGCATTATACGCCATCAGGTCGTGCGTCTGGGGCGACGCGCGGCAGTTACGGTATCATGCGCTATTTACCTGACCGCGCCACCGCCAACGCGGGGCGGCGCGGCCGAAGCGACGCAGCAGCGGGGTGACGCGCCGTTCATGGCGGATACGCTCAGTACCGAGAAACAGCAGCGCCTGATCGACATGGGCCGCGCCGTCGTGGACATCGAAGCGCGTGCCGTCACGGCCCTGCGCGAACGGATAGCAGGCGCTTTCCCGCGCGCCTGCCAGCTCATGCTGGGCTGCGATGGACGCATCGTCGTGCTGGGCATGGGCAAGTCCGGCCATGTCGGCGGCAAAATCGCCGCCACGCTCGCGAGCACCGGATCGCCGGCATTCTTCGTGCATCCGGGCGAGGCGAGCCACGGCGATCTGGGCATGCTCACACGCCGCGACGTCGCGCTGGCGCTGTCCAACTCCGGCGAGACCGGCGAACTGCTCACCATCCTCCCGCTCATCAAGCGCCTGGGCATCCCGCTGATTACGCTCACCGGCAAACCCCGCTCCACACTGGCCCAGGCGGCCGACGTCAACCTGGACGTGAGCGTATCGCAGGAAGCCTGCCCCCTGGGTCTGGCCCCCACCGCCAGCACCACGGCCGCGCTGGTCATGGGCGATGCGCTCGCGGTGGCCATGCTGGAGGCGCGCGGCTTCACCGAGGAGGACTTCGCGCTCAGCCATCCCGGGGGATCGCTGGGGCGCCGGCTGCTGCTGCGCACCGCCGACATCATGCACACCGGCGAGGAGATTCCCCGAGTGAACCCGGCAACGCCGCTGGGCGAGGCGCTGCTGGAGATGACCCGGAAGGGATTGGGCATGACCGCGGTGACGGAGGACGGGGTGCGCCTGGAGGGCGTTTTCACCGACGGCGACCTGCGCCGCGCGCTGGATCAGGGCGTGGACGTACACCGCGTGCCCATCGCCGAAGTCATGACCCGGCACAGCAAAACGGCAACCTCGCGCATGCTCGCCGCCGAAGCGCTGCAGATCATGGAAGCGTTCAAGATCACCTCGCTGGTGGTGGTCGACGATGGACGCATCGTGGGCATCCTGCACATGCACGACCTGCTGCGCGCGGGGGTGGTCTAACAGATGACGCGGCTCGCCGAGCGCGCGGAGCGCATTCGCCTGGCCCTGTTCGACGTCGATGGGGTGATGACCGACGGACGCCTCTACATCGGCCCCGGCGGCGTGGAGATGAAGGCGTTTCACGTGCGCGACGGCCACGGGCTCAGGCGCTTGATGGCGGCCGGTATCGAAGTCGGCGTCATCTCCGGGCGCCCTTCCGAAGCGGCGCGCGCGCGCCTGCACGACCTGGGCGTGGCGCACGTGTTCCTCGCGGCCCGCGACAAAGGGACCGTGCTGGATCGGCTGCTGACGCAGATGGATTTGCAGCCCGAGCAGGTCGCCTTTATGGGCGACGACCATCCCGACCTCGGCATCATGCAGCGCGTCGGGCTTGCGCTCACCGTCGCGGATGCCCACGCGTCGGTGCTCGCGCGCGCCCATTGGGTCAGCGCCCTGCCGGGCGGCCAGGGCGCCGTGCGCGAAGCCTGCGACTGGCTGCTGCGCCAGCAGGGGCGGCGACCGTGACGCTCGCCTGGCCCGGGCGTACGCGGCCGACGCAATGGCTGCTGATCATCCTGCTCGCCGCGGCCGCCGCGCTGACCTACTGGCTGCCGCACCGCGGTATGGGGCCAAGCGCGCCGCGCATCCAGCCACCGGCGCACGCCAACTACTACGCGCGCGATGCGCGCATGACGGTCACCGGGGCGAACGGCAAACCCCTTTATCGCATTCGCGCCCGCGAAGCCCTGCACTATCCGAACAACTGGACCGAGTTGCATACGGTCCATGTGACCTACTTAACCGCCGCAGGCCCGCCCTGGCATCTGCGCGCAGACCAGGCGCGCATGCCCCCGAGCCAGCAGCAGATAGACCTCAGCGGCCACGTGGTCGCTCACGGCTCCCTGAGCAGCGGCGCGCCGATGGTCCTCAACGCCCCGAGCATGACCGTGTTCCCGGACAGCAAGCGCCTGCAAAGCGACGCCCGCGTCGACCTCGACAGCGCCGGCCGGCACATCGACGCGGTGGGCATGCGCTCCGACCTGAATACCCACGAGGTGGAGTTCCTCAGCGATGTCCACAGCACGTATTCCCCCTGAACGGACGGCCGGCCGTGCGCCCGCCCGCTTCGCGCTCGCACTGGCGGCGGCCGCGATAGCGGCCGCGGCATGGCCGCTCCAGAGCCGCGCGGCGGGCGCGAACAACGCCCCGCCCCCGCCCATCAACATCACCGCCGACCACGGGCAGTTCAACAACGCCAAAGGCGTGGCGACTTACACCGGCCACGTGGTGCTGGTGCGCGCCCAACTCACGCTCACCGGCGAGCACCTGGTGGTGCACCGGCGCGACGCGCAGGCCCCCATCACCGCCGTACTCACCGGCAAGCCGGCGCATCTGCACCAGGCCACCAACGCGCGCATCCAACGCGCGGTGCGCGGCACCGCCACCACCATCACCTATTCCGGGGCCGACGGCACCGTGGAGCTCACCGGCAACGCCGTCGTGCACCGCGGCCAGGATCTGCTCAAGGCGGACGAGGTCACCTATGACCTCGGCAGCGGCGAGATCACGGCGAGCGGCGAAAAGAGCTCGCAGGGGCGCGTGCACATGATCCTCCACCCCCGGCAACAAGGCGGCAAGGGCGGCGGTTCGTGACACCGGCCGAGGAGCTGACCCTGGAGGCCCAGGGCCTGCGCAAACGCTACCGGCGCCGCGCCGTGGTGGACGACGTCGACCTGTACGTGCGCAACGGCGAGGTGGTCGGCCTGCTGGGCCCCAACGGCGCGGGCAAGACCACGTGCTTCTACATCATCGTGGGCCTGGTCAGCGCCGACGCCGGCAACATTCATTTGAACGGACGCGACATCACCCACCTGCCGATGCACGAGCGCGCGCGCCGCGGCCTGGGCTATCTGCCCCAGGAAGCATCCGTGTTCCGCAAGCTCACCGTCGAGCAGAACGTGCGCGCGATCCTGGAGACGCGCGCCGACCTCAAACGCCGCGCAGCCCGCCGCGAGGCGCTCGACGCACTGCTGGAGGAGCTGCGCGTAGACCACATCCGCAACAGCGTGGGCATGAGCCTGTCCGGCGGTGAGCGCCGGCGCGTGGAGATCGCCCGCGCGCTCGCCGCGCGACCGCGCTTCATCCTGCTCGACGAACCCTTCGCCGGGGTCGATCCCATCTCGGTGATCGACATCCAGGAGATCATCCGCCACCTGCAGGGGCGCGGCATCGGGGTGCTCATCACCGATCACAACGTGCGCGAGACGTTGGGCATCTGCTCGCGTGCCTATATCCTCAGTGACGGCCGCGTGATCGCCGAAGGCGGACCGCAGGACATCCTGAGCAACCGGCAGGTGCGCCAAGTCTATTTGGGACACGGGTTTACGCTTTGAAGCATGCGGCTGATCGCAGTCAAGAAGAGGCGCGGTTTTTGCTTTACTCTATGCGCATGAGCACGCCACCATCGGGAGCCGAGGCAAAGCGGTGCCGCACCGCGGGGAACACCCCGGCGTTGCCGGCGGGCACGACCTTATGAAGCAAGCGGTCACACTGAGGCTGGGTCAGCATCTGACCATGACGCCGGCACTGCAGCAGGCCATCCGCCTGCTGCAGCTATCCACGCTGGACCTGAGCCAGGAAATTCAGCAAATACTGGAATCCAACCCGCTGCTTGAGCTCGAGGAGGATGCGCCCGCGGGCGACGCGGCGAGCGAACTCGACGGCGCCGAGCGCGTGGAAACCGGCGACGAAGACCAAATCCCCTCCGAGCTGCCGGTGGATGCCGAATGGGACGACATTTACGCCGGCAGCGCGCCAGGGCCGGCACCCGCAACCGACGGTGAGGACTCGGCGTGGGAGTACCGCCAGTCCATTCTGCACGAAACGCCCGGCCTGCACGATCACCTGCTATGGCAGGCTGGCCTGTCCGGCCTGGACGACACCGACGAGACCATTGCCGCCCACATCATCGACTTGATCGACGACGACGGCTACGTGCACGAATGGGAATCGCTGGTAGCCCGGCTCACCGGGCTGCTGTCGCTGCCGGCGGTCCGCATAGAGCGCGTGCTCAGGGTGGTCCAGAGCTTCGATCCGCCGGGGGTGGCGGCACGCGACCTGCCCGAATGCCTGCGGCTGCAACTGGAGCAGCTCCCTCCCGAGACCCCGGAGCGCGCGCTGGCACTGGCCGTGGTAGGCGAACACCTCAACCTGCTGGCCCAGCACGACCTGAATGCGCTGACCGCGCGTGTCGGCGCCGCGCGCGCCGACGTGGAGCGCGCCATCGAGCTCATCCGCTCGCTGACGCCGCGCCCGGGCAGCCCGTTCTCCGCCCATGAAGACGGCTACGTGGTGCCCGAAGTGCTGGTGAACAAGCGCGACGGCCGCTGGGTGGTGGGACTCAACAGCGATGCGTTGCCGCGGCTGCGCATCAGCCCGCTCTACCAGGCGATGATCCGCCGCGCGGACAAAAGCGACGATCAGGTCTATCTCAAGCACAACCTCCAGGAAGCGCGTTATTTTCTCAACAGCCTCAAGAGCCGCAACGAAACGCTGCTGCGCGTGGCCCAGTGCATGGTCGAGGAACAGCGCCCGTTCCTGGAATACGGCGACGAGGCGATGCGCCCCCTGGTGCTGCGCGACGTGGCGGGCAAGCTGGGCGTGCACGAGTCCACCGTCTCGCGCGCCACGTCCAACAAGTACATGCTCACGCCGCGCGGCCTCTATGAGCTCAAGCACTTTTTCTCCAGCGGCGTCGGCACCACGGAAGGCGGCACCGTGTCGGCCACCGCCATCCAGGCCATGATCCGCCGCCTGGTGCAGCATGAGGCGCCGAACAAACCGCTCAGCGACAGCCGCCTCACCCAACTGCTCCTGGAGGAAGGGGTCAAGGTGGCGCGCAGAACGGTCGCCAAATATCGCGAGGCGATTCACATCCCGCCCTCGCACGAGCGCCGCCGGGGCGCATAATGGATAAGCAGCGCGCACAAACCCGTCCACCGCGCGGCGTATTGGCGCAAGCAAGCCAGGGTGCTTGCGCCAACACGCCGGCCCGGTAGGCGGTCGGCGCGCTCAAGCGAGTAGAAGGAGAGTCGTATGAACCTGAGTATCTCCGGCCATCACGTGGAAATCACCGACGCCATGCGCTCGTTCATCACCGACAAGCTGCAGCGCGTCCAGCGCCACTTCGATCAGCTGATCGACGCGGAAGTCATTCTTCACGTGGAAAAAATCCGACATCGTGCCGAAGCCAAACTCAACGTGAGCGGCACCACCCTGTTCGCCGAAAACACCGAGGACGATATGTACAAAGCAATCGACGGCCTCATGGATAAACTGGACAAGCAGGTTCTACGCTACAAGGAGAAGCTCAAGGACCATCACGTCCACGAATCCTCGGCCGGCTAACGGCGCAGGCCGCCAAGCGTTCGGACCGGGCCACAACGCCCGGTCCGACCCCGAACCACAGGAACTGGAACGATCATGACCATTGCCGAACTCATCAGCGCCGAGCGCGTACGCAGCGCCAGCGGCCTCAACAGCAAGAAACGGGTGATACAGGAGCTCAGCCGCTTGCTTGCCACCGACGCCAATGGACTGACTGAAAGCGACATCTTCACCAGCCTGATCAATCGCGAGAAGCTCGGCAGCACCGCACTGGGCCGGGGCGTTGCCATCCCGCACGGGCGGGTACCGGGGCTGACGAGCACCGTGGGCGCTTTCCTGCGCCTGCAGGAGGGCGTGGATTTCGACGCCAGCGACGCCCGTAAAGTGGATCTGATCTTCGGCCTGCTGGTGCCGGAAGACACCACCGAGGAACACCTCAAAATCCTTTCCAATCTGGCCGGCATGTTCACCGACGACGACTTCTGCGCGCGCTTGCGCCAAGCGGGCGACGACCGGTTGCTGGATCTGCTATCCCGTCACGCGCCGACCCCGGCCGCGTGAGCCCAACCCCAAACGGCTTTTCCTCAACGCATGCGCGACAGGAGTGCCCTCACCGTCGCCGACCTGCTGGACCGACTCGGCGGCGAGCTCGCGCTCACCTGGGTTAACGCCCCGGCGGGCGGCGGCCATGCCGTCGGGCGGGTAAGGCACGGTTCGCCGCTGGCGGATCGCCTGCCCCGCGCCGCGCCTGTGCTGGTGGCAGCGGTCCCGGAACTGGTGCGGCTGGAGTCACCGGACGAGGCGCTCGCGGCACAACAAGCGCAACGCCTGGCGGCGAACGGCACGCGCGCCGTCGTGTGCGCCGGTTCCGGCCATGCTCCCGAGCGCCTGACGGCGCGCCTATCCGCCGCGGACATAGCGGTGCTGTGCTCACCCCTGCCCGCGCCCGCCTTGTGCGCCCGCCTTAGGCAGCGGCTGGCCGAAGCGCTGGCGCCGCGCATCAATCTGCACGGAGTGCTGCTCGAGGTGCACAGCGTGGGAGTGCTGATCAGCGGCAAGAGCGGCGTGGGCAAGAGCGAGTTAGCGCTCGAGCTGCTCAGCCGCGGCCACCGCCTGATCGCCGACGACGCGCCGGACTTTGTCATCAACGCCGATCTCCAGCTTTGCGGGAGTTGCCCGCGCGAGATTCAGGACTTCCTCGAGGTGCGCGGCCTGGGCGTTCTCAACGTGCGCGCCCTGTTCGGCGACCGCGCCATTCGCCGTGACAAGCGGCTGAGCCTGGTCATCAACCTGGTCGACCCGCACAAGAGCGGCCTGCCGCACGCCGACCGAATCCACGGCAGCCGCCGGCTGCGCGACATCATGGGCACGCAGATCCCCGAGATCACCCTGCCCGTCGCTATCGGCCACAACCTCGCCGTACTGGTGGAAACCGCGTGCCGCGATCATCTGCTGCGCGAGCGCGGCTTCGCCGCAGACGAGGAATTCGTGCGCCGTCATGACGCCATGCTGGCCGAGGGGCTCTGATGCGCCTGGTCATCGTTAGCGGCCTGTCCGGCTCGGGCAAGAGCGAAGCGCTGCGCATGCTCGAGGACCTGGGCTATTTCTGCATCGACAACATCCCGCTGGGCCTGCTGCGCTCGGTTACCGAGCAGACGCTGAACGAACAGGACGAACAATACTCCCTGCTCGCCGTGGGCGTGGATGCGCGCGCGGGCAGCCGCCACATCGACCGCTTTCCGCAGCAACTGGCGGCGTTGCGAACCAGCGGGCCTGACCTTCAGGTGCTTTTCCTCGACGCGGCCGACGAGGTGATCCTGCGCCGCTACAGCGAGACGCGGCGCAAGCACCCTCTGAGCGACGCCGACACCCCGCTCGCCGAGGCCATCGTCAAGGAACGCGAACTGCTCGCCCCCATCGCCCAGTGCGCGGACATCGTCATCGACACCAGCAACACCACCATCCACCAGTTGCGCGAAGCGATCCGCACGCGCGTCCACGGCGGGCGCCCGGGCACATTGTCCATCCTGTTCCAGTCCTTCGGGTTCAAGCACGGGGTGCCCGACGGCGCCGACTTCATATTCGACGTACGCTGCCTGCCCAATCCGCATTGGGACGAAACCCTGCGCGATCTCACCGGGCGCGACCAGGCGGTGATCGACTATCTGGAAGACGCACCCGAGGTTGCGCGCATGTTGCGCGACATAAGCAGCTTCCTGGAACACTGGCTGCCCGCTTTTCGCGCCGAGAACCGCTCCTACATCACCATCGCCATCGGCTGCACCGGCGGCCGCCACCGCTCGGTCTACCTGGCGGAGGAACTGGCCGCGCATTTCCGCGAACACTACGAACAAGTGCTGGTGCGCCATTCCGAGCTGCCATGAGCGTCGCCATCCTGCTCATCACGCATGGCCGCCTGGGGCAAGACCTGATCGACACCGCGGCGCAAATGCTGGGCCGGCTGAGCCTGCGCACCGAAGTGCTGGAGGTCAGCAGCAGCCACGACCCGGAGCGCCTGACACTGGAGGCCGCGTCGCGCCTGCAGGCGCTGGAGCAGGGCGACGGCGTGCTGGTGCTCACCGATGCCTATGGCTCCACCCCCAGCAACATCGCGGTGGCCGCCGCGCGCGGCAGCGCGCATCAGGTGGTGGCGGGCGTCAACCTGCCCATGCTGGTGCGCGTGTACAACTATCCCGGCCGCAGCCTGCCCGAGACCGCGCGCATTGCGCTCGAGGGCGGGCAGCGCGGCGTCGTTTTGTATCAGGAGAGTGGCGGACATGCCTGAACGGGAAGTCACGATTATCAACAAACTCGGCCTGCACGCCCGCGCCGCGGCCAAGCTGGTCACCCTGGCCTCGGAGTACGAAAGCGACATCCACGTCGCCAAGGACGAGCGCGAGGTCAGCGGCAAGAGCATCATGGGGGTGATGATGTTGGCGGCGGCCAAAGGCAGCCGCGTACGCCTGATCGCCGAAGGACCGGACGCGGATGCGGCGCTGGATAGTCTGGAAGCGCTCGTCAACCGCCACTTCGACGAGGCCGTGTAGGCAGATGACCCGCGCGCCTGCCCGTGCGTCCCAAAGGCCCGCCGCCCGGGCCGGTGCGCCATGACCTTGTGGCTGTCGGGCATCGGCGTCTCGCGCGGCATCGTCATCGGCCGCGTGCACCGCAGCGTCGCCTCCGATCTGGACATCCCCGAGTACGAGCTCGACGCGCCGGCGATCGAGCCGGAGGTCGAGCGCTTCCGCGAAGCGCTGGCAGCGGCGCGGCGCCAGCTCCAGCACGTGCGCGACCAGATCCCGGGCAACACCCCGCCCGAGATCGCTGCCTTTATCGACACGCACCTGCTGATGCTCGACGACAACGCGATCTCGGAGGGCGTGTCCGCGCTCATCCGCGAGCGCGGCTGCAATGCGGAATGGGCGCTCAAGCTGCAGCGCGACGCGCTCGCCGCCGTGTTCGAGCAGATGGACGACGCCTATCTGCGTACCCGCCGCGACGACGTGGAACACGTGGTCGCGCGCGTGCTGCGCGTGCTGCTGCGCCAGGACAAACCGCTCACACCACGTCACAGCGGCAGCGCCGAGCCCGGCGTGCTGGTGGCCGACGACGTCACGCCGGCCGACATCGTCCTACTGCGCCAGCAGGGCCTGGCGGCGTTTATAACCGAATACGGCGGCCCGCTCTCGCACAGCGCGATCCTCGCGCGCAGCCTGGGGATCCCCGCCATCGTAGGGCTGCACCATGCGCGCCGCCTCCTGCTCGACGGCGAGCCCATCATCGTGGACGGTCACGCCGGCCACGCGCTCGCCGCCCCCGACGAACGCGCCATCGCTTTCTACCAGCGCCGCCAGCGCCGCGACCATCGCTATCGGCGCATGCTGGGCAAGCTCAAGGGCAAGCCGGCAGTATCCGTCGACGGCTGCAGCATCCGCCTGCTCGCCAACATCGAGCTGCCCGAAGACAGCGCCCAAGCCGGCGCGGTGGGCGCCGAAGGCGTCGGCCTGTACCGGACCGAATTCCTGTACATGAACCGCGAGGTCATGCCCGACGAGGACGAGCAGGTCGAGGCCTATGCCCGCATCGCCAAGGCGGTGCACGGCCCAGTGACCATCCGCACCCTGGACCTGGGGGCCGACAAGCACGCCGGCCGCAATAGCGGACCGGCCAGCAACAACCCGGCGCTGGGGCTGCGCGCGATCCGTTACTGCCTCAAAGACCCGGACATCTTCCGCGTGCAGCTGCGCGCCCTGCTGCGTGCCTCAGCGGAGGGCGAGATCCGCATCATGCTGCCCATGATCTCCACGCTGCAGGAGATCCGCCAAACGCGCCACCTGCTCGACGGCATCAAGCGCGATCTCACCCGCGAGGGACTCGCGTTCAACCCGCAGGTGCACGTGGGCGCCATGATCGAGGTGCCCGCGGCGGCGCTGGCGGCGCCCATGCTGGCGCACTATTGCGATTTCTTCTCCATCGGCACCAACGATCTCATCCAGTACACGCTGGCCATCGACCGCGTCGACGACGAAGTCAACTACCTCTACGACCCGCTGCATCCGGCGGTGCTGCGCCTGATCCGCCACACCATCGAGTCCGGCGAGCGTGCGGGCATCCCGGTCGCCATGTGCGGCGAGATGGCCGGCGACACCCACTACACGCGCCTGCTGTTGGGCCTGGGGCTGACCGAGTTCAGCATGCACCCCTCCACGCTGCTGGAGGTCAAGCGCATCGTCACGCAGAGCCGGGTCGCGGAGCTGCGCGCACTCACCGAGCGCATGCTGGCGAGTAGCGACGCCGAGCAGATGCACGAGTTGCTCGAGCGCATTCTCTGATCACGCCGCGCCGCGCCGGCGCTTCTTGACAACCTCTTGAGAGTGTGCAGACTGCACGACGCTGCGCAGCCGCGCGCTGCACAACGGCGGTCAGGCGCCAGCGCGTTACGGCGCCCGCGGCGGCACGCAGACAATCGCCCGCGCTCACCACCGGCGCCGCCAGCCCCACTGCTGCGACACACACCGCACCGGGCTGACATACTCTGAGCGGCGTCGGCGCACGGGCCGGACCCGCGTGCCGGGCACCGGCGGTGCGCCTGCAGCGCTGCCTCGAGCCGCCCGGGCACCCCCGCGGCGGCGCGGGGACAGGCTGCCCGCAAGTGCACATGGACAGGCTTGGATCGGCGGAAGCGGGTTCCGGACCCGCGCCGCACTCGACGACTGCAAGAGCCGCCCGGAAGGCCGCTTTTGCGGATTCTCAGGACAGGGATCGGGGAAACGCCGATGACCGAAAACCCTCCGCATAAGAAGTCCGAGATCCGCCTCGATCGCCTGCGGCGCGCGCTGGAGAGCGGGCGTCTGCGCCGCCTCGAGCGTCTGCTGCACGCACTGCATCCGGCCGAGATCGCCCTGCTGATCGAATCGCTGCCGCAGACCGAGCGCGACATCGTCTGGGGACTGGTCGATCCCGAAGACCACGGCGAGGTGCTGCTGCACGTCAACGACGAGGTGCGCGCCAATCTCATCCAGGAAATGGATGACGACATGCTGCTCGCCGCCACCGAAGGCCTGGAGATGGACGACCTGGCCGACCTGGTGGCCGACCTGCCGGAACAGGTCACCCAGGAAGTGCTGCGCTCCATGGACCTGGAGAACCGCCAGCGCCTGGAGTCGGTGCTGTCCTATCCGGAGGACACGGCCGGCGGCCTGATGAACACCGACCCGGTGACCGTGCGCCCGGACGTCAACATCGACGTCGTGCAGCGCTACCTGCGCCTGCGCGGGCGCCTGCCCGAGCACACCGACAGCCTGTTCGTGGTGGACCGCTACGGACGCTATATGGGCGTGCTGGCGCTGCAGCACCTGCTGACCATGGATCCGGACCTGACCATCGCCGAGGTCATGGACACCCAGTACAAGCCGCTCGACGTCACGCTGTCCGCGCGCGGCGTGGCCAAGCGCTTCGAGGACCGGGACCTGTTGTCCGCGCCCGTGGTCAACAGCGAGCGTCTGCTGCTCGGGCGCATCACCATCGACGACGTGGTCGACGTCATCCGCGACGAGGCCGAGCACGAACTGCTCTCCCGCGTGGGCCTGGATGAGGAAGAGGACCTGTTCGCACCGGTGCGCATCAGCGCGCGGCGGCGCGCCGTGTGGCTGGGCATCAACCTGCTGACCGCGTTCCTCGCGGCCGAGGTGGTCGGCCTGTTTCAGAACACCATCCACGCCATGGTGGCGCTCGCCGTGCTCATGCCTATCGTGCCCAGCATGGGCGGCATCGCCGGCAGCCAGACGATTACGCTGATGATCCGCGGCCTCGCCCTGGGCCAGATCGGCACCGGCAACTCGCGGGCGCTGCTCGCCAAAGAGATCGCCGTCTCCCTGATCAACGGCGTAGCGTGGGCGCTGGTGGTGGGCGCAGTGGCCTACATGTGGTTCGACAACGCCCCGGTGGCGCTGATTATGGGCGCCGCCATGGTCATCAACCTGCTCAACGCCGCTCTCACCGGCTGGGGGCTGCCCCTGCTCATGCGCCGCGTGGGCATCGACCCGGCGCTCGCCGGCTCGGTGGTGCTCACCACCTTCACCGACGTCATCGGCTTCTCCGCCTTCCTCGGCCTGGCGACACTGTTCTTGACCCATTAGTCAGCCCGCCCGTAGCCGGGCGGCCGTTGGTCGAATCCCCGCAGGCCCGCCTCGGAGCCGCGCGCCCCGCTGGCCCGGCAACCTCAAGATCGCCGCCCTCTTGTAACAGGGACGTCATTTAGCGCCCGGATACTGTGCAGCCGGTGTCGACCCGTGGCCCATGGCCGCCAAGGCCTCTCGGGACGGGGCACCCCTTGTGTTCGTTGCGCCAGGCTCGGGTCCTGGTGTCTTTACCACAACCTCCGAGAGGGAGAGGCAAATGAAGAAGACGATTCTGACCAAGGTCGCGCCGCTGTCCATGGCCGCCGTCGCTGCCATGGGTTTTGCAGCCAGCGCACAAGCCATCAGCTTCAAGGTGTCAGGCCAGGTCGACCGCGCCATCGTCGGCGCCGACAACGGCGACAAGACGGGCGTCGGCTTCGTGGACAACACCGGCTCCAACACCCGCGTACGCTTCGTGGGCACGCAGACCATGGCCAACGGCTGGACCGTGGGCGTCGACAACGAGGACGCCTTCCGGCGCAACCGCTCCTCTGCCTGGGATATCCGTCATAGCGGCAATGGCTCGCAGAACGTCGACATCCGTCAGGCCAAGATCTGGGTGCACGGCCCGTTCGGCAAGCTGAGCCTGGGCCAGGGCGACGGCGCGGCCAACGCCACTACCGAGGTGGATCTGTCCGGCACCGGCTACCTGGGTGGCGGCGTTGGCACCACCTTCTACATGGGCGGTGTCACGATAGTAAACGACAACAAACAACCGGTTACGCAGGTGAGCCACATCTACGGCCACTTCGACGCTCTGAGCCGCCTCAACCGCCTGCGCTACGACTCCCCCAACTTCGGTCCCTTCAAGATCGCCGTCAGTGCCGACGAAAATCAGGCATTCGAGGGTGCTCTGGATTTCGCGTCTTCCGGCTCGTGGGGTAAGGCTGCCGCGCAGTTCGGCTTCACCAACACCGGCAACTTCAAGGCGGGCACGAACTACTACGACAATCTGGCCAGCTACGCTTCAAACCGTGAGCACATCTTCACGGCCTCCGCTTCGTACTTGGCCAACAACGGGCTGAACATCACCGGCTCGTACAGCAAGGTCGACTATGTCGACGGCAACAAACCCAATCCCACCAATTACTTTGTGGGCGTAGGCTACCGCTTCAGCAAGAACAACTTCCAGGTCGGCTACGGCGAAACCAAGGACCTGCTGGCTGCCGGATCGAAGGCAGCGGCGTACAACGTCTCCTACGTGTACGACTGGACCAAGTCGATCCAGGCTTATGCTTCGTACCACTTGGTCGATGTCAAGAGCCTGGGCGACGGCGTGTCCGTTTCCGCGAAAAACGTCAACGCCATCTTCATGGGGATGCGCGTCAAGTTCATGTAAACTGGCCGCAAGGCTCTAGCACGCAGAGGACTGCATGAAACGTATTGGGGTGTTGTCGGTGGCATTGGTGGGCGCGGCCCTGTCGGGATGTGCGCTTCACCCCATGAACTACCAGTCGGGCGATCATATGGCCAAGGCCAAGGGTTTGCTGGTCCACAACTCGTCCAGCGCCACGGATGACGGACTGGTGCTCTACTCGGACACCCCCAAGCAGTCCTCTGTTTTCGGGCCTAAGACGCGGCACGAGGCAAAGGCGGGCCAGGCTGCCGAAAGCAAGGCTTCCCCCCCGCCGGCTGCTTCACATGGAAAGCCGGGGCAATCCGCCGCGTCAAAGCCTGAATACACGCAGTTCCAGCAATTCGAGCAGTTCCAGCGCTTCAACAACATGCCCAAGAACTCGCCCGAATACCGCCGCTTCCAGCAGTGGCTAGAATGGAAGCACTACCAGGACTGGAAATCGCAGCAGTCAAAACAACAATAAGCCTTGCGCGCCGGCCCCGCTTCCCGGCTGGCGCAACACAGGCAAACGCTGCATCTAGCCCGGCATAGCCGGGCTTTTTATTGCCCGCGCACGCCGCCTCCCGAGCGCGAAGCCCTCCCGTGTTATGCCCGGCCTCTGCCGGCCCGGCATGCCCCGCCCTGATAACGCCGCCCACCGCTCAACCGGGCGCAAAACAGGCCGATATCGCCGAAACCGACGAACGGTATCTTACAACAGATAAACGGCTTCCCCGGTGCAAAACCCGTTGAACAGCAACCCCCTTACGATTGTCGCGCCCTCCGGCGCAACCTTGCCCCCACGCGCTCCACGCTCCCACCCAAGCCTTTGCAAATATTGCAAAATCGTGACATGTACCGGACCATGGTGGGTCCGTGGCGCAGGGCCAAAAATGCATTTACGAGGCTCCAAATCCGTACGAATGCCAGGCACCGCTTGAAGGCATTTATAAGGTTTTGGACGTAACCTATTGCCTATAGACAAGAAGAAAGAGCCCCCAGTTTGGCAAAAATGACTTGACACCCCCCTGCCGGTCTCCTATAAAGCTGACCGTAAGGAGGACGGTGACATCTGTTCGTCATAAAAAGGGCATCGCACGGATGCGCGGCCGCTGCAGGCTTCAAGGCTGCAGCGGGGCAAGCCGGGACGGCTCGCGAGAAGAGGCGCTTGACCACGATGTGGCAGATCAAGAGTCACCTTCTCTTGTCGTTATGGCCGGGCAGGCGCCCGGATCAACCACCACATCCTCTGAGAGGGGAGAGGCACATGAAGAAGACGATTCTCACCAAGGTCGTGCCGCTATCCATCGCGGCCGTATCCACGCTGGGCTTTGCCGCGGGCGCCCAGGCCATGAGCTTCAAGGTCTCGGGTCACATCGACCGCGCCCTGACTTATGCCAACAACGGCGAGAACTCCGCCGTGGGCCAGGTCGACAACAACGGGTCGGACTCGCGCTTCCGCTTCACCGGCTCCCAGGTCATGAACAACGGCATGAAAGTGGGCTTCCTCTACGAGATGGGCATCAAGAAGAACAGCTCATCGAGCTGGGATATCGGCAGCGGCACCAGCAACTCCAACAATGCTTTTAACCTGCGTTCCGCCGAGGCCTACCTGGAAGGCAACTTCGGCAAGGTCAGCTTCGGCCGGGGCAACAGTGCCGCCGCCTATACCGAGACCATCGACCTCTCCGGCACCAGTTGGCTCGGCGGCGGCGTGTGGTACGAGCTCTACAGCGCCGGCATCACTTACGTCGACGGCAACGGCAATTCCATCGCCACGATCGGCCAAACCCAGAGCCCGTTCCAGTTCATCGGCAGCCGCACCAACCGCGTGCGCTACGACACGCCGTCGATCGGCGGCCTGGTGTTCTCGGGCAGCTACTCGGAAGGCAATGCCTACACGGTGGCGGCGCGCTACAAGGCCACGCTGATGAACGGCATCAAAGTGGCCGCCGGCTTCGGCTGGGCCGACTCGGAAAATGCCGGGAATGTCCGCGATCCGGGCACTTGGGCAATTACCAGTAACGGTGGCTTCGACACGCGGTCGCAGACGTACGGCGGTTCCGGCTCCATCCTGCTGCCCAACGGCCTCAACATGACCGTGTCCGGTACGCGGGCGAAACAGTTGGCAACCGGCGCCACCGCCCACAACCTGTTCGGCCAGATCGGCTACATCGTTGGCAAGAACCACTTTGCCGTCAACTACGGGCAGACGAAGGATAAGTTCGTGCAAGGATCGAAAGGCTCGCAGATCGGCGTGGCCTACGTCTACGACTGGACCCATTCCGTGCAGTTGTTCGCCTCCTTCCACAACTACTCGCTGAACCTGCCCAGCTCCTACAAGGTTGCGAACGGCTACGGCAGCCCGAACGACATCAACCAGGTCTACATCGGCACGCGCATCAAGTTCCTGTAGACTGGGCGATGACCTGACGCGAAGGATACGGCGATGAAGCGGTGGCTGCTCAGTGTGTGTGTTCTCTCGGTGCTGGGGTTGACCGGATGTGCCGGGCTCAAACCCAAGCCCGCCAGTAGCCAGGACACGCTGAGCAGCGGCCGCTACCCCGAGGGACCGGGGTTGTTCGACGGCAAGTACGGCTCCAAGCAGGGATTGGTGATCTATTCCAACAATGCCAAGGAGCCGTCGCTGGTCGGCTTGAGGCAGGCCAACGGCAAGTCCCAAGAAGCGTCCGCATCGGCCTCCGGGCCGAACGCCTCCCAAGCGGCGCCCGCTTCCGGCCAGGCCGTGAACCCGCCCCCGGACTATCAGCAGTACCAGGAATTCGAGCAGTACCAGCGCTTCAAGAACATGCCCAAGAACTCGCCCGAATATCGCCGTTTCCAGCAGTGGCTGGAATGGAAGCACTACCAGGACTGGAAATCGCAGCAATCAAAACAACAATAAGCCTTGCGCACCGGCCATGCTTCCCGGCCGGCGCAACACAGGCAAACGCTGCACCTGGCCCGGCATAGCCGGGCTTTTTATTGCCCGCGCACGCCTGTATGGCAAGGACAGACGCCGTATAATCGGCATCAATTGTTTGCATGCGGCACGCACCCGCGCGCCGCGACCGCCGGGGGAAGAGCCTTGAGCACAGACGTCATGATCATCGGCGGCGGCGCCGTGGGCCTGTGCTGCGCGCTGGAGCTCTCGCGGGCCGGCCTGGGCGTCACGCTCCTGGAGCGCGGCCTGTGCGGCGAGGCCACGTCCAAGGGCAACGCGGGCTGGATTATCCCCGCCACCACCACGCCGGTGGGCACGCCCGAGGTGCGCCGCCACGCGCTCAAGTGGCTGCTGCGCCGCGACAGCCCGACCCGCATCGGCCTGCGCGCCGACCCGGATTTCATCCGCTGGGGCCTGCGCTTCTGGCGCGACAGCGCGCCCGCGCGTTACCGCCACTCGCTCGCGGCCATGCTCGCCTTCAACCGCGATACGCTCGCGCTCTACGACCGCCTGCACGCCACCGAAGGGCTGGACTTCGAGATGCGCTCCGGCAAATTCCTGTTCACCGCCCTGGGTCAGGCCGAGCTCGACCATGACCGCGAGCAGCTCGATACCCTGGCCGCCATGGGTTATGAGGACTTCGCCGAGCACGAGAACTACAATGCGCGCGAGCTGCGCGACATTGAGCCCGCGGTCTCCGATGCCGTCGTCGGCGGCATCCGCCTGCCGGCATCGCGCCAGGTGCGCCCGGACAACCTGTGCGCAGGCCTCAAGCGCTACCTGGAGCAACAGGCCAACGTGGAGCTGCGCGAGCAGACTGCGGTGCGCCGGCTCGAGCGCCGCGGCAACGCCTGGCGGGCCGACACCCCGGCCGGCCCCGTGGAAGCCGACCGGGTGGTGGTCGCGGCCGGGCTGTGGTCGCGCCCGCTGCTGGCCCCGCTGGGGCTGCATCTGCCGCTGCAAGGCGCGCGCGGGGTGAGCATCACCGCCGCCGGCGAGGGCACGAGGCCCGTCTACAGCCTCAAGCTGGGCGAGGCCCAGGTGGCCTGCCATTCCTTCGACACCGAGACGCGCCTGTCAGGCACCTGGGACCTGGTCGGCAACGACGCCGTATTCAACCCGGCACGCCTGCGTGCCGTCATCCGCGCGGCGCAACCGTATCTGCGCGACTGGCGCCCGACGAACCCCTCGCTGGAGTGGGCCGGGCTGCGCCCCTCCACGCCCGACAGCCTGCCCGTCATCGGCCCGGCGCCCCGCCATGAAGGGCTTTATCTGGCGACCGGTCACGGCATGTTCGGCGTCACTTACGCGCCGGCCACCGCGCAGGCGATCAAGCGCCTGCTGGCGGACGACGATGCTCCGCCGGAAATCGCCCCGTTCGGCCTCGAGCGCTGGCCACAGACAGCCTAACGCCAGTCGTCGTCTTCCTCGTCCTCGAAGCGCTTGATCCTGCTGTAGTCGATCTCGTCCTGCTGGCGCCGGCTGCGCTTCAGCAGGCGGCGCGTGCGCATCACCAACGCCAGCGCGCCCAGCACCAGCACCGCAATCACCAGCCATTCCACCCAGCTCATCGCCGCCTCCGCCTCAGTGATAGACAAGCCGCGGCAGCACCTGGCTGATCCACGGCACGTAGGTCACCAGCGCCAGCACCAGCACGGAGGCGGCGACGAACGGCAGCACCGCCACCCAGATGCGCTCGATGGGCTCGCGGCTCACGCGCGCGCTCACGAACAAATTGACCGCCACCGGCGGCGTGATCTGGCCGATCGCCAGGTTCAGCGTCATCATCACACCGAACCAGACCGGGTCCCAGTGCAGGTGCTGCATGACCGGGATCAGCACCGGCAGGGTCAGATAATAGATGCTGATGGCGTCCATCATGGTGCCCAGCACCAGCCACAAGGCGTTGAGCAGCAGCAGGAAAGCACCGTGGTTGCCGGCCATGCCGAGCAGGCCGTGGCTCAGGGTGTCCACCAGGCCGATGGTGTCGGCCGCCCACGCGAACAGGCCGGCCCAGGCGACGATCATCAAAATCACGCCGCTGGAGACGGCCGAATCCACCAGCACGTCGCGGATCGCCCGCCAATTGAGCGTGCGGTAGATAAACACGCCCACGAACAGGGCCCAGAACACGCCCACGGCGGCCGCCTCGGTGGGGGTGAACACGCCGCCGTAGATGCCACCCAGGATGATCACCGGCGTCATCACGCCCCAGAAGGCATCGCGCGCGAGCTGCCAGATGCTCTCCTCGACCTGCGCCGTCTCGCCCCAGCCGCGCAGGTGCACGGTGAGCACCGCCGCCCCGCCCAGGAACAGCCCCGTAAGCAGCCCCGGCAGAATGCCCGCCATGAACTGCTCCGCGACCGAGCCGCTGACGATGGTGGCGTAGATGATGAAGGCGATCGAGGGCGGGATGATAATGGAGACCTCGGAAGAGGCCGCCACCAGCGCCGCGGCGAACGGGCGGCGGTAGCCCTGGCGCGCCATCATGGGGATGAGGATCGGCCCCAGGGCGGCTACCGTCGCCGGCCCGGAGCCGGATACCGCGCCCCAGAACATGGCCACCGCGATCGCGGTCACCGCCGCGCCGCTGCGCCGCCGGCGGAACAGCGCCAGCGCCAGGCGCACGATGCGGCTGGCGATGCCGGCACGGTCCATGATCGCCCCGGCCAGAATGAAAAACGGGATGGCCAGCAGCGGGAAATTGGCGATGCCGGCCTGAAAATTGAAAGAAACGATGTTCAGGCCCAACTGGCCCTGCCAGATCACCAGCACGGCAGCAGCGCCCAAGGCTGCGCCCACGGGCACCCGCAGGACCAGCAGCGCCAGGAAGACGAGGACCAGTTCCCAGCCCAGCACGTGCGCCCCGCTCAGCCCGGCCGGTACAACGCCACGGCCCGCAGGGCGGCGCGTAACGCCACCCAGCTCGCCAGCACCGGCGTCGGGCCGGTGTAAATCCAGTTGGGCCAGCCCAGCGCCGGCGAGGTGGTGCCCAGCGTCACATCGGAGCGCGCCTGGCCCACGCTCAGGTAGGCGAGCACGGCGAACAGCGCCGCCACCACCAGGAAACCCAGCGCCATCGCCGCGCGCCGGATGCCCGCCGGCAGAAACTCGGTGGCGGCGACGAAGCGGATATGCGCGCCTTCACTGCCCTCGCGCACGCCGATCGCGATGCCGATCAGGCTGAGCCAGACAAACGCATTGACCACCAGTTCCTGCGACGAGGCAAGCGGGTAGTGGAACAGGTAGCGCGTCAACACGTTGAGGAAGGCCAGGCTCACCATCGCGGCCAGCACGATGGCGGCCAGGCCTTCCTCGATGCGGTCCAGCCATTTAAGCACGGCGGCCGCCCTGCGGCGGCCGCGGCCGACCCGGGCTCACTGCGCCTGCTGCTCGTCCGCCTCCGCGGTTTTCACCAGCGCCGGCCCGATGGTCTTCGTCCACTTGGCGACCACCGGCTGCACCTTGGCCTTGAAGGCCTTGAGCTGCTCGGCGTTCAGACGCGTGATCTGCACACCGTGGGACTTGAGCACCTGGTAGGGGTCGGTGACCTTCGGCGCCTCGTTGTGCGCCTTCAGATAGGCCAGCGCCTTGCCGTTGTCCAGCCCCACGCGCGCGAGCGCCTTCTGGTACTTGGCCGCGTCCTCGGCGGATTGAGCCACCGCCTTCTGGATCGCCGGCGGGAACGAGTGCCAGTCACCCCCGTTCACCGCGAAGATCAGCGGGTCGACCACGTAATTCCACACGGTGAGGTACTTCTGGCCATACTGCCACAGCTTGTACGGCACGATCACGCCCGTCACCGGATTTTCCTGGCCGTCGACCACCCCCTGCTGAAGCGCAGTCAGTGCCTCGGAGAACGGCATGGCCGTGGGGTTGGCGCCCAGCGCATGGAAGGTGTCGATGAACAGCTTGGAGCCCACCACGCGGATCTTGAGCCCGGACAGATCCGCCGGCTTGACGATGGGGTGGCGGCTGTTGGTGAGCTGGCGGAATCCGTTCTCGCCCCAGGCCAGCGGTTTCACGCCCAGGCTGTTGAGCCGGGCGAAGATCTGCTTGCCGGCCTGGCCGGCCTCCACCGCATCCAGTGCCTTGTAGCCGGAAAAGAAGAACGGCAACGAGAAGAGATTCAGCTCCTTGACCTGCGGCGACCAGTTGATGGTGGAGGCCAGCGCAAAGTCGGCCACGCCCTGGCGCAGCAATACGAACTCGTTGGTCTGCTTGCCGGCGAACAGGGCACCGGAGAAATACACCTTGATGTTGATCTTGCCGTCGGTGCGTTTTTTGACCAGGTTGGCGAATCGCTGCGCCCCCATACCCCAGGCGGTGTTCGGCCCCACCACCACCGACAGCTTGTACTGGTGCTTGAAAGCCAGCGCCGGCGTGCTCACCACGGCCAGCGCCAGTGCCCCCACCAGCGCACCGGTCCAACGTCTTCTCCACATGGCTACTCCCTCCCGTGTTGTAATGGCTTTTTATGCCAGCGTGCCCCGCCGACGCTGCACACGCCGGCGGCAAAGGCTCTTGAAACACTCTTAAAGGATTATTAATTGCGCCCCTTAAATGGGGCAGTGCGCCAGACCGTGCTTTTCCAGATAGCGCTGGTGGTATTCTTCCGCCGGGTAGAACGGCCCCGCCGGCTCTATCTCGGTCACGATGGGGCGCCGATAAATGCCGGCCCGCTCGAGTTTGTCTTTGGATGCCTGAGCGGCCGCCTTTTGTATCTCATCGAAATAGAAAATGGCCGAACGGTATTGCGTGCCCACGTCCGGGCCCTGGCGGTTGCGCGTGGTGGGATCGTGACAGTCCCAGAACGCATCCAGCAGGGCTTCGTAGCTCACCCGTGCCGGGTCATACTCCACCAAGACCACCTCGGCATGGCCCGTCTCGCCCGTGCATACCTGCTCGTAGCTGGGCGCCGCCACCGTGCCCCCCGAATAGCCGGACGTCACCCGAGTCACGCCGGGCACCTCGCGGAACGCCACCTCGACCCCCCAGAAGCAACCGGCTCCGAACATCGCCTTTTCCATGCCTGCCTCCGGTGCACAAGCCTCAAAGGCCGCATTATGGCACGAACGCCGAGCGGCGGGGCGCGCTAACGCAGCTCGCCGTGCGGGCGCAGCCCCCGGGGCAGGGCAACGACGAGGGCCAGCGTCACCAGAGCCAGCGCCACACTCACCACGTACACATGGGACAAGGCCTGCGCCAGCGCCGCGACCAGCTCGTGCGCTTGCGCCGCCGGCAGCGCCGCGCGCGCCCCGGCCCCGTGCATCAGCCGGTTCACGGGCACGCCGCCGCCGAGCCTGGCGAGCCCGCTGTTGAGCACGGCGCCGAACATGGCCGTGCCCAGCGCCTGTCCCAGAATGCGCATGAACATGTAGCCGGAAGTCGCCACCCCGCGGCGCTCCCACGCCACCGCGCTTTGTATGGATACCATGAACGTGGTGGCGCTGAATCCCATGCCCAATCCGGTGAGAAACGAACCCGCTCCGGCCCACAACGCGCCGTCGCCCGGTCGCATGGCCGCCAGCATCAGACTGCCGGCCACCAGCATCAGCCCGCCCAGCACCGCCGTGAATCGATAGGAGGTCCGCAGCATGAGCCGGCCGCCGGTGATGCTGGCGCTGGGCCAGCCCAACGACATCACCGTGAGCGTAAAGCCGGCCACCAGCGCGGAGCGGCCCATGACCCCTTGCACGTAGGTCGGCAGGAAGGACACCACCCCCATCAGCAGGGCACCGCTCGTCAGCGCCCCCAGATTGCCCACGGTGATAACCCGTGTACGCCACAGATCCAGCGGCACCATGGGCTCCGGCGCCCGCCGCTCCTGCCAAACCAGCCCACCCAGGCAACAGGCCGCGGTTGCGGCCAGGCCGGCCAGCCAAAGCGGGGGCAGTGCGCTGCCCTGGATCAGGGCGAACATGAGTGCCGCCACCCCGACGCTCAGCAGACCCGCGCCCGCATAATCCATGCGATGCCGGCGCGGCGCCCGTTGCTCGCGCAGAAACAGCGCCAGCATGAGCATGGAGACCGCACCCACCGGGAGGTTGATCCAGAACACCAGCGCCCAGGTCAGATGCGAGACGAACAGCGCGCCCAGCACCGGGCCGATCACCGCGGACATGCCCCACACGCCGGACAGGAATCCCTGAATGCGGGCGCGCTCGCGCGGCGTGTAGATGTCGCCCACGACGGTCATGGCGATGGGCTGCACGGCGCCGGCGCCCAGCCCCTGCAGGGCGCGCAGCGCAATCAGCTGCGGCATGGTGCGGGCGAAGCCTGCGCACAGCGAACCCAGCAGGAACAAGGCGGTGCCGGCAAAAAACGTCGGCTTGCGGCCGCAGACGTCGGCGAAACGGCCATACAGCGGCGTGGTCACCGCCTGGGCCAGCAGAAAGGCGCCGAACACCCAACTGAACAGCCGGAAGCCGCCCAGGTCGGCCACGATGCTGGGCATGGCAGTGGCGACGATGGTGCCTTCCACCGCCGCCATGAACACCGCCAGCATCATCGCCGCGAGCACCCAGGGGCGGCGACGCCTGAACCCGGCGTCCAGCTCCGGGGCGAGCGCGTCCATAGGCTGACCCGTGCTTGTAGTCACGCCGCGGCCCGCACCGGATGCCCGGCGCCCTAATCAGCGATGCCCCACCACCTCGCGCGGGCGGTAAGGCGCTTCCAACTGCTCCACCTCCTCGGCATCGAGCGTGATATCCAGCGCGGCAAGCGCATCGTCCAGGTGCGCCAGCTTGCTGGCGCCGACGATCGGGGCAGTGATAGCCGGCTTGGTCAGCAGCCAGGCGAGCGCCACCTGCGCCGGCTTGACGCCGCGCGCTTCGGCCACCTTGCGCACCTGCTCCAGGATTTCGTAGTCGGCCGGCTGACCGATCTGCAGCCGTTCCACGAGGCTATCGGTGCGCGCGCGCACGGTCTCGCCCTCGCTGTCCCGGGGCTTGTTGCCGGCCAGGAATCCGCGTGCCAGGGGGCTCCACGGAATCACGCCCACGCCCTGGTCGCGGCACAGCGGGAGCATCTCGCGCTCTTCCTCGCGGTAAATGAGATTGTAGATATTCTGCATGGTGGAAAAGCGGGTCCAGCCATGGAGATCCGAGGTATAGAGCATCTTGGCGAACTGCCAGGCGAACATGCTGGAAGCGCCGATATAGCGGGCCTTGCCGCTCTTGACCACGTCGTGCAGCGCCTCGAGCGTTTCTTCGATGGGCGTGTCGTAGTCGAAGCGATGGATCTGATAGAGGTCGACGTAGTCGGTCTGCAGCCGGCGCAGCGAGGCGTCGATGCCGTGCATGATGTGCTTGCGCGACAGGCCGCGCTCGTTCGGCGTATCGCCCATGGGATTGTAGACCTTGGTGGCGATCACCACTTCCTCGCGCCGCGCGAAATCTTTGAGCGCCCGTCCGACCACCTCCTCGGAGGCGCCGAGCGAGTACATGTCAGCGGTGTCGAAGAAGTTGATGCCGGCATCCAGCGCGCGGCGGATGAAAGGCCGGCTGGCGTCCTCGTCCAACACCCACTCACGCCACTGCGACGAACCGTAGGTCATGGTGCCCAGACACAGGCGCGACACCTTGAGGCCGGTGCTGCCCAAACGCAGGTAATCCATAGCAAGCTCCTGATGGTCCATTGAAAAGAAGGGGATGAGGGAGCGCAGCCCATTCTAGCAAGCGAGCGGCGCCGCCCGGCCGGACGGGCTTCCCCCGGAAGACAAACTGCGCTATTAAAGCCTTTGCCCGTGCCGCCGCAGCAGCGCGGCTGGCCTGCTCTGACCATGGAGTCAACCTATGCGCCCTGCGACTCTGCTTTGGCTGGCTGTGCTATTCGGCGCGGGCACGAGCGCCGCATTCGCCGCGCCGCGCGCGCGCACGGTCAGCGTCACCGCCTACAACTCGCTCCCGCGTCAGACGCGGGGCGACCCGCACCGCGGCGCCTGGGGGGATCACCTCTATCCCGGCCTGCGCGCGCTCGCTGTCTCCCCCGACCTGCTGCGCCACGGCCTGCGACGCGGCACGCGCGTGTTCATACAAGGTTTCGACCGCTCCTTCGTGGTCATGGACAAAACCGCCGCGCGGCTTCGCAACACCGTCGACATCTACATGGCCGAGGACTACCGGCGCGCACGCCGCTGGGGCCGCCGGCGGCTGCGCATCCGCTGGTACGACGCGCAGTGAGCCGATCGCCGGCGCCATCTTAGGCGGCCGGCTTGGCGACCTCCGAGGTGCAGTGCGGGCAGCGTGTCGCCTCAACGGAGACCGGCATGATGCAGTAGGGGCAGTTGCGCATGCTCGGCGCAGGCGCTTCCGCCGCCTGGTCCTGCCTGCGCTGCAGGCGATTGACCTGGCGGATGACGATGAACATCGCCAGCGCCACGATCAGGAAGTTGATCACCGTGTTGATGAAAGCGCCGTAATTCAGGGTCACCGCATGGGCGGCCTTGGCCGCTGCCAGAGTTTGAAAGTGCCCGCCCGAGAGCGTGATAAAAAAGTGACTGAAGTCGGTATTGCCGAGCGCGAGGCCCAGCGGCGGCATAATGATGTCGCCGACCAGCGATTTCACGATAGCGCTGAACGCCGCCCCGACCACAAAGCCCACCGCAAGGTCGACGACATTGCCCCGCAGCGCGAATTCCTTGAATTCCTTGAATTCCTTGAAAAACGAGCCTGCCATGACACCTCCCCCTCTATGCCGCGCACCGTTACCGCCGCTACTAGCGCTCGCCGCCGCGCGACGCGGATCTAGGACAGCAGCACCGCCACGATGCCGGTGAGGAAAATGCCGTCGAACGTACCCGCTCCGCCGATGGACACCACCGGCGCCCCCAAATCGCTCACCCGGCCCAGATTCGCCAGATCGGCACCGATGAGCGTCCCCAGCACCCCGCTCACGTAAGCGACCACGCTGGTGGCGGCCGGCGGCGCCAGCAGATAAGCCGCCACCACCGCAGCCAGCGGCGGCAGGAACAGGGGCGTGGCGATGCCCAGGCCTCGCACTGGACGTGCCACCGCGTGCACGACCACCGAGACCAGCGCCACGCCGATAACCGAAGCCATCCACGCCGAAGGCATATGCCAGAGCGCATACGCGCACAACAGCACCGGCACTACCGCTCCGCCCACGTTCACCGCCAGCAGCGTCGAGCGCGGTCCCTCATATAATAGCCGCGGCACGCGATAGCGCACGCCGAAGCTGTCGATCAGGGTTCGCGGCTCGATGCGCCCGCCGTGCAGACGCCGCAGCGGGATGTTCACGTAGCTGCCCAGCAGGGTCACAATCAGCGCTGCGAAAGCCAGGTCCGGGGGCAGGCCGATAACCTCGAACGCGTGCTTGATCAGACCCAGTGCCAGCGGGATGAACACCAGGACCAGCAGCGCCAGGAACAGCAGCGCGTAAATGAAAAGGAAGGGCCCGAAAAACATGGGCAAGATCACTAGTGTCCGGGGAAATTCGTCGAGTCCTCTTGTAAGGCATTGTACTTACTAGTGAATTCGCCAATCTAAGGGTGTCATCGATTTCAACGGCCGCTTGAGCCGCCAAAATACCCGGGTCC
>Ga0102962_1000107_pt1 | contig 49723 bp, 84 predicted proteins | sample SalPonF2_C_D2_MG_FD_84519 | JGI IMG/M metagenome (GOLD analysis project Ga0102962, IMG submission 84519) | Salt pond soil microbial communities from South San Francisco under conditions of wetland restoration - Salt Pond MetaG SF2_C_D2_MG ...
GATAGCCGTCCACAAGGGCCGACTGTACGACCCACAGGAGCCACCGTACTGGCCGTGCCTCGGCTCCATCTCAGGCGACGGCGGATACGAGAACGACTACGAACTCGACGGCGCTATCATCTGTACCAACGACGTGGCACTGGAGCCGTCAGACGGACTCCCGATAGAGCCAGCGGGGTATTCGGCCCGCGACGAGTGGGAAGAAGCACAGCGGATTGCTCTGGACGATGTGTGATACACCACGCTGCCGACGCAAGCCCGTGTCCGAGTACACTTACCCCCCTGGAGACGAGGGGGAGTTCATCACGAAGCGTCTCTGCCTTCAGTGCCGTCTCGCTGTCGAGATGGGCACGATGGTCCCGGCTGGCGGTGGGAGCACCAGGTGGCAGGACCCGGACGCGTACTACGCGTTCACCGAAGCTGACATAGAGTAGTACCCACAACCTCTTTTTCATGAAGTGGCGGTTCCCGACGAAGACAGTAAAACGGACGTTCGTCTACACCATCACGAGCGAGACGTTCATCCAGGGCCTCGTCACGGGTGCTATCGTCGGCGTTATCACGGCGTTTATCGAGGGCTTCGGGAAGTACGGCAGCATGGGTATCTACTCGCTCACCGGGCTGTTCGTCCCGACGAAGATAGTGATGGGGTTCATGATGATGGGACTCGCGTTCTTCGCGCTCTGGATTGAGAGCAACACCGAAGAGTGGCGCGAGATGGTCGAGAAGACGACCGGCGAAGAACCGTCCGACGACACGCTCGACGGAGAATGAGCCGTTCTATTTGGCTTTGCAGGTCTCGTCGTAGTCCTGCCAGGCTCGGTGCATGGCCTTCGAGAGACCGATGTCGTCTTCCTTGATGTGCTTCCACGCCTGACACATCACCCACTGCCGACTCCCACGGAACGACCCGCACGTGGACTCGTCCAGCCCCTCAGCGAGCGCCTGCGAGCAGTTCGCGTCGGGTTCTTCCGGCATCTCCTCCTCGGGGATACCGAGCGACTGAGCGATGAAGTGGAGTACGGCGTCTTTCGAGCCACACGCTTCCTCCGCGTGTTCGAGCGCAGACTGCGAGAGTGCGTTCGTCAGCGCAGTGCTGCATTTATCACCCGGATTCGAGCCGGAATCCGAGTCTGTCATACTCGCCATGAGAATACATTCACCGCCGGAATCCTTAAAGCTGTCCTACTCCAGACACCGGTCCCACTCAAGTTTTATCACCTCGGCGCGAGTCTCTACGTACATGGCACGAGACAGAACCAGGGACCAGACCCGTACTCGGAGGCTTCCCACTCCCCCGAGCACGCCGTCTGGGAAGCAGTTGGCGTCCATCGTTGACTGCAACGTCACCGGAAGCAACACCAAGGGGAAAATCGTCTACGGCGACGGCCAGGTGAAGTTCAGCGGCACCGCAGTGCTCGTGAACAACAACCTCCCGCCGTCCACGGTTATCCTGGAGATTCGAGTCTCCACAACGGTCATAGCGTCGAAAAAGGTAAGCGTTGACCCCGGCGGAAGCTCGAACAAGCAGACGTTCCATATCTCTGGAACGGCACCCGACCCGGCGAACGGAGACCCGCTCCCCCCGTCTGGACACGCGAACGTCGCAATGGCGCTCGTGGACCCGTCGAACGATGCCGACATCCAGGTGCTCCGCTGCGGCCAGGTGAACGTTATCAAGCCGACCCCCCAGAAGGGTGGTGGTTCGCAGCCCCCGTCGCAGGGATACGCCCAGAGTGATGCAGCAATCGTCGGCGGCGGTGCCGCGTTAGGCTTTGCTCTGGGCGTTCTGGCAAAGGCGTTCAAGTAACGATTCTCTTCTACTCGACTACCTGGTCACACTGCGGACAGGACTGAACGGGGACTCCCTGGGTCAGCAGCCCCTCTACCTTGAAGTTCATGTACTTCGAGACACACTGGTTGTAGTGCATGATTTCCACCTGTCTACTGTACTTCCGCTTCGGAATCCACTTGTGGCAGAGGTTGTAGGCGTTGTTGTGCGCCATCGTCGGTGTCCGATACCACGAGTTCTCGATAGCGAGGTTGTACCCATCACCGGGGTTCGGGTCGTGGTGGAAGCCCATGTTGTGGCCCACCTCGTGCATGATGTCCGAGCAGTTGTCCTCCAGACGACCGCTGGAGTTCTCCACGAGCGGACGAATCGTATCGACGTAGTAGCCGGGGAACGCACACGCCACACCGCCGATGAACGCACACCCACCACCCTTCGCGTTCGTCTGGAGCGCGTTCGAGTCCTTCGCAACCACCGGGATGTCGCCGTTCTGCACCTGCGTGTTCCACCATTTCAGGACACCAGTACCCGTCGAGGACGTACAGAGAGCGCGTTCTGTCGGGGCGTCGATGGGGTCGAAGCCGTAGTAGATGGAGTGGTTGACGTTCAGTCGGTTCAGCGCCCGGTGGAGATAGCGAGCAGCCATTTCGTTCGCGTTCGCTCCGTTGTTCGCGTGGAGCTTCTTCGTGTTGTAGAGCGCCACCTCGAAGAAGTCACTGCTGAACGATGTGTTCGACTTCTCCTTCGGCGCGAGACCTGACTGTGGGTGCGTCCGAGCTACCTGTACCGACTTCGACGTGGAGTTCTTCGCCCCGGTGTTGTCCGTGACGGTGAGCGTGATGTTGTACTTCCCTGGCGTGCCGTAGGAGTGCGTCGTCGTCTCGCCGCGGAAGAACTTCCCGTTCGTCTCCCACTCGTACTTCACGATACTCCCATCCGGGTCGCTCGACTGCGAGCCGTCGAGCTTCACCGTCAGACCGTCTCGACTGACCGACATCACCGCAGACGGAGCCTGGTTTCCGCTCGGCGGGTTCTGGACGTTGAAGCTGTGCGAGACCGAATCCTGGCTCCCGGAGTTGTCCACGACCGTCAGCTTCACCGTCTTCTGCCCACCAGTTCCGTACTGGTAGGATTTCGTCTTCCCGTGGAACGTCTGTCCGTCGGTCTCCCACGTGTACTGCTTGATGGACCCATCGGGGTCATACGACCCACTCGCGTCGAGAGAGACCGTCTGCCCGCTCACGGAGTAGTTGAACGCCGCGACGGGCGGCTTGTCGGGATTAGGGATGCCGTCGTACTGGATGTCCTGTGTCGCCTGGTCCACCTTCCCATTCGAGTCGTGGACGACTAACTGGACGAAAATATCGCCGCTGTGCTGGAGCGAGAACGAATGGGTCTTCCCCTTCGCCGTCTGCTGCTGATTCGTGCTCTTGTTCAGAATCGTCCAGTCGTACTCCGTGATGGTTCCCGTATCATCGAACGACGACGAAGCGTCCACGGAGAGGTTGTTCCCGTTCAGACCCAGACTGAACCTGGCAGTTGGACCGCCGGCCTGCTTCTTCGTCGCACTGATTTTCTTCGTCACGGAGTCCGTCGCCCCGTCGTTGTCCGTCACGACGAGCTTCACCTTGTACGACCCACTGCTGGGCGCGTAGACAGTGGGGTTCACGCCCTTGTGCGTCTGGCCGATGAAGTACCACCTGTACTTCACGATGTTCCCATCCGGGTCGTGGCTCGAAGAGGCGTCGAGGCTCACCTTCAACCCATCGGTCGTGTACGTGAACGACGCCACCGGGGGCTGGTTCTGCGCGGGGTTGCTCGGTGTCTTCTTCGCAGTGATTTTCTGCTGCGCGGTGTCCGTATTCTCAGACGAGTTCTGGACCGTGAGCTTCACCGTGTACGTTCCGGCTTTCGGGAGGTTGTACGTCACCTTCTCGCCGTGCTTCGTGGGCTGAGTCGATACCTCCCACGTGTACTGGACGATTTTCCCCTGGACCGCCTCGGAGGGCGAGCCGTCGAGCGTCAGCGTGAGACCATCCGCTGTGTGGGTGAACTTCGCAATCGGGTTCTTCCCACCACCAGCAGGCGGCTGGTTCTGCTGCTGTTTCTTCTGCTCGTGATTGATGAGCAGTGCGAGACCAGCGGCACCGATTCCACCGAGGGCGAGAACGGCACCTATCTCCTCGCGTCGAGTAGCCATGACAGAGTATTGTACGCCGCAGTTTAAGTATATTTACTCACCCACCGTGGATATGGTCCCCAGTGGTCCCCGATGGTCTTATGTGGCTTGGGATACTACAGGTATCCGCATGTCGGTTACGACAACAGCGAAAGTTGATGAAAAGGGGCGTTTCACCATCTCGGAGGACGCCCGTAATGCACTCGGCATCGACGGGCGGAAGGCAATCCTCCAGGTGAGCGTTGACGTGCTCAAGCTCATCCCGGAGGACGAATAGGACATGCCGAACGAACCGCTCGGTTACGACCCGAACAAGTACGACGAACTGCTGCGAGAAGAGCTTGGGGTCGTCATGCTCTCGAAGAACCGCAAGGGGACGCGGAAGCACTTCCACATCCCCGACGGCGACAAACCGCTCTGCAACCTCGGACGACCGTCGAGCGAGTGGTACGTCAAGGACGCCTCGGTCTACCCACCAGGATTCAAGGACTGGTGCGCCCGGTGCGTCGAGATATGGATAGAACAGCACATCGAAGACAAAATCTACGAGTGACGACCAATGCACGACCTATCAGACGTAGACATCGACCCAGAACAGTTACGTGACGAAATCAACATCGTTCTCGTCACCTCGAAGCGGCACGGCTCGAAGAACAGACTCCACATCCCGAACGACGGCGAACCAGTGTGCAACTCCTCGACTCACAAGTCCTCCTACGTCGAGAAGCCAGTCGAGGTGTACCCGCTCGGGTACATGCAGTGGTGTGAGAAGTGCGTCTACCACTGGAACCGCCTCAAGCGCCTCGGGAGGCTCTGATGGAGCCATTCACCGAACTCCCGGGGGAGTGGGACGGCGCAGAAGAACTCTTCATCGAGTGCAACGACGGCGAACTCGACGGCGACTGCGACTGGTGGACGACGATGGCGATAGACCCCGACGACATCCGCCTCGATGAAGACGGTTTCGTCCACTTCGAGAACGGTATCCCGACCGAGTGCCCGAGGTGCCACAACTACGTCTACCTCAAGTACAACGGCGTAGAAGTCTTCTACGAGCCGTAGAAGCTCTCCTTTTACGGGGTCAGCCCACCGAGGGTGAACACCCGACACATCAAGACCGTACATGCCGTCTGGAGTTGGAAATTGTACGAGTGTGAGCTATCCGCCTCGATGTCGAACGTATCGTAGACGCTCGCATTGAGCGCGTTCCCGTTGTTCAGCGTGTACGAGACAGTCGTCCCACTGAGCGTATCCTGGATGTCGAACTTCGCGTTCGAGTCCACGGCGATGGTTGCGCGTATCTTCTCCGTGTCCTGGTACACCGAGATGTCGTTCGTGAACAGGTTCGACCCTGCGTTCACTGGTGTGTTGAATATATCCACTATGAGCTTTTTCTGATTTCCTGGCGACTCGTACACAGCCATTAGCACATCTCCTGGCTATCTGTAATATCCATAGGGTAGATTTCACAACGCGAGTATATACACGTGATGTTGGGGTATTCGGGAACTAACAGTGAACAAAAGTACCCCCCAGGACGAACATGAGCGGTTCTACGCCTACAAATCCCGATTCACGAGCGGTTCGGGTAGTCCGACGTTAGTGAAACGAAGTTCAGCGTATGCCTGCTGGAGTTGGAACGTCTTCGTGACCGAGTAGTTCGGGTCGGCACTCATCTTCCGCCTCGGCTTGTGATGAAACGTTACCTCGGCTGTCCCCGGAATGTCCACGAGACGGGCACAGTACACCACAGGCCAGAGAACGTCCGGCCCGACCTGGAATCCGTAGCGCCACGAATCCACCTCGTCCAGCAGGTCTCTCTCCGCGAGAATCTGGTAGAGACCGCCAGCAGACGAGGGTAAGTCGATGTATACTCCACCACTGGTGAAGTTCGCCGCCCACGGCATGACAGGCGAGAGCGGGCCGTGGTCTCTCATCACCGCAGCGTACTGCTGGTTGTGGTGAGAGAGGTTCCGGGGGTCCATCACCATCCAGTCCTGCTCGGGGAACCAGAGGCCACTCACGCCTTCCCTGGCGTTGTACGTATCACCGTACCGGCTGTAGAAGTCCTTCTTCCCCAGAGACGTAGTGATTCTCGACGGTCTGTGGAAGTCCACGGGGGCAGCGGGTGGATTATCGAACTCTTGAGGCATGGCTCACAGTACACGGAGGACCGAGATAAGAGTTCACCCGGTTAGGTGAAGTTGTTCGAGACGTTGCCGCCAGTGGCGCTGTTCGACAGCCCGGCGCTGTACTGGTTGTTTGTCACGATTGGCGTCGTAACACCGCTCGTGATAACCAGGTCGGAGGAAGCCGAACCCACCTGAGCGATACACCGCGTGTTCTGGACTATCGGGTGGTCAGCGCCGTTCGCGCGAATGTTGTAGTAGTCAGTGTACCACTGCCCACCATTGACAGTATTTCTGGCACCTGTAATCTGCAACCCAGCGCGGTAGTTGTTCGTGTCGGACGACACCTGCTTCACGTAGCAATTACTGTACGATACGTCCGGTCGGTTGGCCTGGACGATGTACGTGTTCGTCGCGGACGAGCCTGTACCGCTGATACGGCAGTTCGAGAACTGACCGCCCTCCTGGGACCCAGACGGTGACGTGACGTACCAGGCGACGTTCGAGACGGTGGTGTGGACGTGCGTATCCTCTACCTGGAAGTCCTCGACGGGTCCGTTGACTTCTATCGCCGTCGGCGTCCCACTGGTTATCTCTACGTAGGTGTTCTGAACCTTGCAGTATCCGTTGTAGAGCCAGATGCCACGAGCGCCAGAGTACGCACCAGTGATGTTGTCGTTGATTATCCTCGCATCTCGGAGGACTCCCATCCCACCGACGCCGCCTCCACCGAGCCTGACGTTCGAGATGTCGTTGTTCTTGAACAGACCACCCTCGACTATCACCTTCCCCTGGCTATCCGAGCCGTAGATGCCGTTGTTCATGCAGCCCTCGATGTGACAATCTCGGATTCTCACCTGCCCGAGATTATCGGAGAAGACGTAAATGCCACCCATCGACTGGCCCCCAGGGGTGTTCGACCCGATAGCAGAACCATCGGGGATTCTGATATTGCTCACCTCGACCATGCCGTGGGCGGTGGTGGAGCCAATGGTCATCAAATCGCTCTGGTGTCCACCGTCAGCTTGCCCGTTGACGGTGATGTCGTCCACGTACAGACCATCCGTGACCTTTGACGAGAAGAACTGCGGGCCGGTGCTCGTGGCCGTGAAATCGAACGTGAAGCCCTTGAACACGATATTCTCCCCGGGGCTTGCAGCACCACCCAGACCGAACAGGGGGGAAGTAGTCCCCGGGACGAACGTCGCACCGTTACCGACGAGGCCGAAATTCGTCATTCCGGGAACGGATACCCCCGAACCGATGAGGTACGTCCCGGGCGGGAAGTACAGCAGCGTGTCGTTCGCAGCGTACTGCTGGATGAGCGGGACGACAGAGTTGTTCCCGGTCGGGTCAGCACCCTTCTCAACCATGTCGATGTGACGCCAGGACTCCACGGAGAGGTTGTCGATGCTCGACGGGCCACTCTGCGTGATGTGCTTCCCATCCTGGTATCCAGTCCCGACGAAAGACTCCCCACGGCTGATAAGCGACTGGTCGGACTCCGGGGAATCGAACGAGTTCTTCGAGATGGAAACGGTGATTTCAGCCGCGTTCGCCGAGTTGTTCGTGAACTCCACGAGCGCGGCTATCGTCACGTCCTGTGTCGCCAGGCTATGCGTGTTCGTGTCGTAGAACGACTTCGCCCCGCCCGGAACGGACGACGTGGCGGTCGCAGTGTTGATTGTCGATGCGTCGGGTTCCTGCGTCGTCCCCAGAATGTCAACGTCGTATGGCGTCTCCGTGGAGGAGAACTTAGCCTTCACCACGTGGTCCTCCCGAACGTCAACGAGAACGTGTTCGGTAGAACCAGCCCCGAGCGAGAACGTGAACGATGTTCCTACCAGTACCATGCCGAGAGATTGTCTGCAACAGACTTAAATTCTTGGACGATGATATGCGTGTTCTACAGGTTCTCGACTTCCTGCTTGAGATTCGATGGGATTGTGTACCCGTACTCCTCGGCGAACGAGAGAAGCTGCTTCGCGTGGAACCGCTCGTCACCGGAGATGCCGACGAGGATTTCGGCTGTTTTCTCGTCGCCCGCGTTGCTGTAGGCGCGTGCCATCTGGAGATACATCCGATGTGCCCCAACCTCGTCCTTGATATTCGCCACGAACCACTTCTGGTTCGGCGTTCCATCCGGGTTCGTCATTTTCTCCGTCGTCGCCTGGTTGCTGGAGTTGTAAGCCATAATCGACCCGATATACGTCTCACCAGGTGAAAAAGGGTTTGGTGGAGCTACTTCGTCGCACGCTCGGACTTCGAGATGAAGTCGATAGCCGTGTGAACGATGTCAAGCACCTCGGACTCCTTCGTCACCGTATCACTTCGGAAGTGGACGTGAACGAAGTCCTCGGGTATATCCGACCCCTCGGGGTTCAACTGGAACCGCTCTTCGATGGGCTTGACGTTCTCGTGGAACGCCTCGATGTCGTCTATCTTCTCCATCTTCGAGACGAGTTCGTCACGCTTCTCGCGCTGAACGGGGACTCTGACGAACGCGTGGGCGTCTTCACCCTGCTGCTGGTCGAACTCGAACGTGAAGCGGGCACCGTGACTCGTCATGGCGACTCCGGAGAGCCTGGCACCACGGACATTTCCATCGGCGTAGTCGAGTTGCGGAGTGCCGGACATGTACATCCCGGCTGCCATGTTCATCGGCTCGGACCAGTCAGAACTCGTCTCATACGTCTGGGACGGCCTGCGGTAGTACGCGTCTGGCCCACCGAACGAACTCGTCTCGACATCCAGACGCATGGACGGGTCCAACTGCCAGTGGACGTAGGGGCTGTTCCGCACGGCCTTCCAGATTTTGTGGCCTACCACCGGGTCAACAACCCACCCCTTGGTGTACTTCTTCATCTCCTCGGCCATGCTCGCTTTCAATTCCTCCACGAACTCGTCCTCGTCCGGGAAATTATCGTTAGCCATTAGTTCGGATACCCCCCGTATGTCGGGTTCTCAGTATCCACGTCGTAGTCTTCGGCGGCGAAGATGAATCGTTCCGGGATACCGATTTCAGTACAGACAACGTTGCTCGCGGGGACCGCACTCGGATTGATTGGCCGAGTGTCCTTGGTGACAGGCATACACGACGGGACGTAGACGCCCAGAATCACGTAGTGCTCGAATCCCTCCTCCGAACCGAGGACTTCGGCCCACTCCTTCGCCTCTTCGAGAGAATCAGTGACGTACACGCCGTGCCCGTTCGAGCAGTCTTCGCTCACCGACGGCATGAGTCCGTCTTCGTTGATGATTCTCTGTGCGTTTTCAGCCGGTGTCGCATGATAGAACTCGTCCGTCTCGGCGTTCACCGGTATGTCGTCTTTGCAGGCGAGCAGGTCGCCCTTGCTCCAGTATTGGTTGCTCTCGTCCTCGACGTACTTCACGACCTTCTCGGCGTGCTTGTACGTCAGACGAATCATGCCCTTCTTCTGGTAGAAGAGCATCCCGTTCTGGAACGCGCGGTGAACGTCCTTCTCAGACTCCATCACCTCGCATTTTCCAGGTTCGGGCTTCAACCCACATCTCGAAGGCATTGTCACATGGACAATGGACCCCGTGGGATATAGTATGTTCCCCTCGGCTCACCGAGCGTGTTTCAGGGTGCGGTACGTATCCGAGCGGATGAACGTCTTATCGTCGGACGTGTCCCTGATTACTATGTCACCACCATCTACCTTGACGGCGATTTCTTTATTCCGCGCGTGTTTCGGCTCCCACGTCTTGTCGTTCTCATCGTAGAGCGACTTCTTCATCTCCTCCGACGAGCCGGGGCGATTATCGGGTATTCCAGTTATCCTGGGCTTCGATGAACGGATGCCGACGCGCACGGGGCGACGAGGAACGTCCTGGGGCGGATTTCGAGCCGGTGGGGGCCTTCCACCCATGTAGTAGTTCAAACGGAACAGAGCGCGTCTCAGAGCCTTTGTAATGGAAGCCATGAAATCTGAATCCTCGTTAAGAGACCATTCGGCGGCTGTCACGTAAAGTGTTGCGGGAGACCGTAAAAGGAACACGTGGGGGAGGGAATGTCGCTTTCGGTGCAGGCCCCGAGTTGTGTAGAGTGCCACTCTACCGAGGTGACTGCGGTGCCGCCCTCCCCCGAATACGTGTCCGGTGTGACGACATCTGCGTCTTCCCCCGTCACCTCCACGAAACGGGGGTGGGGCTTGCTGCCTGACGAGTCAGAAGCCCCGATTACACCTATGGGGGCCGGATTACTTAACCACTTGAGTTTTTTCCACGTTGGGAAGATAATATCAACCCAGAAGCTCGCGTATATCCTCGTACTGCTCCTTGTTGAAGTGCATGTACCGCTGGGCGCTGTTAGAGTTCTTCTGGCCCAAGAACGCCGCAATCTGCTCGGCGCTGAACCCGTTCATCGCCATCGTCGCACCGACCGTGTGTCTGAACATGTGCGGGTGCATCCGCTCCTTCGTCACGTTCGGGTGGTCTGTCCTCTCCGCCACCCGATTCATGAGTATGCGAACGTACTCGTCTGTCACACGCCACCCGGCCTTCCCACGCCGACCGGAGAAGAACAGCGCCGGGGACTTCACCGCCATCGACGGGCCGTACCTGTTCCTGTTCGAGAAGTACCGCCGGAGCGCCACAGCGTCAGCGTCAGACAGCGGGCGCTTCGTCTCCGGTGCGTCACGGCGCTTACGCCTCTCCACCGTTATCTCCATCTCCTCCAGGTCGATGTCGTCCTCATCGAGTTCCACGAGTTCGGACACCCTGATACCAGTCGCACCGAATATCGCCACGATAGCCGCGTCACGCGGGTCCTCGCTCGCAGCACGACGAATCGCGTCCATCTCGTCCTGCTCGAAGTAGTCCGTCGTCTCCTTCGTTGAGACAGTCACCTCGTCAGCGAACCACTTCTCCACCTCGACGTAATCTGCGGCCCTCCCGGTGACGGTGAAATACTTCGCCAGCGCACACTTCTTGATGTTCAACGTAGACCCCGCCAGACCCTCAGCGTACATCAACTCGGTCAGCCAGTCTCGAACGTCCTGCGGGTCCGGTTCGTCTGGGAACGCATACCACTCCTCGAACTGGCGAACTGCCCGGAGGTAGTTGTCCCTCGTCCTGGAACTTCGCTCACCCCGGCTCACCGCCCGCTCGAAATATTGCTCCAGTAACCCTACCTGCATATGGCTCTATTTGGGACAATACCACGCCAGTATAAAAGGATTGCTCAGTCGATGAGATAACCCGCAGCAGTGAACGCCGCAGCACCAGCACCGGAGACGAGTATAAGCCGTGAAACGACAGACGCGATTTCATCCTTCGGCTCACACTCCGTCACGAGCACCTTCTTCCCGTTCTCGCTCACCAGCTTCGTGTTGCACACCTCGTCCGTCTGCTTCATGAGCTTGTTCTCGAACCCGCTGATACCCTCCGTCACGACGTGGTGCCCGATAACACCAGCACTCGCGCCAGCGATTGCCGCCCCAGGAGCACCACCGACGACTGCACCAGCTATCACGCCCGCAGCACCCACCTGGTCGTGGTGAATCGGCGTCTTCACGTTCTGAGCCACACCCTCGTAGATGAGTTCCGTCCCGGCGAGACCGACGCCACCCAGCGTGACCGCTTCACGATACGGAGACGGGAGCAGCAACCCGAACGCGCCGATACCGATTCCAGCAGCAACCAGCGGAATCGTCTGGTACTTCTTCCTCGGTAAGTCAGTTATCACCTTCAACGACTCGTCTCGGCGAGCCTTGCCGACGCGAGCCAGTCGAGTGATGAGCGTGAAGTCCTCGAACCCGTGGAAGACGACGTATGGCGGGTCGAGATAGCCCTTCTTCAACCGCATGAACTCCGAGCGTCTGAACGCGGTGTTGCATCCCGACATCCCACCGATGAGCGTCAGCCACTTCCCCATCACGTTACGGGCGGGGACGCCGTTCTTGTCCACCGCGACACCCCACACGACAGCCAACTCTGGGTCTGACTCGAAATGGTACTTGATTCGGTCTACCCAGTGCTCCCCGGGGAGCGTATCGGCGTCAGTCGTGGCGACAATCGGATTCCGCGCTGACTCAGCACCATGCTGACGAACCTGTGCGAGCGTCTTGTCCGGGACGCTGATAACGCGAACATGGTCGAACGACACCGCGATTTCCGCTGTCCTGTCCGTGCTCCCGTTGTCGAGAACCAACACCTCGTCGCCGAACGATAGCTGCTGTGTCACCGCGTCGAGAGTCCCGCCGATGGAATCCTCTTCGTTGAGCGCGGGAATGACGACGGTGACGTTCATCCCGGACATAGTATCACAGTCTGAAAGACGTACCACCAGTCGAAAAGTATTGCGCTACTGCGAGAGTTCGACCCAGACAACAGAAACAGACGTGTTCGCCGTCCCACCGGACTGGTTCGTCACGCGAATGTAGATGTCGTCTCCGGGATTGAGCCTGAACTGGGTTATCAAGTCGGTTGCGATTCCACCCTTCCCCTTCTCCCCACCGGGAAGAGAGAACGAGAACGACTCCCCGTTTATCGTGTACGACCCGCCGTACTCGACGTTCGCCTGGGGTGTCCCCTGCCCAGAACCAGACGACGGGAATATCGTCGGCGTCGTACCGGCGGTGTTGATGGTTATGTTCCGTGCGACACGAATAACGCACGACCCGGTGCTCGCAGAGTCGTCTTTCACGTACATCAACTTCCCACTCCCAGCGGGGTTGGATATGTACATGTCCAGGAACGAAGTATTAGCCAGCGCCGTTGCCTGGTTAGAGACAACGTGCTGGTCCCCTTCATCGAGGATTCGCTTGTCTTCCAACCCGAGGTACCGACCGTTGTCAAACTCTCCCATGAATAGGATAGACGCAGCCGAAGAGATTAGCGTTTGGGGTGAGCCGAACAGTCTCAGTGCGCGTTGATTGCGAAACTGACGACGTTGTTCGCAGCGCCGCTCGTGTCCGTGATTGTGATGTCCACGTAGCTCGACGCGACATTGTAGTTCAGGTCCACCGATGTCGTCCCCTGTGAAGCAGCGGGGCGCTCCTGGTAGAGCACGTTCCCGTTGGCGTCCACCCAGTCGAGATTCACGTTGAACGTGTTGGAACTGGAGGAAGACCCCTTGATGATAACCGTCGTAGTCCCATCTATGTTCAGCCCAGTGATTGTGATGTCACCGGCAACAACCAGGTCGTGCTGGTAGTAGGGTTCGTCCTGGACGGTCGGTTGGGTCGGAGACTGCTGGAGCGCCCGTCGAATATCGTTCACACGGGTCGGCTCGAAGTCCCTGTCAGTGTAGTTGACCATCTATGTGTCCCCCAGGAAGCTCACACTGACGCTGGACGACGCGCCAGTGTTCGTGGCCTTCGCACGAATCCTAACGAAGTGGAAGCGAGCACCAGCGATGTTGAACGCGTATGACTCCCCAGCAGGAATCGTCTGCGGGTTACTGCTCGTCCACCCCGGAAGGTCTGCGAACCGCGTGTCGTTGTACGGCTCGAAGCCCTCCAGAAGCGTGTCCTTGACCTGGATGTTGATGTCAACCGGCTCGGTGCTACTCTGGTTGTCCACGACCATCCCGAGCGTCTTGAGGTTCATGACGTGCTCACGCGGCGTCGTCTGCGTGTTCGTCTTGATAGCCTCGTACTCGGTCGTCATGTTGATGATAGAGTACGTATCCGTCACGGGGACTTTCACGCTATCCGTCTGGTTAGAGTAGGAGACGCGCTCCCACGACCTGACCGGGCTAATACGGTCCACGGGGGCTTGCGGCTCGGTCCCGGCGAAGACGAAGCACTCTGTCGGCGCGAACGCCTGGACGAGCATCACCTTCCCCTTCACGTGGGAGATGTGGTCTGCGCGGAACTGGTTCTGGAACGACGCCGCTCCGAACTCCCCGGGTATCATCCACTCGATGTGGTTGTCCGCGTGGATAGCGAGAGACTCGAAATACTCGGCACCGAAGTCCGAAAGACTCGCGTTCATCTGCTCACGACGGGAGTTGTTTCCGAGCGTCACCTCGCCAGCCTCGAAGTCGAAGACGTTCACCCCACGGAGGAGTGTCCCCACGTAGGTACGCGGATTTATCTGGTAGATGTCCTCCACGGGGGGGTCGGCGTTCGGCCAGACCATGATACCCTCTGCGCCAGGGGCGTTCACTCGTGTTTTTTGTTTGACCATCTTACCACCTTACGACTTGATTACGAGACTCGCGCTCGTGGCGTCGAACGTCGCCCCGCTCGTCGCCGAGGCAGACGTGACGTTCCACCGAACGGAAACCTGGTTCCCCTGGCGGGCAGTGCCGATGTTGATGGGTCCCCTGGTGTAGTTGGACGCCCCCGTGATAGTAATAGAACCAACGACAGACCCGACGGTCTCGTCGTAGAGTTCGACAGTCACAGTCTCGTCACCAGCACTGCTCGTCTTCGACGCCTCGATGTAGGCCGTCTGTATCCCGGAGACGAGTTCAGCATCGAGGAGCCTGTACCGCTGGCTCGTGTACTTGATACCCGTCGAATCGGCTGCCAGACCGGTCTGTGCGCCCTCGGGCTGCAAGTCCATGTCCGTGAAGTCGGTGAACTGCGAGCCACCTTTCCGGCCATATCTTTCTGCCATTCATACCACCTGTATCTATTTCACCGACGCTATCTGGACCTGCCCAGTCGAGGTGCCGTCCCCGGCGATACGGAACACGTACCCGGAGCGAATCTCGAACACGCCTCGCTCGGAGTCGAAGCCTTCACTGAACCCCTGACCAGCGCCGACAACGATGTCGCGCGAACGGACGACGGTGGTCCCCGTGGAGTCGTACTCCTGGAGCGTGTAGGTCTGGTTGCTCGATGTGGTGTTGTCGAACGATACGGACACTACCTCGTAGCTCACGACATCCGACGGGACGAGATTGTTCGCGTCTCGTGTCGGGATGATGAACGGGTCGGCAGTGCTGAAATCGACTTCCTGAGTGCTCGGCTGCGCTTTAGTTGCCATGTTATCTCACCTCTATGTTCACTGGATTGCCCCACGGACCTGCTGTTCGTCCACGGTGACTTCGTTCCCCTTCCACGACGGCGGAATGTTCGGGGAATAGTTGTCGAAACCGCCGTACTGGACGACCCGGCGACTAATGTCACCGTTCAGCATCCGGCGGACCTTCTGCTCGTCCTGGACGTTGACGACGTGATACCTCATCCCCATAGCAACGACCGTCGGCGTCTGTGTCGTGTTGCTGAGGTTCTGGTAGGCCGTGTAGAGTTCGTTGTCGCCATCGGGGTCAGAATCCCACCGGATGAGTCCCTGCGTGGACGGGTCTGTGGAAGCAGCAGTGGTCGGGATTCCGCTGGGGGTCCTCGTCCACTGACTCCGCACAGAACCACGGACTCCGACGTTGTTCGGCTGCGACGGGTCGGCACTCCACCCACGCGCTCGGTCGGGGTCGTTCCCGGACTCGACGCCGATGATGTTCGACCCGGAGGGGTTAGCCACCCCGAGCATGAAGTCGTCAGGCTGGACCGCCAGCCCCCACTCCTCGATTACCTCATCGACCCGGTACGCGACTCGAAGCTTGTCGTTCCCAGCACCACCGACACCGACGTTGGTGTCGCCGGAGTGACCCTGCTCCCCGAAGTACCCGAAGTCGAGGTAGCCACCGTCCGAGATGGACGGGAGGTTGCTGATATACTCAGACCGCCTGACGGCCTGGTTTATCTGGAACGCGAGCGCCTTGTACTGGTGGTCTGTGCTGTCCGAGTAGAGCACGACGAGGTTGTCCATTTTCCGGGACACCACGTCGTAAATCGACGGAAATTCAGAGTTGTAATTGTTGCTGCTCATGTTACCCTTGTGTGTGTCTGCGGGCGGTTACAAGCTATTGCTTCCGCTGACATACAATTGAACGGCACCCCGGTTAAATCTTTCCGATGGGAAAAATCGTCTCAGTCGTCGTAGCCGCCGGACTCCACAGAGCCGTTCTCGACGCCATCGACAGACTCCACGGCACCGATGAGCGCGTTCTGGCTCGTCTTCGACCAGTCGCCGCTGTGCCCCTCTACACGGACGTGGAGAACACGACCGTCGTCCTCGGAGAACTCGACGCCCACCTCGGGAGCGCCAGCGGAGACGGGACTCTTCTCGGAGATGTCGTCCTCTGTCAGTTCGTGCGCCGCGTCCATCACGTCGCTGTATTCTACTCCGTCTTCGGCATCGAACGTCAGGTGAATATCCTGAGCCATGCGAAGCTCTTCGGGCTTTACTGAAATAAAGGTTGCCTCGTGGAAACGAATGGATAACTATTGCTGCTTCTTCACCCTTCCACCGCAGATAGGGCAATCGGGGTCGTCACACACCACTTCATTTCCTCCATCCGCCATCCTGCCCGTGTGGTCATTTCCGTCCTGCTGGACGAGCATGTTGTGTATCTGTTTCTGCTGTAATTCCAGCCGACCAACGTTTTCATCAACACGGCCCCCGATTTCATCCATCTTCGTCTCGACGGTGTTCTCCATCGAATCGAACCTACTGTTGAAGGATTCGTGCTGCTCGGAGAGCGCACTAATCTCCGCCGTGATGTCGAGGAGTTTCGTGATGATAAATGCAGGACTTAGGATGGTGAACACTACTCCTATGAGGGCGATAACAAGCGCCCCCGCTTCAACGATAGTGCGTGTGTCAACCATTCGTAAGTCGTGAAAGTAAGTGGTTCAGCCCCGAAGGAATGTTATTCCTTGTGGGAGCGGGTGAGAACGTCTACGGTGGCGGTAGCGCCGGTCGTCCCGGAGGCGCTGGTCACATCGAAGGCAACGATTGCCGAGTTGATGTTCGCCCAGTACGCGTTCTGGCCGGTCGGGAAGAACGACTGCTCCGTGGTGCCAGTCGGCGACTGTGCGGTGCCGTAGACGTTGCTTCCGTTCACCGTAATCTGGAAGTTGAAATCGGCAGCCGTCGCGGTGACGCGAACGTCCACGATTTCCACTTCGCTTCCGATGATTTCCTGAATCCGGGTCGAACCCGTCGAGTCCACCGCTGCGCCAGCAAGCTCGATGGTCTGGCTTTCCAGGATGGTGTCGGACGGGAGTTCGGTCCCAGGCATTGTGCTCATGCTATGTCACCTCGAAGTTTACACCAGCGCGGGGTTCTTCGTACCCGGACCCATGTAGAACGCGACGGGAACCAGTTCGGACGGGCCGTCCTGGTAGACCTTCACGTCGATGTCGATGGTGCTCTGGGCGAACGTGCCCTCGGAAGTCATGACGTGAGCGCCACTGAGACGGTTGCTGAGCATCCCGTCGGCGGGGCCGTAGTTCTCGCCGTCCACGGACGTAATCTGCGTCTTCGTGGTGACGCCCTTGCCCGACGCAAGCTGGATGTAGTCCCCGGTGAAGAACATCCACTCGTCAGCGGCGAGGCTCAGGGGCGAACCCTGGGTGTTGTTCGCCGAGTCGATGCCCTGGTCGCCGACGAGGTTCATCGTCGTGCCACCGCTCTGGTTGCCCTGGACGAAGTTGCTGATGGTCGTACCAGCAATCTGGTTGTACACCTCGGGGTTGGCGAAGGTGAACACGATGTCGTCGGTCTTCGCCAGGGACGCGGGCTTGATGGTCCCACTCGGGGTGTCGTTGTCGGCCTTGTACGCGCTGGCGAACTGGAGGATGTGGCCGTTCTGCGATTCCACGGTGGTTCCGGGAAGCTGTAGAGTGGCCTGCGGCGTCTCGAACGCGTCAGCGACGGACGAAACGACGCTCCTGATAGCATCCTGCTCGGTGAGCTTGTACGACTGGTACTCCTGAACTGTGTCTCCGAGATTCGCAACGTTCGCGTTGCTCAGCTTTCGGAGTTTCGCGGCTTCACTCAGCGTCGTCTGGAATCCAGACGGGCGCTCGGAAGTGATAGCCTCCTGAATAGCGAACTGTGCCATTGCAGATGTGAGTTGTCCTGGGATACACTTTAATGTATGTGGCACAAGTAGCACAACATGAGCGAGCCAGTGCGACTCAGGGTCCGGTGCGACGAGAGAACACGGAAGCTCTGGAGAAAGGCAGCAGCCGCAGACGACATGAACTACGGTGAGTTCGCCTACTGGTCGTCGCAGTTCATCCTGGAGAACGAGTCGCTGTTCAAGGAGTACGTCGAGAAGGAAGGAAGAGTGAGAACGCGTTCACGACGCTAACGAATCTCGCGTGTTTCCTTTTCTGTGGGTAGAATCAGAGCGAGTTATCGCCGAGTCCGGCTGCGGTCGCGCTGACGCTGACCGCTCGTCGGACTCAGAGTGGCGCTGCCAGTCTGGGGCTGGTTCTGCTGGGCCGGTCCAGTAGCCATCTCGCTCTGGGTCATGCTCTGCTGCTGTGCGCCTGTTCCCTTCTTCGGAATCGCCAAGGCGATGAGGCCAGCCGAGATGCCGGAGAGCGCAAACGCTCCCAGTCCCGACTCCACAGCCGGGCCGAGGTGGTACATTCCCGAGCGGGAAAGCCACCACGCGACACCTCCGGCTGCCCCCAGGCCAACACCATACATGACGCTCGGCTGGGTGAACCTGTCACCGCCGGGCTGGTCCATGTAGTGGTAGGCCAGAAGGGTGCCGCCAGCGCCAAACGTAGCGCCGCCGACCTGAGCCATCCGGGTAGTTCGTGCCATAGTTATTGATTCCCCCTTCGTCCAGGGGGTTTTTGGCGCGTATAGCGCCGGTATCTTTTGGTTGGGTATGTTAGAGCGTGGGCATCTGGACGTTCAGTCCAGAGCCAGCGGGGAAGAAGGCGACAGTCGCGCCGCCGAGGACTCCACCGACACCAGCAGCGAAGAGGGCGTCCTCCATCTGCATACCGCCGTGGAACATTCCCTTTTTCATGGCCCAGTACGCGCCGAGAGCCAGGACACCGCCACCGACACCAGTCAGAACACTGGGTCGGGTGAGCGAAGTATCACCGGGCTGGTCAACGAACTGACGCATGGCAATCGGTGTGCCGAAACCGACCGCGCCGCCAGTTCCCGAAGCGAGATTCAATCGTGCCATTGCACGTGTACCTTCACTCCCAGACGTTAAAATAGTTACTCCTCCTCAAAGACCGGGGAGCATGTTGACCTGTCTGAGCGCGTATCCCGTCGCACCAAGGCCGAGTACGACGATTCCAGCCGTTATCGGGTTGATGGACTTGAGCGAATTGTTCAACCCGTCGATGATTTTCTTCGTCGCCCACCCACCAACAGCACCGACGCCAACACCAGCAACTATCGGGCCAGCGCCCTTGTTCCGGGCTGCAAGGCCACCGACGGTGCCACCGATTACGACATACGGGCCGTAATTCGATATGGCAGAAGCCGCCTTCTGCTGGTTGGTCACGAGTTCGACTCTATGCGGGCCAGATTTGTCGCTTATCGACTTGACAGCACCAGAGACCCCCTTGTACTCAGCGAAGAGCGTGAACGCCACCTGCTGACCAGGCTTATTCGGCGTCGGGAGGCGGAACTCGAACTGGTGGGTGTGACAGTGCTGGACCTTTCCGAAGTCGAACTTCTTCGGCTTGTCGAGCATGGGGCTGTGGAGTTCTACCCACATATCCACCTTCACCAGAGAGATGGGGTCGTCAAAGTGCGCTTTCCCACGGATGATGATGTCTTGACCAGCGACGACCTTCTTCGGGTACGTGGCAGTACCAACGAAGTGAGCGCCGGAGAATAGCTGCTCCCTGACGTTGTTGGTGTTCTTCTTGATGTCGGAATTGCTGACCCCGAGGATGGGTTTGGAAAGCTCCACCGTCGTGTTGTCCAGGGAGCCAAGAGTCGTGGGGGTGCTGTATCCTCCACTTCCGTTGATGCTCATGGTGAGCACTTCAACGCGGCGAGAGTTAAATCATTCGCAGGAAACTACTTCCCCGGATTCTTGATGTACTGGCGGATGAAAATAGCACTCGCCGCGCTCACAATCCCACCGATTGCGCTCCCGACGACAACCTGGAGTCCGACGTGAGAAGACTTCTTCGGAGGCGTTCTGAGCACCACGAGACTCGGGGTTGACGTGTACCCGCTGGAACTCGTCAACTGCTTCCGGAGCGGGATTGCGCTCGTCACGTCGAACGCGTCTCGCTTGAATAGCAGGGCGTTCCCGTCAGAAGCGTGCTTCGACACCCAGTCAGGAACGGCCATGATTTTCCCACCGATGGTGTCCTTTATCGGTAGATATTTGCAGCCGATGATGTCATTGCCGCTCGACTGCAACTCGTGGAGACACGTCTCGATGTGCTTGTCGTCCAGGAGAACCATGTCCCCAGTCAGCAGAAGGACGAACGGCGACGTGGTTCCGGCGATACCAGTCCGGATAGCCTGCTCGTGTGACATGAGCGGGTGGTTGATTATCTTCACCGGGAGCGTCACGCCGTCTGGCGTCGAGATTTTTTGGTGGGTGAGGTTCACCAGGACGACATCGACCGGGAGGAGCGTCTGTTTCTGAATAGACTTCAACGACCACTGGAGGTACTTCTGGTTGTGTCTATCTACCACCATCACCACCGCGACACCGTTTACGTCCTGCTGATTTGTAGACATGGTTTACCGGCTCACTGGTACGACACGTCGTACTGCGCGCCGCAATCGGGGCAGACGGCTATGTCGTTCTGGAGTTCGTTCGGCTGGAAGACGTGCCCACACCCCTCAGACTGGCACTGTGGGAGATTCGACACCTGACTCAAGTCGGCGTGAGACGCACGCTCCGCCTCTGCGCGCTGCTGTGCCTGGGAGTGACTCTTGAGGGTGTCGATGAAGTTGATAGCCACCTGGGTGATTGCGTTCGCCGCCTGACCACGAGTGTGCGGGTCGTTGTTCCCGTCAACGAGCGCGAAGAACGCCTGCCCGAGTCCCTTCCCCACCGTCTCGGACTGTTGTGCGACAGCCAACTGCTGCTCGTCGGTGGTTCCCTGCTGGACAGGGGCCTGCGGCTGCTGGGGTTGCTGCGGTGCGGGGGCTTGTGGCGGCTGCTGGGGCTGCTGCTGGCTCTCACCGTTCACCTCCACTCGTGTCGTGCCGCACTCCGGGCAGTGAACTCCATTCTTGTATTCGCTCGGGGACTTACGGAGTGCCCATTCGTCTTTGTCGCAGTCCTGGTTCAGACACTTCGCCGTGTTCATGAGCTACACTACCGGCTCGAATCCTATAAACCTACCCGAAAGAATCCGGTCGGGGAATCCAGAAGCTACTTGTTCTGGATGAACGCCGCCACACCAAGGCTGGCGACACCAGCGATTGCCATGCCGACGGCGGCCCGTTTGTCGCTCCCACCGCGAGTTATCGTCCCCGGCGGAGCGACAATCGTCTTCTGACCGACTGCGGAGTTCTTCGCGTCAACCACACCGTACCCAGTCGAGTACGAGTGGTTCGAGTTCTTTCTCTGGCTGACGTTGAACGTTGCGAGTCCAGACGGAGCAGACGTGCTGTCGATTATCCCCTGTTTGAGTTGTCCTGCGTTCACCATGTGAATCACCTAACGAACGCCGACATCCCGGTGACGTGCGGCGTTGCCATGCTGGTCCCGATGAGCTTCACGTACCCGCCACCCTTCCCAGGACCCAGAATCGCCTCAGTCGGCTTCTGCTGGCCGTTTACTATCTGGGTGTCTCCACCAGGGGCACAGACGTTCGGAGACGATTTGAGGCCCTGCCAGCCCGGTCCACGGCTACTGTAGGGTGCGGCCTTCTTGTTCGTCCCGACAGCGGCGACAGACAGAACGTCCTCGTGATGCCCAGGACACTTCATCGTGTCCTTGTTCGGCCCGGAGTTTCCGGCAGCGACAACCGGGAGGATGTCGTTCTTGCGAAGCTCCTTCATGAGACTCCACATCGTGTTGTTGTGCGGTCCACCGAACGACATGTTCACCACATCGACGTTGTGCTGAATCATGAACGAAACCCCCTTGGCGATTGTGGAGACGGAACCGTGACCGCCTTCCAGCGCACCGTAGACGTACAGGTCGGCCTCCGGTGCCGCTCCGTGGATTTTTGCGTTGTTGTGGCTCTTGACCGTGACTTCTCGACCAGCGCACGCGCCAGCAACCCAGGTCCCGTGGTCGTTCGGCTGCGTCTGACCCCCAGACGCCTTGATAGCGTCCTTGAGCATCGGGTGGGACTCATCGACCGGCGTGTCGATAACGCCGATTTTGTACCCCTTCCCCTTGTGACCAGTCGCCGCCCACGCCTCCGGGATGCCGATTTCCTTCATCGTATCGGCGAGAGTCACGATGTTCACGTTCGCGGGACTCCCCTCGACCTTGATTACTTCTCCAGCAGCAGCCTGCGTGCTGAACGTCTGGTTCAGGTCGATAGACTGAACGTCGCTGTTCTGCGAGAGCGTCCCGACGTAATCCGACGGCAGTGTCGCGTCGAAGATTGTGAGACTCCCCGCCTGCGTTTTCGTGTACTGGATTCCACGATTCTGTAGCTCTTGCTCGACAGCACCGGCTTTACCAGCCTGGGGCTGGATAACCACCTGGACAGAGTGTGGCTTCTGGTTCTTGAGGACTTTCTGTAGGTCACTCGATACAACGGCTGCCATGAGAAGCAGTTCGTACCGGTGGTACAAAAGAGTATGCTGTAGAGACTACAGAGAGCCGTCGCCGTCCATCAAGTCGAGGAGGGTAGTGAACGGGTTCTCCCCGTCGTGCCATTGGCTGTAGTGCCCAACCACTTCCTCCATGTCCCTGAACGGCTCCAGGCAGTACGGGCAGTAGTTCACCCGTGGGCGGTCGTCCACGATTCCCGTGTCGGCCAGTATCTTCCAAGCAGACCTGGACGTTCGCCACACATAGCGATAGTGCCACCCGGAAACGACAGACCGCTTCTGGACGAGTAGCGAGCGGAGATTCATGCGCTTGAGCATCCCCACGTCGATTTCCTTGGCGATGTCACGCCTCCTCCACGTCTCCATCGGGTGCGGGAGGTGTTCGAGCTTTTCCTTGTTGTACATGACGAACTGGGCGTTTCCCTGGCTCGTCTTCTCCGACTCGAACGCCATCTCGAACTTCCCCGGCTCTGTCTCCTCGACGTACTTCATTGCGTTAGTCATGGCGTTCGATGGGACGTACTGCATGGACGGCTCCCCGGAGAGAGCATCCTTGTCGATTAACAGCCCGTTGTTGATGAGGATGTACGCCTCGTCGGAAGTGACGGGGATTTCCTCGATTCTAAACGGCCCTTGGGCATCGAGTATCATCTCGGTCACGTCCTTTCTATCCCGAACGTACTGTAGCTGAATCAAGTTCGGTTCAAACTTTTCACTTTCGAGTCCGGTTATTTCTACCATTTTCAGTCGTTCACGTGTTCTTCAAGCGTTTCCCAGTTATCCGTGGCGTCTTCCCGCTTCACTCTGTACATCCGCTCTTCGTCGCGTAGCTCACTCCGGTCCATGTCTTCTACCCGCCCGACGTAGATAGTCGTGTCCCCATCCCAGCGGGTTGCGATTCTCGCCTTGGCACCGAACGCTTTCGAGAACCGCTTCAACTGGTCCACCTGCTCCTTCGAGATGTAGATGTAGTCGTCCTTCTTCGACTTCATCTCGAACGCTATGACCTGTGAAGTGGTCTCCCGCCCGGCAAGAACGTCTGGTCGGTCGCTGTCAGTCCCGGCACCAGACGACGGTGCCCGCATGACGGCGAAGCCCAGGTCTTCGAGAGCGTGGACGAGTTGGCGCTCGGCTCGACTACCGTTGTTCGCCATTCACTCCCCACCCCGACCGAACCTATCCTTGTGCCACGTCGAAGTTGGGTTATGCGTGTACCCGCAGTGCGTACACGCCCACTTCCCGCCGAGTTCCCAGTCGAGACTGGAATTGCGTAGCTTGTTGTTCGTCAAATCTCTCCTGCATCTCGGGCACTTGCTTGGCATATCAGTAGATTCACCCTCACGGTTGATAATCTCCCCGACCGCGCGCTGTTTTTTCTCCCACGGGGACGACACCGACCCCTTTAGGTCTACTTCCCGCTGACTGGGGGAACGACTCTGTTCCTGTGGCGATTTCTGACCGCTCATACGGCCACTGTACGAACCATCACCGTTCCAGTAGTCATGTGACCCCATGACCATATCACTGTGGGCAGTGGTAATTATATCCCCATCTCCCGCCGCCGTAGAACACCTTCTCCTTGAAGTGCTCGTGTGCTGGCCTACCGCAGTTGTCGCACGTTCCTCCGTAGCCGACCTTTGTATCGAGTCTCGTCATTCTTATAGTTGCGTGTCGTGTACCACTCGCCGCAGTCCACATCCGTTACACTTGAACGTGTGGAATTTCTGGTTGTCCATACCGACGTGTTCCATCCTACGCCCATTACACAGCTTGCAGTGTTGGTAGAGGTTAGACACGTTCCTCACTCCGTTCTACCGGTGAGAATCCCCGCTTCCCACAGCCTCGCGGTAGTCTCATCGAAGCAGTTACCACACAGCGGCCTGTTCCCGACGAACACAGCCGCGTCCTTTACCTTCCACCTCGACGCGCTCGATTCGAGCTTCGCACGACAACTCGGCTCCGGGCTTAGCTCGTTAGAGTTCTCAGAAATCCTGTGGAGGCTCGCCGACGTTCCACCGCCCGCGTTCCCACCGCGAACCACGAACAGGTCGGGGATAGAATACTCCCGGTCGAGTTCTATCTTCCGACCGCCAGCGGCTCTCCTGTCGTCATTTTCTGCCCGGGAATCCTGTATTCGCTTGAGGACAGCCCTTGTGTCCCATTTGTCGTCAGTCAACTTTCGTCACCCGGACTAAGCGTACAATACCAACGGTATTAAGTACACCGGTCGTGTTAAAAACTTGAGTGCTACCGGGTTAGAACTTGTTCAGCCCTGTCTGCTGTGTGGTGTGTCCGAACTTGTACTTGTTCTGGCGGCCCTCGTCGTCTATCTCCAGACCGAACAACTCTCCCATCTCCCCCTGCAACGTCACGAGACGCTTCCCGATGTCCTGTGGGCGGTGGTAGCCACCCATCGACATGTCGAACTCCTTCGACACCTCCTGGAGTACAGAGAGCAGTTCAGACGCCGTGTACCACTGACCACGCGCTTCGTCACCGTACTGGTACAGCCACTCCTGGATGAGATTCCCGAGTTCGTCTTCCTCCAGCGCGAACGTGGCACGCTCTAACTGCATGTCGTCCAGCATGGTGTCCACACCGTCGATGTCGAGCGCGTCCCCCATCACCTTCGCCATGACAGCCCAGTCAGCCATCCGGTGGCTCGTGACGAAGTTGTCCATGTTCTCCGTGTTCAGAACCCGAACGATGTCGTTCAGGTTGTCCATGTAGTCGGACCAGATTTCGTCTCTGTACGTCTCCAGTTCCTTCATGAACGTGTTCTCGCCACGGAACTCATCGAACCGCTCGACGCGGAAGACGAGCGTCCTGTCGGCAACGTCGTCTTGCCTGAACGGCGGTGTCCTGGACGTGAGAGCCAGCCACGTGTCCACCTTGAAGCTCGACCGCTCGTTCGTCGTGAAGAGTTGCCGCTTCGAGATTTGAGACCCAGTTGCGATAGCCGCAAGCGCCTGATTCGCCCAGTCCACACCGTCGTCGTAGTTGTCGATGAACGTGAGCGGTTCGTTAGACGCAGACGTGTAGAAGTCGTCCTCGTCGTCCCTCATCGGCATCGGCATCCAGTCCTTGTCGTAGAAGAACTTCCCGACCATCTTCATGGTGGTTGACTTCCCCGACCCCTTCTCTCCCACGAACGCCATGATGGGGTGCGATTTCAGGTAGCTCATGAACGGGATTGCGTGGAACTGAATGTAGAACTGCTTGCGCTGGTCGAATGGGCCGAGAGCACCGTCCTCGGAGTAGTTCACCCGGTTCATGAAGTACCTCATCACCCTGTCGCCCTCACCGGATTTCGGGCCGAGTTCGCCAGTGACGCGCTCCGGGACGGAAGCACGCTCGTCCGGCTCCAGGTACGTGTACGGCTCCCCACGGTCCCACGAGAAGAACACGTCGTCACCGTTGTCACGAACGTCTATCGTCTCACCATCGAGAACGTAGTAGGTGTTGTCGTACCGATTCAGGTAGAGTTCGCCAGCGTCCTCGTCGTAGTGGCCGATGGTGTGCATCTGCTTCTCTGGAGCGTTGGCGAACGCCTTCCGCTTCACAGACTGGAGAATGTCGCTGTGCCAGGCGTTTAGGCTCATCCACATCTCCTCGTCGGCGATGTACGAGAATAGGTTCCCAATATCCGACCCCTCCCCGCTACCGACCTTGTACACGTCCTTATCATCCGAATGGAAGTAGTACAGCATCCCATCTGGGGTCTTGAAGAACTCACCGACACTACAGAGGTGGCGGTAGGTTACGAGGGTGTACAGACGGGTTTTGTCCTTCCCAGACGCAATCTGATTCTCCTCTTCGTAGTGAACCGACCGAACCCGTCCGATGGGCCAGTTCCGGCTACACACATCCCAGAGAGACCGACGAATGACATCACCATCCTCTTCCGAGTAGAAGATGGTGTTCGGGTCAGCGCCCAACTCACGGAGACATGCTGCGAACAGGTCAACCGCGTCGTGGTCGCCCCAGTCGAACTCGGCTTCGTACACAGATTTCGACTCGGCGAGAACCCCTCTGAACTCACTCGACCGGTGGGTCCTGAAGAACTCCGCGATGTCGGTGTCTCCCTCGTCAGTCGGCAATCGAGCGACCGACACGTCCCCGACTGTGCTGAGTTTGTCGATTTCCTTGGCTGTCTTCAACGCACCCTGGAGACCAGCACCGGACTCCTGGTCCTCGTCCATCACGACGACGACCTTCTTCCCATCGAGTGCGAACGCCACGTCACGGACCCGACGCTTCTTGAACTGGGTCGTGACAGGGGCCACAGCAGCGTAGCCGTTCTGGTGGCACGCCAGCACGTCAGTGACCCCCTCGGTCACGATTACAGTGTTCGCGTCCTTTACGGAGTCGATTCCGTAAATCGGCTCCTCTATCACCTCGGAGACGGAGTTGTCGTCGCTTGCGACTGGGAGCTTCTTGTACTTCCCTTTCTCCCACGGATTATCGGGAGTCGAAGGCGTCCTCCGACCGATGAAGTACCGAACGTCTCCATTCTTGATGTACGGGAAGACGATACGGCCCTGGAAGAAGTCCTTGAACCCGTCAGCCGTGTCCAGCAACAGCCCCGTCTTCAACAGCGACACCTCGTCCAGACCAGGGACACGACCGAGGCGGTTCCCACCAGGCGGAGCGTACCCGATTCGAGCCTCGTCTATCGTCTTGTCATCCAGTCCGTACTTCTCCTTGACCCACTCGCGGCGCTCCTTGTCGAGATTGTTCTGGAAGAACTTCGTCGCCTTCTCCAGCGTCTCCTTGACCACATGCCGCTCCTTCCCCTTCTTCTTCGCCTTCTCGATGTTCTCCTCACCGAGTTCGACACCCGCCTTCTCAGCCGCAATCTCAATCACCTCGGTGAACACGGATGAGATGGAATCGGCGTCACCGCAGTCGATTAGACCCTCATCTACCGCAATCCACGAGAGGATGTCACCGCCGACCTTGTGCCCCTTCCTGTGGCAGTACCACTGCTGCGTCTTCTTGTTTACGGAAAAATTGCTGTCCGTCGATGAACCGTGAACGGGGTGGGCACCTCGTAGCTCGTCACCACTCCGTGTGAGTTCCGTCGTGTGTTTTCCTTCGGACTGTACGTAATCCTCCAACCGAGGGAGGTTGTTCTTCACCATCTGGATTTCGTCGGTCATGGTTGCGAGAGATACCCCCACCAGCACATGCTAAGCGAAGGCTTTAAGTCAACAGAGGGCCAAGGAGAAGCCGAGCAAGGGTTTCTCCTTTTTCCACGTCGTTGACTGGCAAGACGTTGTGCCCGATTTGCCTTAAGGGTTTCTACTCCACTGAGTGAAAACGAGACGTTCACACCCACCACCACGGAGCCGTACTGCGATTTGACCACAGGGAGGGGTTTATTCCACACCACCGAGGGGTGATTGCACTAACACACAACACAGGACACCTCGGCGCAGTATGATTATTTTCACACGGTGTCCGGTCTGATTGTCCTGTAATCACCGATTTCATCCCCCCTAATGCGCCCACGGCCACGCGTATATTGACACTACGTCCCGAAGTTCCATCTCGGTTACCCTTTCAGGGTCGCACGCGTTTAGGAATAGTGGGTAAGTTTATAGTGCATACACAGTGTTAAGTGTATAATTTAATAGACAAGAGGGGAGGTGTAGGGGCTATGCGCTAATACGCGCGTGGCCGCGGGTGCATGAGGGGGGATGAAATCGGGGGTTACAGGACAATCACATCGAGATGGCTGTGAAAATAATTAGACGGCGTGGACATCAAGTGGTGTCCAAGGGTAGAACACCACCATGAAAATCACTTGGGAACATGTCGTACAAAACTACAGACAAGGCTCACGTATTGCGGTTATGGTCACGTGGCTCTGAACAGGCCGTCTGGAAGGGGGGTAGAACGAGGGGGGCCGTCAGCGGTATCGGGAACGACCGCGCCGGGTTCGGCGGTGTGGTCCCCACCGAGCGGCTACCATGACCTTCTCCGGCGCGGTTCGTCGCGTGAATAGGCGGCTGCCCCCAACACCTGCCTACGGCGGCTTTCCAAGGCGTCTACGGACCTCCCCGGCCTGTATAGACGCCGACTTCTCCCCGCCGTTTATCGCGCACGCGCGCATTGGGGGCAGCAGTTGGTTCGATTTAGCTGCGTAAGTAACCTTCGATTTCCGTTTCCCCGGCAGGTTTATACTCGGGGAGAGTGAACCTGCTGGTGTATGGTAGAAAAGACTACCGACCGCTGGGGGAAACTCTCTGTTGACCAGCGGAAGGAGATTCCGCTCGAAAACATACATAATATAAAATGTATGAAGTGCGGAAACGAATGGACTCCGAGGAAGCACCCGGAGGACATGACGAAGCTCACATGCAGCAACGGGGACTGTGGGTCGCAGTCGAAGAACAAGATGGAGGTGACGTACACTCCCCCGGACTCGTGGGTCGAGGACAAGGATGAACCCGAGGAGGATGAAAAAGCGGATTCCGAACCCGAGGAGGAAGAACAAGAACCTGAGCCGAGACGCCCAAGGGAGCCGATTTTCCAGGACCCAGTGGAGCAGGCGGCGACTGCGTTTGAGAAGTTCCTGACGGACACTTCCGAGGAGATGGAGGGTAAAATCAGTTCTACCTGGATTAAAATGATGGTGGCTGACGTTCGTGAATACGGGCAGCTTCCCAACCGCCAGATGTTCCAGAACATCCTCGTGAACGGCAAGAGCGGCGTTTCCAACTCCTACGAGGTGTCCTGGGTGATGGGGCGTTACGACCGTTGGATGACGAACATGCAGGACAAGCTGGCCCTCCAGAACAACCAGATGGACCCATCGGGGTACAGGAACCAGCAGTCTGGGTTCGGTAGCGCCGCCAGTGGTGGGAACCAGGGCATCCCCATCGTCGGTGCTCCATCCCAGCAGAACCAGCAGCAGGGCGGTCAGTGGGGCCAGCAGAACCAGCAGCAGGGCGGTCAGTGGGGCCAGCAGCCACAGGGTGGTCAGATGGGCCAGCAGCCCCCGCAGGGGCTTGACCCGGCAACGTCACAGGTCGTCCAGAGCCTCCAGCACACCCAGCAACAGATACTCAAGCATCTGGAGAACCAGAACGCTCAGAATCAGACAGAGGGGGGCGCGAAGGCTCAGTTGAAGGAGTTCATCGAGATGAAGCAACTCATGGAGGAGTTGACGGACGACGACAACGTTGACGAGTCCAACGCTGCCGTCATGCGCCTCCAGCGCCAGATGAACGAAATCGCGTCCAACCTCCAGCAGAACCAGCAGCAGGCCCCTGTCGAGGACCCGAAGTACCAGATGCTCATGGGGATGATGCAGCGAGACGACGTGAGCGCCGACACGCTCGCTGGAATCGCCTCGTCGTTCGGTGTCGGAAACGACCCCGAGGTTCGCAAGCGGGAGATGGAGATTCAGTTCGAGCGAGAAAAGCTCCAGCAGAACAAGGAGAAGACGGAGAAGTACGTCGATACGCTCAATGGAGCTATCGACAGACTCGGCCAGGCAATCGGGAACGCTCTGGTCGGTGGCGGAGGCTCCGGAGGAGGCTCCAGCGACGACGTGGTGGACGCTGACTTCGAGGACGTTCAGGAGCGCCAGGAATCCAGCGAACGCGCCCAGGACCCGCGCGAGCACGCTGACATCGGCCAGGAGCAGCCGTTCGACCCCGAGAATTTCCAGAACGTAACCGAGACGTGGGAGTGTCCCAACTGTGGGGAGGAGTCCGAGCGGAATCCGTCTGTCCCGGGTGTCGAGTGTCCCCACTGCGATTTCTCCATCGTCCCGTGCGTCCACTGCGCGGAACCGGTGGACGTTCCCCCGCTCGGTGAGTGTTCCCACCTCATCTGCCCGGACTGCCAGGAACCAGTCGAGCGGCCAGATGAACCCGGGGAACCGGCTTCGTGCCCGTCGTGCGAGTGGGAGGGGAAGATGTCGGAGTCTGCTGGTGAAGCGGTCCAGTGCGACTCCTGCGAAGCGTTCCTCCCGGTTGTGAGACCGCAAGCACCATCGGAGGCTGCTGATTAGATGCCCGACGACGATAGCGGTTTCAGCCTCCCGTTCGATGAGGATAAGTTGAAATCGCTCGCCGAACACGGCAAGCAAATCGGGGCCTCGTTCATCATCCCGAGCGTTCAGTCTGCTATCAGAGAGCGCCTGTCTGACGTGTTCGCTGACGCTGGGGCTGAGGAGCTTGAGCGGTATATCCTCGTGAACTACCCACTGGTCGAGAAGCGGACTCCCGACCGCCTGAGAAAAGTCCTCGCTAACAACGGCCCGAACTACGAGGACGAGATTCGGATGATGGTCACTCCACAGAACATCCTCCACTGGCTCGAAAACCCCGAGTGGGTAGACGAGGAGAACGAGGAGTACAAGGACACGATTCAGGAGTGTGCCAGGACCATCCGCGAGACGCCCGGCGGGGAGCAGTGGCTCACGGTCCAGGTGATAGCCGTGTGGAGAATGGCCGGCATCGACGTGTAGCTCCCAGACGTACACTTTATTTACCCCACGGCGTGTATACTGATACAGGCACACCAGCGGGCCGATTCGGGTGTGGTAGTCTATGGACCAGGAAACAGTGGGCCAGGTCGTTCAGGGTCTCTTCGGGTTAGTCGGAAACGTCGCTTCCGACCACGTGAAGAACATGCAGCGACAGGCCAATGCCGAGAGACAGATTCAACTCGAACACGAGTTGGCGACGAAGCGGAACAACAATATCAAGAACGCCATTCAGCCGAGTGGTGGGGGTTCTAACCAGCAGAAGAAGCAGGACCCCACCCCCGAGAACGCCGCGAAGATGGCGCAGCAGTACAACGACATGATTCAGTCGTTGAAGCAGGGGGAGAAGTGCGGGATGTGCGTGCAACTGCTGAACGAAATCGAGACGCTTCCCCTCCAGACTCAGGCCGAGGCGCTGCCGTCGTACAACCGGCTCAAGAAAGCTGTTGACAACGGCGCTGACACGCAGGAACTCAAGAATATCATCAACAAGAGTCCGGTTCTCAAGAAAGTCGTGGATTCGGCGTTCGGTGGTCCGGCACTGTGAGGAGCTATGGCTGAATACAACGACGATTACGTCCCGTCTTTTGGCGGTCGGACCAGAGAGGTAACGACTGGCGAGTTCATCCGTGATTATCTCATCGAGCAGGGACCGGATTACGTTCGGTCCATCCACAAGTCCTATCAGTCGTTCTGTCACGACAACGGTGAGCAGGGATGCACGTACAGCACGTTCAGGAATCACATGTGGAAGTTGAAGAAGATAGGACTCGTCCACGTGGTCCGAGAAGAGGACATGCCTGGGGCGATGAACATGACCAAGCGTTTCTACGACGTTCGCCCCGAGGCGGATTTAGACCATGACGGCTGGACTGACGCGATAGGTGTCCTCTACGGTCGGTGAGCCGGTTTACGACAACTTGGTTCGTTGACTCGATAGAAAGAGATAAACCTCTTGATTCCCAAACTCCACCTGCGGTAACGGAGGATATACATTACAATGCCTGTTGGAAGCGGCAACACGAAAGGCGTCCCGCACAAGCTGAACAAGACAGCACTACGAAGTGCTGCAATCGCGGCTCTCTACGAGGCCGGGCACCAGTTCAGTAGCCACCACGTCCAGGTGGCTGCTCTCGCTGGTGTCGTCGGAATCGTTCTCTGGGGGATGAGCGAGGAACTCACCGCCCACCAGATTTCCCAACTCTCGAAGGGTCTGACCCAGGCCGGTCTGGGTCGAGTCGGGAACGACATCCTGTCGCTGGCCGGGTCGAACCCCCAGAGCGGGAACAACGCAACGGCACTGAACGCAATCAACGGAATCGGGAACGAGTTCCAGAAGGAACTCCACCGTGCTGGTATCACCTCGGCTGAACAACTCGCTGCTTCGGACGCTGGGACGCTGGCGCAGATGGTGAACATTCCGCAGGGTCGGCTCACCACGCTCATCTCGAACGCCCAGCAAGCGGTCGGCGGTTCCGGTAACTGAACGTTCACGGTTGTACACACCCCTCTCGCAGTTTTATCACGATTCTTCACTGAGTAAGGCTGGTCCCCAGTTCCACGAGCGGTAGCTCCTCGACGGTTCTTGGCATAATGTTTTTTGCACGTCAAAGCCCCGCGTAAGCCCATAGGCCGGAGAAACTTATTCTGTCGAATCTGGTCGATATGGGCGTTATCTGGCCGATTCAGGGATTTCGCCCACGGGGGAAACTGACCGTTCAGTCAGTCGATTCGACGGGGGAGAGAACGGGGGATAGAAGCCTCAGTAAGCCGTTTTACAGCAATTTGGGCCAATATCTATTGTACCAAAAGACTTATTACGAAACCCGGTGTATGTCCACATGACTTCCACGGTTGGAAGGAAATCCCGGCGCTGTGGGTATACACAGGCCCGACGGAACCAACCACGTCGGAACGCACCCTACAGGGTGACGGTCGAAACCGGACAGACGCACACTGAGGCCCCTCAGATTACTTTGGTGTGTCGAGTTCGGTCGCTTCGGCCTACGTACCCCGGTGGGGCTGCTATCACACACACACGGCCCAACGTCGCCGGTAATCGGCGACTATGGTTAACCCCGGTCGGGCGGGGAGAGGGGGGCAATGCCCCTACAAATGGCCGAAATACCAAGGGAGTTCAAAACTCTAACACACTGAACCGGTGGGTATGTCGAGAAGCTACCACCGAAAGGGCAACACGGATTCGGAAACCGTGGGTGTCTGGCAACGCCGAACCGCGAAAGCGCGACGGGGGAGAAGTGGCCGATACTCGAATTGGCCGGTTCAGTGAGTCTATAGGGCGAATCGCGTCTAACTGACGTGAGATAGTCGCATAGGAGCTTACCGGTGGGTGGAACATACCACCGACGTAAGCACGCACAGAACGGTTCTGTGCGAACCCAACCGGATAGGGCACCAATACGTCCGGGGGCCGTCACTGGCCCGAGAGCTACCTGTCTAAGCCTCTCACGACCGCCCGCTGAGGCTACGGGCGTCGTGACGCGACGGGGGGAGTAATGAGTGACCGGTTAGCTATCCAACCGAGAAGTGATAGTGACCCACTTACGGGGGCAAATACGTAGGACCCAACGGTCTTGAGGGTCAAACACAGACACCCCTACCCACCGTGCCGACGAACCGGCCACGGGGGTAGGCCGTTCAACAGCTAACGGTTAGGTCGAATAGACCGTGCAAAACCAAAAGAACCGCTATACAGCGTGCCTCTCGTAATCTCACGAGAGGGGGGTATGGTGGCAATTCAGTCTTAGGACTGTCTGGGGGTTCGACTCCCCCGACCCTTCTTCCCCGAAAGGGGAGTGTACAACCTATGTCCGTCGATATGCGACAGAACGACAAAGTGACCGTGTATATACCGACTGGATTACCCCGTTCCGACGAGGTGATTCGGTGGGTCGAAACCCGCCTGAGTGAAGAACTCGGGGGGGCAACTGAAGTCACGAAAGAAGCCAATGGTAGCTGGATAAACCCGGAAACCGGCGAACTGGTCCATGACACGGTGTCGATGGTTCACTCGTTCGGTTCCGACATTCCCAGCGAATTGGTTGAAGAAATCGGGCGCTACGTCAAAGATACGCTCAATGAGGACGCTGTTCTCATTGAGAAATCGACTGCTAACGTTGCGTTCGTCTAACAGCCTGTAGGACGGTCACACGTCCTTACTGGCCTCTCCCCGAGAGGGGAGTGTACAACCTATGATAGAGCTAAGAGCTACTGGACCGGTTCAGTTCCGAGTGTCGAACGATTTCGACTATGAGGACGGCCATGACCGGATAGTAGGCAACGCTGAGTTCGACAGAACGAGTGACGCGGTGGTTGAAGTCGAGTTCACGAACGGCCACGTCAATCTGGAAGCGTTCGTACCTTCAAACATCGGCGAACCCGTGCTTACGTGTCTGGAACAGTTCGTTTCCGACCTTCCTTTCTCGGAAAACACCACTGAATGGTTCCTGCTTGAAGAACAGTGGGACGTGGTGCTTTACGGGGAATGGAGAGACTGGATTCAACAGGCCGACCGGTGGATTTCCGAGAGACCTGACCGGTCACTCGTTTCGGCGTTAGAGCGGTTCAAGCGTTGGGACGAAACGAAGACCACGACTCTCGAAACGGCGATAGTGAAGCTCGATTACGTCGATGGGGCAGAAACACCCATCGGCGAACTCACGACCGGCGAATACGCTGGAATGTGCGTGCAACTGAACGAACTCGGTGTGTCGGTCGATATACCGAACCCCGCCGACCTAAACGCCCGGTTCTTCGCCGACGAACAGACGGACGACTGAGAGGCGCACAGTTCGCCACTGTGCGGCTTTTTACCCCGAGAGGGGTATGACTACCAATGACCAAAGATTGCTTACTGTGCGGCCAGAGGACCGTCGGAGAGCGTATCCTATGTCCGGGGTGCATGGACGAAGGGCAGCGGCTTGCACCGCTCATGAGCGGAACCATTCACTCACTGGACGGGATTCGACTCCCTGAAAGCCTAAGAGCGCAGTAGGACGGTCACACGTCCTATCTGTTCTCCCCCGAGAGGGGGTGTGTACGACCAATGTCAACCGACAAAGCGACGAAAACCGCGTATCTGTGGTGGAACTCGGATATGGGCGGTGTACTTCAACAGGAACACACCGAAGAAGAGTTCCAATCACTGTTCGAGACGAAGAAAGAAGCGAACGAGTTCATACAGGAATGGATTCAAGAGCAGTTAGGACCGGTCCAAGTCGGGGAGTACGACTTTGAGGGGTTCAAGCTGCTGGAGGCTGAGGTGTGTGTCGTCAGTGACGCTAACCGGGCCATGTTTCCCGAACTGTTCGAGGAGACGGCGACGGCACAGTAGGACGGTCACACGTCCTACTGTGATTCCCCGAGAGGGGAGTGTACAACAATGACAGAACCAGACGAGTTCGTGCTAACGATTCCGGCGACTATGAGCGACGAATACCGTGGACCCTACAGTGACACGCTGTTCACTGCCCTATGGGACGCGCGACGGAACGCTCTGGCCGACGGTCGTGAAAGCACGGCACAGCGGTACTTGGACCTGATACTCATGTTTCAGGACCAGGTGAGTGAACAACTCAAGGACGAACGACAGTAGAACGGTCACACGTTCCCTACTGTTTTCCCCGAGAGGGGAGTGTACAACCAATGAGCGACATAGAAGTGTTCGCAGCAGCAGAGACGGTCGAATCAACCGACGACTTGGCACCCACGAGGAACCACACACCGGGCGAAACCGGTGGGTACGTGCCTCAAGGACTGGCTGGGTACGTCTACAACGGTGCCTGCTACTGTCCTGAGTGCGCCTTTGAGGTGGAAATACCCACCCCCGACGGCGACGGAGAGACGGACATAGCACACTTCCCGGCTTTCGAGACGAACGAAACGGGGTGCGGTGTCGGTGTGCTGAACTGTTCGAGCGAGACGGACTACCCCGGCGACGTGTGCGACGTGTGCCACAGAACGCTCGACACGAACGTACTGGTGTACCGTGACGGGCCGGGTTCGGAACTCTACGAACGACTGACCGACAGGTGAGACGGTCGAACGTCCCACCTGTCTTTCCCCTGAGAGGGGGAGTGTACAACCAATGACAGAACTCAAGAGAGAGCGATTCTGGACGGCGATAGAAGAGGGCGAGATAGTCGAGCAGTCTGGCTATCACCAGTGCCGGAACTGTTCCTGTAGACTCACGACGGAGAAGGGTGCCTACAGGGACGTATCGGTCGAACTGAACGGCCAGACTGTCAACTACTACCACCAGAACCCGATTGTCGTCACCGACGGCGAGAGGGTCCTCGTTCACAGTTGTGGGTGGCTCACGCCCACGACGAAAGAGCGAATCAACCGCTATCTCCCTGCTGGATACCGCGTTTTCCAGCGGGATTTCGAGTGGTTCGTTTCCACCCCCGACGGCGAGACGGTCGAGTTCGAGGACGGAATGGTGATAGAGAAGTAACGCACTCGACCGCCCTATCACAGTGATTCACCGGGGTGAACTGGCCGTCACTGGCTACCCACCCCTTCCCCGAGAGGGGAGTGTACAACCAATGAGCGAAACAGCGTTAGAAGTACCGGACGGAGCGACGTATGGTGGATACGAAATCACCGAGATTGGACGCGACGAGATGAAACTGTGGGTCATATACGAGGGCGACGACTTGATGGACGGTTGGGACCAGATTATGTTCACCTTGGAATGGGTGGACGGAACGCCGACAGTCACCGAGACACCGGTCGGTCTCGTCCCACCGGAGACGGCGAAGAAGCATGATTCGCCCGGTGCCCGCGAGTCGAACGGACTGTACGACCTGCTGAGGGGCAACGGCGTAGAGTTCGACGTATCGGACGAGTGGTAGACGGGCAGTCCGACCGGTCACACGGTCGGCTGCTTATCCCCGAGAGGGGAGTGTAAACATGGCAGTAAACACCATAGAAGTCCCGTTAGGCCCCAATGCCTCGTTCGACGGTGGACCGTTCTTCAACTTCTCTGCTGATGGTATCGACGGCGAGACTGACCCACACGAGGGCGTTCTCGTCGGAACCAACGAGAGCGGTATGACGGCGCGGTTCACTGTGGAACAGATACAGGACATCATCGAGGACGAGATGTCCGAACAGGAACCGGTGTACATCAACACCGGAGACAACGACGACCCCGAGACGAACGTCGGAACGCTCTCGGTGCCTCTCTACCGTGGCTACACCGTGTCGGTCCACACGCTCGCGGGGGGCCAGTGGGCGTTCGGACCACTGAACCAGGATACCAAGTGGGGCCGACAGCACGTCGAGAGGTACGTCCGTACCTTCGGCGCTACGATAGACTGAGAGCGAACTGAATCGCCACAGTGCCGGTCACACGGCGTTCTGTGGCTTCCCCGAGAGGGGAGTGTATTCCACCAATGACTGTACAAAACGGCGATACAGTGTACGTATGTCTGCTTTACCACCCACCCCGCACCGGTCACTACGGTGACGAAGGGTCGTGGGTAGTTTCCGGGGTGGTAGAAGACGAAGAGGACGCAGAGATGTGGGTCGAGGAGGATTCAGTGTATCACAAGTACACTTCGTCCACACTTGGCGTAGTCGATGGGTACTGACCCGACAGCCTACCGGTCACACGGTCGGCTGTCTGTCCCCGAGAGGGGAGTGTACAACCAATGAACGCACTTGATATGGCGCACAACAGGAAACTCGACGCAGACACGGTGAACCGGCTACTCAACACCGGCCTCATGGTATACACGAGACCGACCGAGTACAGCACGGGGAACTCGTGGATGTATTCGAGTGTCTGCGGGAAGCGAGACGACCCAGAGGACTCTCACATCGGACTGAGAGTCGTTCCGGGGAACGCCAGTGGCGAAGCCCGTTGGTGCGACAACCGTCCCGCTCGAAACCCAAAGGTGGACGAGTTGGTGGACGAGGTGAACGAACTCGACGGACGTATCTACGTCCCGATTCAGTGGGTCCTCGCGGCGCTGGAGGCCGACGACTTGGACGACTTACTGGAGGACGACGTTACCGGTCGAATCCGCTGAGAGAAGCCACACGAGGCCGTCACAGGCCCGTGCTGGCCGTCCCCCGAGAGGGGGAGTGAACAACCAATGAGCGAAAGCAGCGAAGAGCGGAAAGGCTACGAGACCGATTGGGTGGCCGACTGTGCCTACGGATATGGGTACGGCTACACGAAGGAACAGGCGCTCGAAGAGATGGCGAAGCATGTCCGGTCGTCAGACGGCGAGATAGAGGTGGTTCTAATCGAGCACGTCGGGAATGTGACGACCAGCCTCAGCGGTATTGAGGTGGACGAGTTCGTGAGCGGTGAGAAGGTCACGCTTCCCAGCGACGACCTTGAGGAGCTAAAGCACCTCGCTATCGAATCCGGCGGGAAGGCTGCGAGACTCCTCGACGGAGCGGAACACGTCGAGGAGTTGACGATGGGAACCGACTGAGGGTCACACCTCTCGGTTCTGTGCCCCCGAGAGGGGGTGTGTGCAACTATGAGCGAATACGTCTACACGGTCAGAACCAACGATGTGTACGGTGACGCACTGTTCGCAACTCGCCACGAGGCAGTCGGTGAAAAGGCGATACTCGACGCTATCCACGAGGGTACGTCGTTCCGTTCAGCTATCGGCGTTCGGAAGCGGTACGCCACTGACCCGGTGCCCGAGGTGGAACTCGAACACTGCGCCCCCGATACCATCGAAACGAGTCACTACTAACCGTAGTACACTCCCCGGATACGTGTCATAGTGCCGACCTTCACCGGTCGGTACTGTTTTCCCCTGAGAGGGGGAGTGAACAACCAATGAGCGACAAAGACGAAATGCAACTCCGATTCGACGGTGGAATGATTAACCCCGAACTGCTCGAACTGCGTCGGGAAGCCCGCGACACGTGGGAACTGACCCACGAAGAAGCGGCTGAGGAGTTCCCCGAGTCGATGCCTCTGCCCGAGGTCCGCAAGTGGCTGAAGGTGGTGGCACTCGACGTTGCGGAAGAACTCGAATACGACGACATCGAGGAGCCTGGAGTTATCGAGTGGCTGGTGTACGAGGGTGTCGAGGACGCCGACGAACTCCTCGAACTCGCGCCTCTCTGTGAGGCGTTCGAGGCACCTATCGAGGTATACCGTGCCTGCAACCCCGTCGAGGAGTGGTCCCGGCTCGACCCGACTAACGTCGAGTATGTGTCCTGTGCGGTGTGTGGCGAAACGCTGTACCGCGTCGAGCACGAGGAGTCGTGCTGGATGTGCGGTGACACGGCCTGCTACGTGGACGACAGCGGTGAAGTGCTCCACGGTGAGTACGTCGAGGACCCCGGTGGACGGTACTACAACGTCGAGGAGGACGGCAGCTACGTGATGTGTGGCTACTGTGAAGAGAGCTTCATGGACTACGCCAACACGCTCGTGATTCACGACGGAACGCACAAGTACGTCGTGGACTACCAGGGTCCGGTCCGGGCAGACAGAGGAGAGTACGACTCAAGTCTGGGCTACCTGGGAGAATCCGGCTACGAGGAACTGGTGGACGAGTTCGTGAAGGGCACGAAGACGGTTCGTGTCGGTGGCTGGCGTTCCTACGAAGAAGGGCCGGAGGAGACGGTCGAGTTCACCCACCTGAAGGCTGGGTGGCACAGCACGATGGACAAAACCAGCAGCAGTGACGCAGTGAACGCACTCACAAACGGTGAGTTCCACCGCGAACTGGGCTGGGAGTTCCCCGTGGTCGTGATGTACGGACGCACCTCGAACGTCTTCTCGGTTGGCCTCGACATCTACGTCCCGAAGGACAAGGCCGACGAGATTCACGAGGAGCTATCCGAACTCGACGGAACCGGCCTCGACCACGACATCGGAGACGTGTAGAGAGCGAACTGACGGCGCTGTGTTCACCCACAGTGGCCGTTCTCCCCCGAGAGGGGGGTTGACTACCAATGACAGAAGATACCTACTGGCCGTTCGATGAGCGGCTTGAGGACACGGACATGGACGTGAAGACTGCGGTTGCACCAATCTCACATGGCGAGACGGGCGTTCCGCTCGCTCTCCCCGTGACGAGAGGCGACCGAATCACGATTCACTACCCGGAAGATTCCGAGGCGAACTACAAGTCGAACCCCGAGGTGTTCCGGTTCGTCGGGTTCAGAGAGGACTGCGTTCGACTCGTCACCGAGGACTACTACCAGGGTGCGGTCGAAGCCGCCGATGAGGGTAGGATGATAACCGTCTACGGTTCGACCAACGAAGGGGTGTACCGATTCAATGAGCGTGTTCTCAAGCACGCAGAGAGCGTCGAGGTGGAACGAAAGGACTTCCCCGAGCACTTCCGCGTGGCGTGAACTGAACCGCCACAGCGCCAGTCACATGGCGTTCTGTGGCTTCCCCGAGAGGGGAGTGAATACCAAATGGTAGCATCGAAGCAATACGAAATCGCGGAAAAGTTCATCAAGCTCATTGACGGCGTGAACGCCGTCGGTGCGTTCGATGGCGACGAGGTGAAACTGTACGTCGGCGAGTCGTTCTCCGGCGGTGTCGGTGACAAGTATCGGAGCCGGAGCGCCCGGTTCGAGGTGCTGGAAGAGGAGTCGGACATCCTTCACGACCGTGTGCTCACCGTCGAGATGATTCAGTTCCCGAGGGTGAAGTGAGATGGTTCAGAACACGAACCCCGATTCAATCCCGTTGGACGTGTTGATGGAAATGGACGGGGACGTTCCACGGTGGAAGACCGTCCGTATAGTGAACGACGGGCGTCACTGGGGCCTCGACCTGAAGCCACTTCACATCGAACCAACAGACTGAACTGCTATCACAGGCAGTCTCAGTCTTCCCCTGAGAGGGGGGTGTAGTAAAACATGAAGCGTAGAGACTTCTTGAAAGCGTTCGGAGCGGCAGCAGCGACAGCAACCATCGTTGGTCTGGCTGGGTGTACGTCGAGCACTCGGAAGCGGAAGACGAGCGTCAGACCGCCGACGACGGATAATGGCGGAATGACCGTCCAGCACCCACGCTGGAAGCAGATGGCAGTGAACTTCCACCAGTCGGTGCGGTCGTTCAAGGGTTCAAAGACGGTCATGACGGATAGCGTGTGTGTCTCAGTGACGACGGTCCGGGACGGGACGGTTCCGGAGGGTCTGCTGACTATCACACCGAAATCCGCTGTCGGGGAGGCTGTCGTGCCGCCGAAGACCCATAGGATACCGTCGATACCGGGTGGTACTCAGGCGATGTTCACATACGAGTTCCACATGTCGAAGGAAAAGGTACAACAGATAAACGGCTACACGTGGTCGTTCGACCAAGTGTAGGAGGCTCTGGGTGGGTCACTCCCCCGAGAGCTTATCCCCTGAGAGGGGGAGTGTAAACCAATGGCAGCTAAAATAGAACAGCGTGGCTGGGTGAAAGTCCAGCGCGTCGGACGATACGAAGAGGACGGCCCGAAGTACGCTCGAATCCGCTACCAGAAGCGAGACGACGGGTGGTACATCAACAAGGGCAACGGAATGGAGCGATTCGCGCTTCCATCTGCTGGACCCAGGGACGTTCGACAGCTTATCAACAAGGCGTTCTGTCTGACGTACAACTCCGACCCGGAACCGCTCGGACCCGGTATCGAGGTGAAGTAGATGCCGTCCGGGAGCCACAGACTCGACTCAGAGGACGTGCTGGAGTTGGTTCGGAACGCTGACTCCTACCGAAACCTCTTCCTCGACTCCGAGGGAGAGTGGCTACTGCTCACGTTCGAGTCGGGCGGTCACACCTACGAACTCGGTGCCCAGATTCGGACCGGGAAGGTGTCACTGTACGACAACCAGAAAGGCGACGAAGTGTACAACAGCGACCACTGAGCGGAACACAGGGTGACGCAGGTCAGACTGCGTTCCCCCGTCCCCCGAGAGGGGGAGTGAACAACTAATGGAATACGACAACCCGGAAGAAGTCCCGGAGAACGAACTCGGTATTGCACTGGACGAGGCGATAGATGAGCGCATCTTCGCAGAGTTCGCCGAGGAGCGGTCGCAGGCTATCTACCTCTTCGCTGACTCAGCGATAGACCACGGGAATGGTCTGACCGAGGAGGACATCGAGGACCTGACGACCATCCACAAGCTCGGTCTGAAGCTCCACGAACGCTTCTCGGAGCGCCGGAAGCGTCTGGCGAAGTATCAGAAGGTGGTGGCCCAGCGGAACCGCGAAGTGACCGAGGAGCGGTGGGAGTCTGAACTGGGTGACGGTGAATGAGTATCGAGGACTCCGAGACGGAAGAGGAGGCGTTCGACGCTGCTGAGTCGGAACTCAAGGAACTCGCCGAGGAGCACGCCCCGGACAACATCTGTTCGGCGTGTCAGGACGAGACACCGCTCTCGATGTCCTGGGCACGCGACGTGCCGAAGGCCCGCTCGGTCAAGCGGGTTCTGTCGGAACTGGACAACAAGGTCCAGGAGTTCGGTCGTTCGCCCTACGGATACTACGGCGAGATGTATCAGGTGTACGAAGAAGCGTTCTGGGACGCCTGTGGCTCTCCCAAGGACTGCGACGTGTGCCACGACTACGGCCCGGACGAGTGCGGGCACGGCAACCACAACGAAGACTGCCCGGCCTACGAGGGTAACGACTACAGGGGCCACATCGGAGCGCACAGCGGGTAGGAGACGATGGAAGAGTTCTACGTGGATGATAGGCCACCCGAGACACGATGGCCGTCAGCGCGGCGCTGGTGCGCTCTGAGAGCAAACGGGGAAGTAGAGTCGTGGGACTCTACCCGTGAGCACAGGCGCTATCGGAAGTACCAACCATAGGGAGTGAGACGGTCACACGTCCGTTCCCTACTCCCCCGAGAGGGGGTAGCACAACCATGAACAAAGACTACGGAGTCGAGGTGACGAGTGCCTACGAATCGGAGTCTCTTCGGCACTCGGACGCAGACAAGCGACTCACGTACATCCTCGAACCGACCGACGGAACCGAAGGACGCTACCACGTGGACTTCGATGTGTACGAACGGGAAGACGAGGACGATATGTACATCAATTCCGGCCACGGTATGACCGGTCCTGGAATGCAGCTACACATGGCGGCTGCGCTCTGGGTAGCATGTCAGCACGCCCGACACGAAGACCACGCTGTGGTGCGGCTGAACCCCTACGGCTCTCACTTCGGTGATAGCTTCGGACGTGAAGCCCGATGGTACGTGTTCCGGTCCTCGAAGCGCCACATCCGTGCTGGCCGTAACGAACGGTCGCTGTGTGGCGTGAAGGCCGGGACTATCTCGTATCAGTCCCCGATGGACGACCCAACGGAGATGAACGAGATTCACAACCTCTGTGAGACGTGCCGGAAGGCGTTCGTCAACCGACAGGACGAAATGGAGGAGTTCGTTCAGTGAAGCCCCCGCAGCTACGGAAGACGCCATACGACTTCTCTGACGACACGCAGTTCGCCCGCGTCGAGGCGACGGGCGGGGGTGTTCACATCCAGACCCGCTCGCTCAATCAAGGGTCTTACGTGACGGAGATGGGGCTGCGTTCGAGGGAAGATGTTAAGCGGCTGCGTGACATCCTCGACGCGTGGCTGGAGTACGACGAACAGCAGACAGAATAGGAGGGCGGTGGTTCACTCCCCGCTCTTCAGTCCCCCGAGAGGGGGCGTGTATCAACATGGAAGACGAAGAAGAAATACGGAGTGCGGTGCGTGAAGCCCGTGATACCCTGGACGAGACGCACGACCTGTTCGTTGAAGTGCGCCGAAAACTCCTCGACGCGACGAAGGAGACGCACGACATCGGGGACCCGATTCTCGCTGAACTCATGAGGAGCTACCTATCCGACGCTGGAAAGACGTTGGATAGAATCGACTCGGCTCACCAGGACTCGTTCGAGCAGATGAGCGACATCCTCTGGAAGCTCAAGGAGGAGAACGACTCATGAGCACCCGGACGAAACCCGGCTACGACGTGTTCATCGAGACAGCAGCTATCTCCTGTGCTACCCGAGCGCAGGAACGCCTGAAAGACCCCCGCAACAACATCGGGGACATCGGTGTCGCTCGTGACATCGTGGTCCGTGAACTGGTCGAGAAGAGTTCCTGGACCCGGACACCCGACGAAGCGGTGAAGGTGCTCCAGAATCACCACGGTCACATCGACAAGACCCACGGCTACCTGTCTCAAGTATCAGACGGTGACATCGACCAGACGCTCATCGACCTGGCCCGTGAAGTCTTGACAGCAGACATATCGGCCAAGATGGACGAAAACAACCCAGGGATATTCGACCGAGTGAGACGATGAAGTACCAACGGAAGCTATCGACACTGCTGAAACTCGAAGAGACGAACACGGGGCTGGTTCTCAAGCGCCGGTACAGTACCGGTAGAGGGCACCAGTTCGGTGAGAAGTCAGAGGTTCGACTGAGCGAGAAGGAGGCTGAGCGGCTGCGAGAGGCGCTGAACAGGCGGAAGCACACCAACGGCTGAGACGGTCACACGTCTCGGCTGTTATCCCCCCGAGAGGGGGAGTGAATACGACCATGAGCGAAGACCGAAACCAACTGCGTATGGACGAGAAAATCGCGTGTGAATACTGTTCCGGTGACGGTGATTCTGTCTGGCTGACCCACGACGACCGGGCGGGGACCAGGCGTATCCGGACCGAGAGCGGTCACACGAAGACGCTCGGGAAGTTCGAGTGCCCGGAGTGTGGCGGCACCATCGAGGTGTGCCCCGTCTGCATGGGCGAGATGTCGTTCTACGGCGAGTCGAGCGGGAAGACCATCATCTGCCACAACTGTATGCCAGAGGAGGCAGCACGGCAGGACTCCAGTCCGTGGTGAGTGATTCAGCATGACAGACAACACCGAGTTCATCTTCCCCGGTGACGGTGACGAGTGGAGCATCGAGAACCAGTGGCGGGCGTATGTCAAGAGCCGGCTGACACAGGGTGCGGTAAACATCCTGCTGTCGTTCGTGTTCCTATCGTTCGGCGGCTGGGTGTACGTCATGTACGGCTTCGGCGGCTGGGTCGTGGTGATGTTCGCTGTGTCGCTCGTGCTGCTGGTGTACGGGCTGTATCTCAGATTCAAGTACCACGACCGAATCTAACCGGACGGTCTGCGGGGTCACACCCGTGGACTGTCGTTCCACCCGAGAGGGTGGGAGGGAAATACTGTGACCAGACGTGACCGAGCCGCCACTACGTGGGAAACATGAGACGCGGTGAGTCTACTCGAACAGCCGACCGGCCCCGGGGTCATTCCCGTGGCTGGTCCTCCACCCGAGAGGGTGGGAGACAACAATGAGACGGTTAGATACAAAGGAAGACTACGAGAGCGTCCTTCGGACGGCGCTGTCAAACGTTCTCCGTGTTATTCACGACGACCACCGCCGCTCGGAGGGCCTGTCGTTCGAGTACGACAGGGGGAACCCGCACCGAGTAATCTCGACCGAGACGTTCAACAAGTACTCGTCAGACTGGCTCAGGAAGCAGGATATGTCGAGAGAGCAGGCTCTCGGTATTCTCCATTTCTCCGATGGGAGCGTCTACGACCCTGCGGAAGCGGTTCGCGCTGTCGGAATCCCAACCGAGCAAGGACGGTACGAGGTGGACCCGAAGGCGGTGTCCGGTCGTCTGGCAGTGATGGTCTTCGCGTCGGACGTTCGGAAAATGGCGAAGGAGCTATCGCTCGGTCAACTGAAAAGAGCAATCGAGGAGGGGAAACAACCGTACTGACGGCCTGCGTTGGTAGTACACCCCCCTCGATTCCACATATTCGTCGCTGTTTTCACAGGCAGTGATGGACTCCCCCGAGAGGGGGGAAACCAACTATGTTAGAACAACAGATAAAAGAAGCGTCGAATATCACCGATACCACCGGGGTGGAGGCGTCTCTCGAAGTTCTCGGGCAGGACATTTCAGTTTCCGTCCGTGGACCGCTCGACAACCGCAACTTCTGGTACACTGGACGGGCAGAACCGCAGGGGATACTCCTCAGTTCTGGAAACTACGTCCAGGCCAACGCTGCAATGACGCCGGAGCACACCCTCCGGCACGTCTACGCGAGGGCGATTTCGGAGGCTGTGGAGTCGATGATTCGGAACAACATCGGTGGTAGAGGGTCCCGCCATGAGTGACCAGCCCGAACCCCCGGAGCGCGACGATGTGCCGCTCCCACGGGTTCGCCGGTTCGAGGTGACGCGTGGCGCTGACGGCGCAGTGACCCGAGTGAACGTCCACGTGAGAGGGTTCATTCCCGGTGACGTGGACGATACTGACTTACTCATCCGGTATCACGTCACGGACGGGATGCCTGAGTTCTGGACCGTCGAGTACCCGGAGCACGTCGATGGTAACTACCGATTCAGCTACGAGCACGTACCGTTCGTTCGCGTTGCTGACCGGGCGGTGCTCAGCCTCGACTTCCTCACGTCGGGGAAGACGCTGGACTACTACGTCGAGCAGGCAGACGACCGCATCGAGGAGGAGATGGTGTAGATGTCCCAGGCGTGGAAGCACAAGGAGGAGATGGGTCCGTTCGAGCGTGTCCTCGTCTCGATGGAGGGCGAGCGCGGATACGAACGGCTCAAGGTACGGGCCGAGAACGGGGAGCGTGGCGCGGTGTCTGAGTCGGTCGAACTGACGCCAGAGATAGTCCTCGTGGATGGACACACGATGAAGCTGAATGGGCACCATGCGAAGGTGGCGTTCACTGACGCCGTGGAGAAGCACATCGAGTACGACGAGACGGTACTTCCAACCGTCGTGGACATCACGTTTTCATGAGCCGGTCCAGGTCTCCCGCCCGGACCGGTTCGTTCATCGAGACCGTCCTCGTAATCGAACTGCTGCTGGTGCTCTTACTCGACGTGGCTGGGCGTAGAACGCTGCCCACTCCGGTGCTGTGGGTCGTCGTGCTCCTGTCGGTGGTAGCGGCCCTTCCACGCGTGATTCGGATTGTACGGCTACTGAGAGCCTGAGAGAGAGACCGCGCTGGTGCAAAACCCAGCCGGTTTTATCCCCTGAGAGGGGGTAGTATAGAACCATGAGTAAGCATAGCAATCATAATGATTCCCAGTCGGGTTCGGATTCTTTCGACTGGGAGAACGCGCCGATGAATCCCGACCCAGAGGGCGACCTTGGATACCGTGGGACGGTGTTGATGCACTTCTTCACCGTCAAGGGGCGGCTCGTCATGCGGGGACGCACCCCGGCGAGCAACGGGATGTTCCTCAAGGCCGACAGAGACAGCTTCGTCAATCTCAAGGACTGTTCATGATTGGCAACCACCGCCGCGACGACGTGGTGAATGTCGGTGGGAAGCTCGTCTTCTACGACCCGGAGAATCCAGGGTCGTACATCATCGTCGGGGAAGCGGCTGTGGAGGAGTCGTAGGTGGTCCCGGAGGACAACTTTGCGGCGTTCACTGCGGCGGTGATGTTCGTCCCGGCGACGTACACAATGCAGATGCAGCAAGCGTTTCTCGAAGTCTACATCGACATGGTGAGTCCACGGTCGAGATTCGAGCGGTCGCGTCACCTGCCAGGGAACAATACCTGGCGAGAAGAGTGAGTCGGTGGGTCACACCACCGGTTCACGTGCCCCGAAAGGGGCTTGGTAGAAACCTATGACAATAGCAGACCAGACGGAGTTCTCGGCAGTCGTGCGTTTCACAATCGACGTGCCGATTACTCACTACGAAACCCAGTCCGACGAATCGCTGATTCGCAAGGCTCAAGCGTGTCGGGACACTGGGACTATCGTGGAGCGTTTCGTGAGAGAGCGAGACGTTCCACACTCGAAAGAGTAACGGTTGTACACTCCCCTCTCTCACATCGTTTAGGCCCGTAGCCCCCGACTTACAGGGCTGCGGGCTGCGGTGCGAACTCGGAATCAACGTCTCCGTCTCCCGATAGGCGCTGGGTTCACGGAATGGACCCGTGTCTACGGAGCTACAGCGTGTGGGTCATGGCCCACGCTGTGGCCTACCCCGAGAGGGGTATTACTACCATGCAGGATACCAAGGACGGAGTGGTAGCTCACTGCCGCGACTGCGGCGACACTCACCCACTCGGAGACCGCCGAATGGGAGACCGGACGACTGAGTGCCCGCACTGCGGCTCGACGTGCTACTCCACCGAAGCGACTGGTGAACAGACTATCAAACCCCACGAGAACCGTATCAGGGACGTTGTTCACGACATCCCAGGCGTGGGTGACATGACCGAGGAGAACATCGTGAATCGGTACTCGTCCTACTACGATTTCGCCGCCGCTGACCGTTCCGAACTCCTCGACATCCGAGGCGTTGGGGAGCAAATCGTGGACGAAATATTCAACAGGCGGTGAGCCGAACGTCCGGGTATGGCAGCGGAAGTCAATGGGCACGTGCTCACAGAGGCCGGAGAAGGACACTTCGGGAGTAAACTGTACCGGTGCGTCGAGTGTGGCCGGAAAGCGACGAGCCGGTCGGCGTTCGAGAAGATGGACGAGTGCGACGGGGAGACGGTGTAGGCGACAGGCCACGGCTGCGTTCACCCGCAGTTGTGGCGTCCCCCGAGTGGGGGAGTGAATACAGAACCATGAACCTGTTAAGAAACGCATTTGAGACGGTGCTACTGGGGCTGGCGTTCGTGATATTCCTGTTCCTGGTGGCGGTGTTCGTAGCGAACTTCCTGCTGGTGTACGGGTTCTTCCTGTTCCCAGCAGCGCCAGGACTCGTCCTGTTCCTCTTTCTGACCGCCTTCGTCGTGCTGCTGCTGGCGGTGCTGGGGAAACTCGTCTCCTGGCTGCTGTTCTGAGCCTACCGTTCTTTCGACGGGACGTTGGGCATCCCCCGAGATGGGGGAGTTTACGACATGAAAGACAGACACGGCGCGGACGTTCAGGATACTGGAACACCAGCGCGCGGCAGCAGGAATAGCAACGATGATACGCTGCCATTATCGACGCTCGCTGTACACGCGTTGGTCGGGTTCTTCGTTGTTGCCATCTCACTCGTGCTAATCGGCATCGGGTGGTACGTTACGGGGGGCTGGCCTGGAACGCTCACGAGAGTAGCAGAGGACTTCACATACGGTGTTGGTGGGGTCGTGGTCGTGTTCCTCTCGTTCGCTGCGGTGGGTTCGGTGACTATCACCGTTGGTGGGGCAGTACGCAGACGCTACAGGTGACTTCGCCGTCACCAGTGGCTTCCCCTGAGAGGGGGAGTGAAATACATGGAAGTTACAGACTTACCGGCGTATAAATCGCCGAAGGGACGCCACTTGGCGGCTATGGACGCTGGAACCCACCCCGTGGTGGAGTTGGATACTGACCCCCAGAACGACCTGTTCTGGAACGACGACTTCAACTACTTCCGCGACGGGAACGCGCTGATTGGGTTCATCTCACACGAGCCGTGCCCGGTGTGCGGTGAGATGGGAACGAAGGGACTCAACCTCTCCAGGTACTCTGACACGATGGAGTTCGCTGAGCCGAGCTACACGTTCGTTCGCGGTGTATCCAGCTACGAATACACCGAGACCGAGGACGGGACTGTCAGAGAGAAGAACCCGGTCGTGGAAGTGCTGGAGTCGATGTGGGTCTACC
>Ga0102962_1000108_pt1 | contig 49519 bp, 43 predicted proteins | sample SalPonF2_C_D2_MG_FD_84519 | JGI IMG/M metagenome (GOLD analysis project Ga0102962, IMG submission 84519) | Salt pond soil microbial communities from South San Francisco under conditions of wetland restoration - Salt Pond MetaG SF2_C_D2_MG ...
ATACTTTCCAGGGTATCTTTATGATGGTTATTGCATGGTTCATGGGCTTATATCTTCCTTACAAACTATTTGGAGGTGTTGGGGCTATGTTTAATCAGATAGCACACAGCGATATGTCTGCGATGCTGCAAGCGCCCGGGTTAAATGCAGCGGGACACCCCTGGAACTGGTGGAGCTATAGCTCTGCGGTCGTTGTTTCTGCCGTGGGATTTTCGGTTTGGCCTCATCTTTTTATGCGTGCCTTTGCAGCAGACAGCGACCGCACAATGAAGCTGACGGCTGTTCTTTACCCCACCTTTCAATTATTTCTGATCCCTATTCTTATCATCGGTTTTACCGCTGTTTTAGCTTATCCCGGAGTCACTCCAGCAGATACGATTTTGCCTCACGTTCTTACACAACTCAACTTGCCGGTTGTAATTATTGGGCTGGTCTGCGCCGGTACACTGGCTGCTTCAATGTCCTCTGGCGATGCTATTTTGCATTCGGCTGCATCCATAGGTATCCGTGACGGACTTGCTTTGTTTTTACCCGAGCGTCTGAGCACTGATAAAAAACAACGAGTTTACATCCGTGTTTTAGTCATTATAATTAGCCTGATTGCTTATTATTTTGCTGTCATTTCAGACGTACCGATTGTTAATTTGTTATTGGGATCATATGGTGGAGTAGCCCAAATATTCCCACTCGTATTTTGCATGTTTTATTGGCGACGGGCTACCCGTAGCGGTGCCTTAGCAGGCCTCGTCGGGGGCATTCTGGTTACTATCCTTTTTCTTTTATACCCTGATCTTCGTCCCGTTCCACTGCATGAGGGAATTTATGGCCTGATTGTCAATATTATCCTGCTTGTCAGCGTTAGCTTATCAACAAAGCCCGAATCGAAGGAACGCATTGAAAGATATGCAAATGCATAATTGTCGCAATAACAATATATGAAGTACACGAATACGAATCCGAACCTTAAAATCCTCTTTGAGGATGATGACTTGTTAATCATCGACAAGCCCATTAATGTATTATCGCAGGAAGACCACACCGGCGATCCTGATGTCTTGTCATTGTGCAGGGAATATCTCGGAGGAAATCAAAATGGTACCCCTTTCGTGGGGCTTGTACATCGTCTTGATCGCCCAGTGGGTGGACTTATGCTTCTGGCTAAATCGCGCAAGGCAGCTGATTTGCTTTCTCAACAAATCAGGGACCGTACTATGCAAAAAACCTACTGGGCCGTTACGAGTGGGGCTCCACCTCAAAATGGGGTATTGACGCATCACCTGCGGAAAAATCGTGATACAAATATCGTTAGTGTTGTTTCCCAAACTCAGAAAAAAGCGAAACAGGCAATCCTTTCCTTCGCAAAATTGGAACGGGTTGATGATCTCTTTCTACTTTCCATTCATTTGCAGACAGGTCGGCCTCATCAAATCCGCGTTCAGCTTGCAGAGGAAGGCTATCCTATCTGGGGAGATTACAAATATGGGCTCAATCAGCCCGATGGTAGAGATATTGCTCTACGTTCGATAGAGTTAATCTTTGATCATCCCCAAACAAAACAAGAAATGCGATTTGAGCTAGCGCCTGAGCATACCGAACCATGGTCACGGTTTGCTATTGCCAAGTATTGAGCTGCCTTTTAGCAGTATTCTGAAACAGGATCTGGATTGGATTAAGGTAACTAACGTGAGTTCAATATAGCCTAAGGCTCCCTATTCATATATACCGGTAATTTATCTTTTCCATGATATGGCAAGTGGTTCTGTTGCTGTTTTTGAGCGATCATCACGCCGGTAGTCGGACCAGCAAAGCCGGTAACCCCAAAGAATCGCCGGCTACGAATCCCGAACCGGATTCAGCCTTCGAGCGGGACCAAGCCCCAGACGTCAGAAAGGACGACTTTATACTGGATACCTTTGTATATTATCGATATAGACTTACGTTATCCATATATACCGAAAGGAACCCAAGTGTAAATTAGGCAACCAGCCCTTTAAAAAAACCGTTATTCACTTTTGAGATCCCTTACATACGTTCGGGATAACATGATACTTGTTTAGTATCAACTTGTGGAAAACCGGTTAATAGATCGATATTAAATCAACTAAGTACGGTTTTTGGTCATCGACCGCTCGTAGGAAAGCAGGAATTCCCGCTCACTTAAAACGCCAATAAATTTATTCTTGGAACCAGGTTTCAATACCGGTAATTCGGGTTCTCCCGACTCTCTGAAATATTCAAATGCCACATTGAAAGGATCACTCAAATGAAGAAGTTTGGGAGGTACCATAATATCTGCAGCGATGATAACATCGCCAACATCCTGTCGAATAAGAGCCCGTACATCGTATAAAGATATCATCCCTACGATGTTATCCTCATCATTGGCCACAGGCAGAATAATAGCATCAGCCTCCGTAAAACGATCTAAAATTTCACTCGCTTTACAACGATGATTTATGACCGGCATGTTGGGGATCCGCAGGAAGGCCGTTCGTACTTTCAAGCGTTCTAACACATTACTGAGAAAGTTGTCACGCACTGATGCGGAAGATAACCGATTTTCGAGCTGCTCAATGTAAATACTCCAATTTTGGGCTCCGAGATACGCGATAGCACTAGCGAAGATAAGAGGGACAAGCAATCCATAACTTTTACACATCTCAGTAATCATAATAGTAGCAGCGACAGGCACATTGGCAGCCCCGGCAAAGAAAGCAGCCATTCCTACCAGCACATAGGCTTCAGGTCCCATCATTCCGGGATAAATATGTTGCAATCCTGCTCCAAAGACGCCCCCTAGGAGTCCCCCGATTACCAGAGAAGGAGCAAATACACCACCAGAGCCACCAGATGAAATGGTAAATGAAGTAGCGATAATCTTAATTCCAGCCAAAGCCAACATAAATGTTAAAGCCAGGTGCCCATTAAGTGCTTCCTGCAAATATCCGTAGCTGGATCCCAACACAGCCGGAAAGAAATAACCAATACATCCAACAACAAAACCACCGATAGCGGGTTTCACATGAGGAGGAATGTCAATCTTATCAAATAATTCTTTTGTACCATAAAATACTTTTGTATAGATCATCCCTGCCACCATTACCACCAGCGCAAGCAGAATAAACCAAAAGAGTTCATATGGATTGGTAAATTTAACGGTATTGAATGAAAATATAGGATCCCAGCCATCAATTGAGGCATAAATGGAATATCCTACAATAGAAGAGATAATGCTGGCTACTAATCCTTCACTTTCAAAATCTTTACTGTAAATTACCTCAGATGCAAAAAGGGCACCTCCGATGGGTGCCTTAAATATTGTACCGATACCTGCGCCAATACCTGCTGTTAACCAAATTTTACGTTCTTTGACACTCATCTTAAGTTTAGTGCCCATGTAAGAACCTATTCCGGCAACAATTTGAGCAATAGGCCCCTCCTTGCCAGCACTACCGCCCGTTCCAATCGTAAACACAGAGGCAATAAGCTTAACAAACGGAACGACCGGACGAATATACCCTTTATTATGATGGAAGGCACGAATTACAGCATCGGTGCCATGACCTTCGGCCTCAGGCGCAAACGTAAATACGAGTAAGCCCGATATAAGACCACCAAAGGTAGGCAGCACAATAATTAACCAACGTTGATGAAATGAAATAGCACGAATTAGAGCTTCGGGAAACATTAGTAAACTTATGCCGCTGTCTCCTGCAGGCTTAGCCAGAGTGATACCGGCCATGTGCTGAATAGTAAACTCCTGGATAATTTCCAGAAGATAGCTAAACATAGTGGCAAAAATGCCAGCACAGATGCCTATAATTACGCAGTAAAAAAGCCAACGTCCTGTGGTTATGACATTGACAGCTTGCCCTAAATCATGAAGATTTGTTCGTAATTTTCTAGAGTTTATTTTAAGCATTCTTCCTTTGAAATAATTGGCTCGTAAGGTAAGTAATTTATATCACTAAATACATAATCATTTTTAAATGAAATCTGACCAAATAAGCCAGACGGCAGCATTTGTAGCGATAAAATTTTATGGACTTACAAAAATCGATTCTTATCGTTCGATATTTAATAATTCCATCATACATTTTTACGAAAATTTGGTGAAATCATTGCCAGCGCCGTTTAAATTTTATCATTTTTGGCTCAAATTCAGTTGGATTCGATATTTATATATATGGGGCGAAGAATTATTGCTGCCGGGCGATTTACTTCATGTAGTCGCACGCAAATGGTATATACAGAAAATAGCACAGCAATTTGTGGAAAAGGGATATACCCAACTTGTCGTTTTGGGTGCGGGATTTGACCACTTGGCATTTCATTACTGCCAGCAGGGTTTATCCTGCTTTGAATTCGATACCCCCTATATGTCGGTTTTAAAACGCCGATTCTTTATTGACAACTATCCTGATCAGCCTCATCCCAGAATTATACAAACTTATCTCCCGGAAGATGATATAGGAATAATGTTTGATCGTCATTTGGATCCTGACAAAAAGACTCTGATCGTTGCTGAAGGATTTTTTGACTACCTGGAACCAGAAACAGTAGCAGATTCACTTAATGAATTAAATAACTTTTTCTCGCACAAGCCTGCACTCATCAGTACACATTTTGCCCTTGATGAACTCCCCTTATTCCATCAAAAGGTATTTGAAATAAGTGTTCGTCTGGTTGGCGAAAAGCTGCAATTCCATACTTCAATGGATGATCTTAATACGATGCTTTCAGAACATGGGTTTCAGATCTCCCAACTGTATGATGCAGAAGACATTAGAATTGATCTCTCTGATAAATTATCAACTACATTACCGGTGCTTGGCGGATTTTATGTTTTCTCGGCTATCTAGGCCTTAAGATTCAATAAACATATTCGCAACAAATTACCCGGAAAATGGAACACTATTTCACATGACTATGTTGAGAAAATGAATAAGTGCAACTCTATAATAATTTCTGATACATCTATCAGCATAAAATACCATGGGCAAGGATGAGCTAACGAAAGTTGAAGCGCTCAAGCTTATTACTCCTGTTGTCGATAATGAGGTGAGTGACGAACAGCGCAAAGCGTTTATGGACTACATCTCCAGGCATGAGGATGTAAGGAAGAAGTATAAATCTATCAAAAATATTAAGCATCTCGTTAACTCCAGGTGTCCATGTGCCAAAGCTCCGGATTCATTAAAAAGTTACATCAAAAGATTACAAGATGAGGGGCTTCCAGATAAGTGTGATGCTCCTATTTATGATCTACCTAATAAGGGGCCGGGTTGTCATCAAGTATTATCCTCTGATGAGCTCAATACAGAAAATAAATCCAACAGATGGTGGGCAATCTCCCTTGCGGCAGGTATTCTAATTGCTACTCTGTCGTGGGGATTTTTTCGTTTCTTCAGTTCTAATGACATCACTAAAAATTCAGTCTATAATGTTGAAGAATACGCCTATGAGCACTTTGCAAATAATCAGGGACATTTTATCCAGCCAACGGTATCAACGGCAAGTGTCGGTTCGGCTGAAGTTCACCTAGCATCGGATTATGATATGCCAATGAAGGTGCCTGCCATCAAAAATGCTGTGCTCAAGGGCATTGTTTTCAGTGAATTTGTGCCCCATTACAAGTCACCTATGCTTGAATACTATATTCCTTCAGAGAACCAATATATTTATATATTTACTTTTAAACTCGAGAAACTTAACAACTTTAAAAATCTAGTCCGTGATACAGAAGCCGTAAAAACCTGTAACCAGCCTTACGATTATCACATCCATGCTGTCAATGGTAAACATGTGGTATCCTGGAAATGGAATGATATCTGGTATGCAGCAATCTCGAATCATGATGGGAACAAGTTAGCTTCGTTAGTCAAACCCTTGCAACAAAGCTCAAAATAATTTTTCTAGAATGTTACTCGGGCTGTCAATAAGGGTGAAACCTTCTTGCCTACTACAGAAGGGGTTACATTCAGTGAAAAACGCTTTTTACTCTTATTGAATTCTTTAACCGATTTGCTCGCACTTATAAAGTTATAAATCGCCGTACCGACTACTAATCCCGCTCCGATCAGAATTTTTGTATCTCCCAATTTGACCTTCTTATTATCAATGTTGAGCGAATTAGAAAATCGTTGACCAAAAATCTCACTGGTAGCATTTTTCATCAAATAAGCTCCGACCAAACGAGTCACCATACCCAATCCGCCTCTGGCATAATCATTCGCATAAAAATTGCCGGTGGAAGGCCCCATAATTATTCCGTACACCGTCATAACGGCCCCTATTGATTGTACGGTTTTGTTGTTAAACAGGGCTACGGATCCCATTCCAACGGCCATAGGCATAAAGGTGTTTGTAAATGCAAGAGTACGCGCTTCAGAAACAGTTTTAGTATGCTCGTTCCTATTCGCAGTAATCGATATATGATTCTGGGCTTTAACCTGAAGACTGATGCCAAAAAAAGTCAATAATAAGCCGTAAAAAATAAATTTCCTTTTCATAAGGCTGGAATATGAAAAGCTTTTGGGATAAATAAAATTATTAATCTGAGGCCCCGTTTGACCTATTTGCAATTTAATTTAACATCTGAGTTCAAAAGGGATAGACTGCCTTCAATTTATCCATCGCTCATCTCGTGTTCGGCTTCTTCCTCTTCGGCCTCTCCATCTGTTAACTGCTGATGGTCATCCGTCAAATCCCCCGGTAAATTCTTGGATGCCTTAGCCCCGAGTTCACGCAGCATTTCAACCTGTCGGACCACATTGCCTCTTCCCTCGGAAAGACGTCCCATCGCTTCGTCATAGCTTTCTTGCGTCTGCCGGATGCGCTGCCCAATATCCTGCATACTCTCAACAAACAATACAAACTTGTCATACAACGCCCCGCCCCGTTCGGCGATCTCCTGCGCATTTTTGCTCTGATATTCCTGTTTCCAGACACTGTCGATAGTAGCCAGTGTCGCCAGCAATGTGGATGGACTTACGATGACTATGTTCTTCTCAAAAGCTTCGTAATACAGACTGGTATCATATTGAAGTGCCACGCCAAAGGCCGATTCGATGGGCACAAACATCAGCACAAAATCGGGACTGTTGCCGCCGTAAAGCTGCTCATAATTTTTACTGCTCAGCCCCTTCACGTGATTACGTAATGAGCCGACATGATTTTTCAGTGCCCGCTGTCGTTCTTCCTCATCTTCAGCCGAGGTAAAGCGCGAATAATCGGTTAAAGAAACCTTGGAGTCGATAATCAGCCGTTTTTCGTCCGGCAAATAGACTACCACATCCGGCTGCAGGCGCCGGCCATCATCAGTAGTATGATGTTCCTGAATTTCATATTCGCGTCCCTTGGTCAGGCCCGACTTTTCGAGAATTCGCTGTAGGATCACCTCGCCCCAGTTCCCCTGCGTTTTGCTTTCGCCTTTCAGGGCTGTCGTCAAATCCTTGGCCTCTTTGGCCATCTGCTGATTTAACTCCTGCAACTGCTTTAAATGTTCTTCCAGCGAAGTCCGGCCTTTGATATCCTCTTTATGCGTCTCCTCTACTTTCTTCTTAAATGCTTCCATCTTCTCACCCAGCGGCTTTAGCAGTTGATCCAGTTTCTCTTTATTCTGCTCAGTAAACTTTTTCGATTTCTCTTCCAAGATCTTGTTAGCCAGGTTCTCAAACTCATCTTTAAACCTTTCCTGCAGCTGCTCCATCTCTTCCTTTTGCTCGGACAGCCGTTCTTTAAGGTTGCGGTAATCCGCATTCAATTCGGCCAGTTGTTTCTCGGCATCGTTGGCCCGCTGCTCGGCTTGCTTTTCTTCCCCTTTTGCCTCTTCCAATTGATCGGACAAATTTGTATTCCGCTCTTCCAGACGCGAAATCGTCTGAATGGCCTGTTCATGCTCCTGTTCCAGGGCCTCGGCTTCTTCTTTGCTTAACGCCTGACTACTTTTGTTTTGGAAGTGAGCGATGAGGTAGCCGGCTACCAGACCTATAACTATGAACAGTACTGAGATGAATTCCATCTGGATATTTGGAAATTAAAGTTAACGATTTCTGAGTTCTGGATGCTAGATACTAGTTGCTGGATAACAGCAACAATATCATAGTTCTGTCAACCAGATTCCAGTTTGCAGATAAGATAATAGGGTTGAGTGACAGATGGTGTCACCCCTTCCCCCATCGGTCGGCTGGGGTTGCCGTCTGGTGGATGAATAGGGCATTCAGTCTTTTTCTATGCACCCTGCGGCACATCCCCAATGCTTTTCTAGCCCATTTTCCTTGCTTCTCCATGCACCCCCACGGCAAAATCAGCCGCGGGATGCGGCGGGGTACTAATATATTTTTTGATCTTATTTGGGACTATAGCTTTTTTTGACTGTTCTATAAATTTTTCCGGTGTTATGGCCAGATCTAATTTTTGTGAAGCAACATCTTTGTCTATCAGGGTCCCATTTCTTTTTCCGGAATAGTCTGGAAATGAGGAATAAGGCCAAGCTCCCATTTCTTTAACCAAATGTGCCCGAATTGGATTTTGATGGATATAATGGAAGCACGTTAACCCTTGAATTTGAGTTGTGAGTGGTATCGATTGGGTAGTTTGCTGAAATAAGGAACCAGTTCGGTTATAACGATTATTCAACGATTGCGTGTAGGAACTGAGCAAAGTACCGATTTGTTGATCCAGCGGATGTCTTTCTTTTGAATTGCGGGATGTTTTTTTAACCAGTATCAGCCAGTGAAAATGATTGGGAATCAGACAATAGGCTAAAATATTGCAGTGTTTCACTAAATGGCGTCTCATCTTCTTTATAAAGAAAAGATAGTTTCCGCTACTATAAAATAGGGTTTGTTTATTATTTCCCCTGTTGTAAACGTGATAGAATTTACTTGCTTCAAACTCCATATACTTTTTATAAGTAAGACCATTTGGGTGATCAATACTTACAAAAAAATTTCAGCTCCATCGGTCGGCTGGGGTTGCCGTCCGGTGGATGAATAGGGCATTCAGTCTTTTTCTATGCACCCTGCGGCACATCCCCAATGCTTTTCTAGCCTGTTTTCCTTGCCTCTCCATGCACCTCACGGCAAAATCAGCCGCGGGATGCGACAGGTTTCTTTAATTAATATGCTTTAGTCCCTTGGCTCCGATATCGGAACGGTAATACATATTGTCGAAGGATATTTTTTTAACTTCGCGATAGGTATTCTTGATAGATTCCTGTAGCGTATCTCCGGCCCCAACGACATTGAGAACGCGTCCACCATCGGTCAGTAATTTGCCATTCTGTATCTTTGTACCTGCATGAAAGACCAGCGCATCGCCGGAGACATCATCAATACCGGTAATTTCTTTCCCTTTTTCATAATCCAATGGATATCCCTCTGAAGCAAGGACTACGCAGCATCGATATTTATCATCAATTTCGACCTCTTTAGAATCCAAATTTCCATTGGCAGCGGCATCAAGAAGTTCCAGCAAATCTGATTGTAGTGAAGGAAGGATTGCCTGACATTCGGGATCTCCAAACCGGCAATTAAACTCAACGACTTTAGGGCCTTCTTGCGTGATCATCAGACCGCAATACAGGATGCCTTTGTACGGATGTTCATCCAACAGCATCGCTGAAATCGTAGGCAGGACAATCTCTTTTTCGACAATCTGCAATATCTTATCGCTAATAACTGGAGTTGGGCAGTAGGCCCCCATCCCGCCGGTGTTAAGTCCCGTATCTCCTTCGCCAATACGTTTATGATCCTGGGCATAGTGTATAATCCGGGCCGTCTCACCATCTGAAATGACAAAAACCGACGCCTCCTCGCCCCTCATAAATTCTTCAACGACCAGCGTCTGGGCCGCATCGGTAAAACGATCATCTTCCTTCAATTCCTGTAATCGTTTCTCTGCCTCTTCTTCGGTCTCACAGATAAAGACGCCCTTTCCACCGGCAAGACCATCCGCTTTGAGTACAATCGGATAGTCATCGTTATTTTTGATATCCTTCAACGCCTGATCAAAATTATCCCGGGTATAAGTCTCAAAATCGGCGGTCGGGATGCGGTTGTTCTTCATAAACTCGTTGGCAAATTTCTTGCTCCCTTCAAGTTGGGCCGCATATTTGGAGGGGCCAAAGACGCTGTGTCCTTTGTCTTCCAAAAAATCAGTAAGTCCTTCAACGAGTGGCTGTTCCGGACCTACGACTGTCAAGTCTATCTGATTTCCCTCAACAAATGTTAAAATACCCTCAAAATCCGAAAGTGACAGATCAACATTGGTGCCAACCTGGGCAGTCCCGGGATTACCCGGAGCAATAAACAATTGATCCAACTGATCAGATTTTGCAATATTCCAAGCCATTGCATGTTCACGTCCACCACTTCCCAAAAGTAATACATTCATGAAATGTGAAATAGTTTATGATTCCGCTAAAATTAAAGTTTCCCTATATTGATGATTCAGAGACCAATGAAACTGCGGCACTTCATCATTAAGACAATTGATCCGCAATCTCAATAATTTCGGTAAAGCTCTGAGCTTTGAGAGAAGCTCCTCCGATTAATCCTCCATCAACATCAGACTGGCTTAATAGTTCTTCGGCATTATGGGGTTTCATGCTTCCACCATATAAAATACGAATCTGATCTGCGGTCTCTTCATCATACAAATCTGCCAAATTCGAACGAATCATTTCGTGCATTTCCTGGGCCTGATCGGGCGTTGCAGTTTCACCGGTACCAATTGCCCAGATGGGTTCATAAGCAATCACCAACTCGGCAGCATCCTGTTCATCTACACCAATGAGAGCCGCTTCTACCTGCTTGCGAACCCGTAATTGATGTTCACCGGCTTTACGCTGTTCGAGTGATTCCCCCACACAAACAATTGGTTTCAGACCATCCTCCAGGGTTTTATTCACTTTTGCATTGACAGTCTTATCGGTCTCACCAAAATACTGTCTGCGCTCGGAATGGCCGAGTATGACATACTCGCAATTTACTTCTTGTAACATCTCAGTACTTACTTCGCCAGTATAGGCGCCATTATCCTCATAATGTACATTTTGTGCACCGAGTGCATAGCCCTTCATATCACGTAATTCAATCGAGGCTGTAGTTAACGAGATCATAGGCGGACACACCAGTCCATCTACAGCTTCGGGCATCTTGCCGTAAATTTCCTGAACACCCTGCAACAGGGTTGCCGTCTCTTTAGGGCCGCAATTCATTTTCCAGTTTCCAGCAATTAATAATCGTCTCATGACGGGGGTTCTTTATCTTGTTTAATGATTGTTTGAATTCCTTGAATAACATCCTTGTATTCGTTGCCCACATACTTCCGAACGATCTTGCCATTCCGGTCAACTAAAAATCGAGTGGGAATCAACTGAATATTGAACTTATCTAATAATTTCTTGTGCTTGAAAGCCTTGGCACCAGCAACCGGCCAGGGTTTCACTCGTTCATCAAAAAAGGCATTAATAGTCACCTGACTCGTATCCAGCGGTATAGTTATCACCTGCAATCCATAGCTCTTGTACAGGCTGTGGATGACCACTGTTCGATCAAATTGATTTTGATAGAGTCTGTTAGACAATTTTGTAATTTCAAGAATATAGGGAGTGCCTAAAAGAGAGTCGCGGCTAATTGTTTTACCATTTTCGGTAAATTGAAAATCAGGGATAGCATCGCCCGGCGATAAATAATTAAGGTCATAGCTAATTGATTTTGCCCACCTTTTAGCCGTCTTATTATTCGAAAATTGATTCTTAAATGCTTTGAGCTTTTGCCGGGCCAAATCCACACGGGCACTATCATACAGCAGCTTTATACGTTCCATGCTGATTTGCATCTTTTTATCGGGATCTTCTGTGATATTCGATAAGGTATCCAGATAAGCGATAGCTGGCCCCAAACCCTGTGAAGCTGCTATATAGTCCTTACCATAGGTTGCCGCCAAATTACTCAGCCGATCATTATCCTGCACCAAACGGATGCGTTTCATCATCTCCTTATTATCCCAACCCTGCAACAGGCGCACAGACTGACGCGCAGCTAAATCGGAAGCAATGGTTCCACGTTTATCCTGGTATACTTCCCAAAAGAGATTACTCATCTTTTGTAGTTCCTTCCTAAGCGTATCTCCTTTGATCTTTCCGGCCCGGGCATATGTTGCTATACGCTGAAAACTTTTGTTTACCCGTTGATATACTTGCATAGCCGAATGTTCTCGCGAAGAAATAGAAATCGTCTTATCGAGACTGGGCAGCTGGCCTTCAATCGTAACGGTGTCCTTATCCGCCAAAAGAATACCAATCCGTCCCAAATTTTTGTCATTACGACTGACGATCAAAGGATATTGACCCTGTTCGCCAAAAACAGCCGTTCCGGAAAAACTCCCGGTCGTATCCGTAACGGCAGTAAAAAGCGTATCCGGCTTTGCATTGGAGGAATCTTTTTTGATGACCGTCAACCCAATTCCTGAATAATCATGGGAAGTATCAACCGAATCAGCAACGGTAATTTTCCCTTTTATAAGTGCCTGTTGTCGTTGGGGCCCCGAAGAACATCCCCAACAAAAAGCGACAAGCAAAGCCGCAATAACAAAGTGTTTCTTTTTTATATTCATGTATCCAAATAGAATAGATTAAGAATAACGCACCACTCAGGCTTCCAATCTTTCACTGATCAGTTCTCGTACCATTTGGGGATTGGCCTTGCCTTGAGACCTTTTCATCACTTGCCCGATAAAGAAACCAATCAGTCCTTTTTTACCGTCTTTATATCGTTGCACCTCATCAGGATGGCTATCGATCACATCATCTACGATGGGCTCAATAAATCCGGTATCCGAGACCTGGATAAGGTTCATTTCTTTAGCCAACGCTTCTGCTTCTTTTTCTTCTTCAAGCATCGCATTATAAATTTCGGTCATAGCCGAAGAATTAATTTTGTCTCCCTCGCGAAGTTCGACAAGGCCAGCCAGACGCTCTTCACTAATAGGAAACTCCTGAATGCTGATACTCAGGTCATTTAACGTTCGTAAAACTTCAGTAAGTATTAAATTCGAAACTGCCTTTGGGCTTTCAAAAATTTCCAATACTCTTTCATAATAATCAGCCAGGTATCGGTCCTCTGTCAGCGTCTCGGCGTTTTCTCTACTCATGTCATACTCTTCAACAAAACGCTGCTTGCGGACATCCGGCATTTCGGGTAACTCGGATCGTACTTCTTCGAGCATTTCATCGGTAACCATGACAGGCGGTATGTCCGGCTCAGGGAAATAACGATAATCGTGTGCCTCTTCCTTAGAGCGCATTTGACGGGTTTCCAGCTTATTGGCGTCCCACAACATGGTTTGTTGGACAACCTCTCCGCCCCCTTCGATCAGCTCAATCTGACGGTCAATTTCGTACTCAATAGCTCGCTCTACATTACGGAAAGAGTTCATATTTTTGAGCTCTGTACGCGTTCCAAACTCTTTTTGTCCTTTGGGACGCACCGAAACGTTGGCGTCGCAACGGAGACTCCCCTCTTCCATATTACCGTCACAAATTTCCAGATATTGTACAATCTGCTTGATACGTTTCAGGTATTCATACGCTTCGGCGGGTTGCCGAAGATCAGGTTCCGAAACAATTTCAATCAGCGGAACGCCGGATCTATTCAAATCAATCAATGTGTGATATGGATCCTGATCGTGAATAGATTTACCCGCATCCTCCTCCATATGAATACGCGTAATACCGATATTTTTTTCTTGCCCATCCACTACAACGGTTATGTTTCCGTCATGGCAAATGGGTGTTTCGTATTGAGAGATCTGATATCCTTTCGGCAGATCAGGATAAAAATAATTTTTCCGTGCAAAAATAGATTTACGTGCGATCTCACAACTCGTCGCCAATCCCATCTTAATTATATAACGAACTAAATTTTCATTTAAGACCGGCAGCGTTCCGGGATGTCCCAAACAAAGTGGCGTCACTTGTGTATTGGGAGCCCCGCCAAATTCCGTAGAGACCGGAGCAAATGCTTTACTTTCCGTTAAAAGCTGGGCATGAACCTCGAGCCCAATGACTGCTTCATAATTATCAAATACCGAACTGCTCATGGAGAATCATTTGTTACCGTTTTATTTTGATGGCGAAAGATATTAAACGTCTGGGACTTTTATTAGTGATTCTCAGAAAATTTATACTACCTTGATTTAAAGGTAAGCAGCATCAATATTTTTATCGGCATTATGGACAAAGAACTTCATGTATTCGAAGAGGGCGCATACCTTCTCTGGGGATTGGTAATCCTCACTTGCACGGCTTGTGGTACCTTTCTATTAACCGGGTCTTTTATATCGTCAGGTTGGGATTTCATGAAATTAAGACAACTGTCTGCGCTAGTTTTGTTCCTAATCAGCTTCTGGGGAATTTTTAAAGTGTCTGAATCGCACTATCACCTGGTGTTATTTTTTGACGATGATCTTCTTATCATCAAAATAAGAAAGGGGAAAATCCAAACAGATACCATCAAGATACCGGTAAACGAGATCGAATCTTTAAAATTTTCTTCTCATTTTTCGCGTTCTTCAAAAGAAGCCCTCTTCGATTTTTCGAGATCTTACCATCTCATGTATCGAGCTCATTCTGGGGCCGACTACAAGCAACTGCTGAATATTTCATCAGGTACGATAACACTTAAAGTAGATGATATCGCCGATATTATGCGATTTATCACCGAACGAAATCCTAACATACACATTCCCAGAGAGCAGGCTGATTATTTTAACCTGTAAAATTAAACTTTTATTCTAATAGAGCCTACCTATAGGGCCTTTAGGTAATCTCGATTACACTATGTTTGAATTAACTTCTATCTTCTCACGCCGTTTTGAACGGACCAGTAAAAATCAACTATTCAAATATGGTCAAAAATTATTAGATAGTATCGAAAAAATCGTGTTCTCAGGCCGATCGACCAGATTCGTCTGGGAAGTTATATAAAAGTTTTTGTGCAAGAATAAAATTATTTACTAAGAATACCCCTTATCACAATCCCTGAGGACGGCATCCTGGAACATGGATGTCGTCCCCTTTTTTTATAATATACATTTCTAATTAAAAAAAGAAATCCGGACCAATCCTAAATTCCATACAACTGCTGGGTAATGCAATGGATAGCCCCCTGTCCCCAAACCAAGTCCGAACACGGAATTCCAACTATATCCCGGTCCGGGAAATAGTGCTCTAACAGATCCATCGCTTCCTGATCGCACCGCTCACCATAGATAGGTACTAGTACCACACCGTTTGCCACATAAAAATTAGCATAACTGGCAGGTACAAATTCGGATCCATCTGCTGTAGTACCCTCGATTTTCGTTTTTGGCAATGTCAGGGTTTCGATCGTAAAGAATTTACCATGTTGGTTTGTTGCCTTCCTGAGTATTTCGTAGTTGGTTCTCAAAACCTCATAATTAACATCATCCGAGTCTTCGGATACCATGGTCAGAATAGTGTCTTCACTTAAAAATCGGGATAAATCATCAATATGACCATCCGTGTCATCCCCGGCAAGTCCCTTTTTAAGCCAAATTATTTTATTAATCCCTAAATAATCTTTTAGCTTTTGCTCAATCTCTTGTTGTGTTAAATCGGGATTTCTATTGGAATTCAGCAACACTGATTCAGTAGTCAGTAGTATTCCATTCCCGTTGGTTTCTACAGACCCGCCCTCCAGTATCATCCCGGGCTCAAACCGTTCGATACCATATTTCGAAGCAAGATATTCAGGCAGACGGTTGTCATCGTCGAAAGGCGGATATTTACGTCCCCAAGCGTTATAAACCCAGTCGGTGATGGCAAATTGTTCCAATCCCTCTGATTCTTTGCGGATAAAAATAGGACCACAATCTCTCGCCCATACATCATTTATGGGTTGAAGATGAAAGGTTAGCTGTTGAAGATCGATTTTCCGCTTATCAAAAAGAGATAAAACGTGTTCTTTAATCCGTTGGTTTTCAACGAATAGATGAATAGGCTCATAGCTATGAAGCACTTCAATAATATTCAAATAAACTTGCTCAGCCCGCTCGAGGCGCTTCCCCGGCCACGTTTCCGGATTAGAGGGCCAGTGCATCTGGGTGGCAGCATGCGGATGCCATTCGGCAGGCATTTTATAATTTTTATCTGAAGGTATTGACATATCGTATTTTAAAAATATTGAATGCGTAATACATGATACAAAGTTATAAAAATGGATTACACATCACTGATCAATAAATCTCTTCAAAAGGGGCTGATATGTATCGATTCGGCGATCACGGAAAAAGGGCCAGGTTTGGCGTTGTTTTTCAATCTTTGAAAGGTCTATTTCTGTATACAGTACCTCCTCTTCGCGGCCAGCCTGAGCAAGCACCCGTCCAAACGGCCCCGTTACAAATGACTGGCCCCAAAAGGTAATATCCGCTTCCTGCCCTACCCTGTTGATGCATGCTACAAAACATCCATTAGCTATAGCATGACTTCGCTGTACGGTCTGCCAGGCATCACGATATTCTTCCGATATTTGCCCGGATTCATCAGGAAGTGTGCCGATTGCCGTGGGATAAACTAATAGTTCAGCTCCCTTTAGGGCCGTTATACGAGCAGCCTCTGGGTACCATTGATCCCAGCAAATGAGCGTTCCGATTTTCGCATATTTGGTGTCAAAAACCTGGTATTCGTCTTCACCGGGAGTAAAATAATATTTCTCATAAAAACTGGGATCATCCGGGATGTGCTTCTTCCGATAGGTGCCCATCAAGGTTCCATCGGCATCGACGACAATCAATGAATTGTGATAAATACCTGCTGCCCTTCGTTCAAAAAATGGTGCGACGATCACAATATCCAACTCTTTCGCAAGCTTACACAACGAATTAGACAACGGCCCGGGAATGGGCTGAGCCCAATCAAAGAATTGATCATCTATTCTCTGACAAAAATAGATAGTGTTGAAGAGCTCTTGTAACAATATAATCTGAGCTCCTTCCCCGGCAGCCTCCCTGATACGAGCTAAAATCCTTTTTTGATTCTGTTGAACATCTTCAACACATGGATGCTGAATAAGCCCAAGGCGAATGTTTTTGCGGTCCATAGTATTTGTTACGTTTTCCTCATAAATTTAAGGATTAAAGAAATGAAAATGTACAGAACGACAAAAGAAATTAAACAACGCTTCATTTGGGCATAAAAAAAGTCCGCAAGTATCGGCACTTGCGGACTTTATATAATCAGACGTAATCATTATTTCATTATTCAGCAGGTCCCCAACTGGGTGATTCCTGAAATTCAGTTCCATTGTCCAAGCTAATAACATTGGAACCATCAGTATTCATTATTTTTATTGTTGAACCATTGGTAAATGCAATTTTACTTCCGTCAGGTGAAAACTGAGGCTCATCTACGATGCCACTTTTCTTAATTAATTTAGTTAACCCGCTTCCGTCATTATTTATAACACAAATAAAATTATATCCTGTTCCTTGATCGTAACGTCTGAAAACAATTTTTGAACCATCGGGAGACCAGGAAGGATTGCTATCTGTGTAATTATCGTTCTGAGTCAATAATTTAGAATCAGAACCATCCGAATTAATAATTGCCAGATTATCATCTTTAGAACCATCAAATGTATTTGTTTCTTTAACATAAACAATCTTATTCCCGTCCGGTGACCATGCAGGATCAGACTCACTATAACTCGAACTCTGGGTAAGATTTTTTTCATTGCTTCCATCGGCATCCATGACAGAGATATCCCATGCGTCTTGATCTTCAAAAGCGATTTTCTTGCCGTCGGGTGACCAAACAGAACCAAAATTATCCCCATCCGTTTTAATTGCTGTTGCATTAGATCCATCAGCATCCATCACCCATATTTGGGCATTTCCGAACAGGCCTTTAACATATACAATTTTAGTTCCGTCAGGAGAAATATCCGGGTTAATTAAATTATTATCGGTATCTTCGCGAAGCATCTCAGGAGTAGATCCGTCTGCATTCATAATATAAATTTTTTGATAGCTACCACCGGTTGTACCACTGGAAGTGTAGGCAATCTTACCGGCCAGTGTAGACTTGCAATTAACGCTGAAATCAATATTTGTCGTCTGGCCTGCAGTTACCGTGGTATCAACGGGATTATTTCCATCAATGCTACAGTTGGATGCAAGGCCAAGCAGTTCAACGCTGTAGGAACCTTTATCTATTCCGTCAAAACTTACAGAACCATTGATATCAACAGACAAAGTATCATTACTGCCTAGTGTTATTCTATACCCGTCAGAATCTTTGTTATCTCCTTTTGTTGAAACACTAGCTTTTATCGTTCCAGTTGTTTGGGTGTCTCCATTTTTATTTGAATCGCCCTTTTTGCTGGAACTGTCTGTGGGGGAACTACAAGAACTTAGGAGTATTGGAATGACTATTACGCATAGCAACATCTTATTTTTTGAGATCATTTTCATTTCTTTGGATTGTTGTAAATGATAATTATTGGATTTGATCCTTTAGTAAATGATATACGTAAGTCAGGAATAGATTGGGTCATATAGACTAGCTTTTTATAAATCATTAGTTCAGTCACACTTCCAGTGTGAAGAGCACTCTAAAAATGATACTCCCTCCTATCGCTTTTCAAAGAAGTTTTTTATTCACCTGCTGGTAATGAGGCATCCTGTTTTGCGGCATATAGCAGTCGAGTAATATTCCAAACTTAAACGTCAGCTTATAGCGACTCCCTATGTACAGGTAAGAATATTACCTACAATTTTTTTCCTGATTTTGCTCTGCAATGCTTGAAGAATGACGAACCATCTTATAGCATATATAAAAACAATAAGATGGAAAAATCAGCTTCTCCTTTTCAGTGTGACATTTCTCATCATATCTGGGATACCAAATATCGATATCGCAGGAATGGTAACATTAAAGACCAAACGCTTGAAGACACCTGGCATCGGGTAGCCCGGGCCCTGGCGTTGGTGGAAGAAGGTAATCCCGAGAGATGGGAACAGGAATTTTATACTGCTCTTGAGGATTTTAAATTCATTCCCGGGGGACGAGTTTTGGCGGGAGCCGGTACTCAACATAAAGTTACCTTGTTTAACTGCTTTGTGATGGGCACGATAGAGGATTCCATCCCTTCTATTTTTGAAAATCTTAAAGAAGGAGCCCTTACAATGCAGCAAGGCGGGGGGGTAGGTTATGATTTTTCCACCCTTCGTCCCAAAGGTACGCTGGCGCGGAGCAGCAATAACATTTCATCAGGTCCTGTCTCATTTATGAATATCTGGGATGCCATGTGTGCAACGATGATTTCAACCGGGGCACGACGGGGTGCCATGATGGCTACGCTTCGATGCAACCATCCGGATATTGTGGATTTTATACAAGCCAAACAGGAAGGCGGACGGCTGACTAATTTCAATCTATCGGTGCTTGTCAGTGATGCATTTATGGATGCTGTCCGTAAAGATCAAGATTGGCCGCTCATTTTTCCCGACAAAACCCTGAGCAATAATGGAGATGAGGGACAAATAGTCGTCAAACGATGGAGTGGTACAGATGAGGCCGTCTTTTGCCGCGTACTCAAAACAGTAAAAGCACGTGAACTGTGGCAATTGTTAATGAAATCAGCTTATACTTCTGCCGAACCCGGTGTCTTATTTATTGATCGTATCAATGAAGGTAACAATCTTAAATATTGCGAACATATCACAGCTACAAATCCCTGTGGTGAGATTCCTCTTCCTCACTATGGTGCCTGCAACTTGGGGTCAATTAATCTCACAAAGTTTATTAAAAAACCATTTTCAGCGAATGCCCGAGTAGACTGGAAAGGAATCCGGGGAATTACACAAACGGTCGTTCGGATGTTAGATAATGCCATTTCTGTTTCCGGTTTCCCTTTACAAAAGCAACAAGAGAAGGCGTCACAAAGCCGTAGAATCGGGCTCGGAATAACTGGCTTGGCCGATGCGTTGATCATGATGGGGCTTCATTATGCAAGCAGTGAAGCTCGAACACTGGCCGAAAAAATTATGAGTGAGATATGTAATAAAGCTTATATCACATCCACAGAGCTTGCTGCGCTCAAAGGCCCATTTCCTCTTTACGTCGAAGAGGCTTATATGAAAAGTCCCTTCATTCAGCGACTGCCTGAAGAGATCCAACATAAAATTCATGGGAGAGGTATACGAAATAGCCATCTACTCTCTATTGCCCCAACGGGCAGCATCAGTATTCTAGCCAACAATATATCGAGTGGCCTGGAACCGGTTTATGACTTTACCTATGAAAGAAAAATACTTAATCGAGATGGGACAAAAACCGGGTATGAAGTTTCCGACTATGCCTGGCGATTATGGCAAGAACGTTATCCTGAGCAACCCTTACCGAACTTCTTTGTTGATGCCAAAGGCCTGACCCCGCTACATCATTTAAAAATGCAATCGGTACTCCAAAAGCATATTGATAATTCAATTTCAAAAACCATCAATATCCCAAAAGAATATCCATTCGAGCAATTTATGAAGATTTATCAACAAGCTTATGATGAAGGTCTTAAAGGCTGTACCACCTTCAGGCCCAACGAAGTTACCGGCGCTATCCTGGAATCTATGGATGGTAAAGCCAATATTCACTGTTGCAACCTGGAACGCGAGGGCGATTAGTCCACCTTCCTCACAGGGTTAAGCCGCAGAAGTGGAGCGGTAAAAGCAGAACATCCGGCATATTTAAGCCTGGTACGCTACCGGCCATTAATTGCTATTTACTCATCCACCGGACGGCAGGCCCAGTCGCCCGATGGGCAAGCATCTTTTTGCAAAAGGGTCGTACCCTCGAACGGGTAGCTGTTGTTTGGGATTTCAACTCTTCACAACTAGGGACTTCAGTTGTATTTCCTTCCGTCAGCTACGGAAAGCAAACGCAAGCTTCCGCAAAGCTACTACACTTTAAATCTCTATTATGTAAGGATTTATTGCACATCTTTTCAGCACAATTACCGACAATTTCATTTCGCAAAATTGAAGAACTTAACAATTGAATAATTCAATAAATGATTACGAGGAGAATATTATGAAAGGTAATAGTTCATTAATTGGTTTAGTCGGTATTTGGATTATACTAAGCTCTTTTATCAGCGTTAACGTTGAATTTATTTTTTGGAGTAATTTAATTTCTGGAGCAATTATCGCCATTGCGGGTTTTACAATGGTCAAGGAGCAACCCGGATTTGGGTGGATTGCCGGCATCTTTGGCATTTGGATGATTGTTTCAGCCTTCATTCCGTCATTATTAAGTGGATCCGGGTTATTATGGAATGGAATCGTTGCCGGGCTAATTGCCGCAATCGATGGATTCTCTGCTCTGGCAAATACTCCGCCTAAAACAGCGCACGAGCACTAAATTCTGAAATTGGATTTTAAACTACTAAACTAAAAGAGACGAAGATAGAAATTACATAAAAGCGGATTTTACTTAAACAAGGGAAGGTGGTTAGATTTAATGACAAATCATTATAATGATCAACTAACGCCCATCTTATCATCATAATTAGATTGAAATCTTAGATCTTTCCACTTTCCCTGTTTGGTTTATTTAGTCATACTGATTTCATATTAATCTCCAAAAAATCCTCAATAGCCTTTAAACTCCTAAGCTTGCCATACTTTTCTTCTGGGATATCAATATGAAGTTCTTTACTTATTGCCACCATCATATTGTAAAAGTCCATGGAATCGATATCCAGCCTGTTCCCAAGATCATCGGAAGGATTCAACTTATTCAAATCGGCTTCCGGGGCCACTCGATGCAAATGTTTCTTTACTATTGATGAATAATCAATATCGCTCATAACTCCTCCGGGTGTTGTAACTGGTCATTTAACTATCCGAGGAAACGAGATCCCGTATGTCCATCCGTAGCCCTGTGATCTCCCGCCAAAGTGGCTGTCAACACCGGTCGAATGCCAATAGACTCCTCTATAACTACCGGTTTGGGGGATATGCTACCGAAACCTATCAGTGCTACCTGCGGAGGATAAATCACTCCGAAAACTTTTTCAGCGCCCCGTTCTCCCAGGCTCGTAATAGTGATCGTAGCACTACTCATTTCTCTGCTCCTGAGATGTCCTTCCCGGGCTCGCATAATCATATCCACAAATTCAGCCCGTATTTCCTCCAACGACTTCATATCTGCATTCAAAATCGCCGGAATCACTAAGCCACCCTGACGTAAGGAAATGGCAAAACCAATATGAATCCCTTCTTCCACATGCATCACTTCGTCAGTCCAAAATCCATTAAGCTCCGGAACCTCGCTCAACGCATTGGTTACCGCCTTGATCAGTAGCATCGGAGGCAATATCCGCTCATTGACCGTTCTCTTACCGTTGATTTCTTCCAGCCAATCCATAGCTGCTTTCATATCTATTTCCGTCTCAAGATAATAATGTGGGATCTCTCGATTCGATTGACTCATTGCCGAAGCAATCGCCTGACGCATGCTCTTGGGAGCCTTCGCTTCGGCGGCTGCGGACACATGCTCTGCTATCTCAACTTCTTTTTTAAACGTTTCTTCTCCCGTAGCTTCTTGCGCAAAAGCTACCACATCTTTCTTATGAATAGTGCCCTCCGGACCTGATCCTTTTACGTTGTTTAGGTCCACATGCAAATCCTCAGCAACTCTTCGAGCCAATGGTGACACTTTCAAATGATGTAACGATGGTTCTATTTCTTTAGCGGCAGTGGTCGTCTCCTGTTTTCCATTCTTCTTAATTTCCTTTTTCTTTTTAGCCGGTATCTTTTTCGGGGCTGTCACCGCTTGCTTTTCCTCTTCTCCATCAATAACAGCCATAACAGAACCGACAGGAATTACCTCTCCCTCTTTGGCCCGCAACTCGGTAATTTTACCATCCTCGAAAACTTCAATATCAATTAATCCTTTTTCGGTATCAATTTCTCCAATGATATCCCCCTTTTTGACCGTATCTCCCGGTTTTACAAGCCATTCGACTAACTTCGCTTCAATCATTTGGGAGCCGAGGCTTGGCATTTTAAATTCACCCATAAATCCCTCCCATCTGTTTGATCCGCTCTACAATTTCCTCTGGCTGAGGCAACGAGGCCTGTTCCAGATGCTTGGCATATGGAGCCGGAACCTCCACTCCGCAAATACGTTCTACAGGACTATCCAAATCGTAAAATAATTCTTCCGTTATACGTGCATTCAGCTCTGCGGATATACCTACACTCTTCCATCCTTCATCTACAATAACCGCTCGATTGGTTTTGGAAACCGAAGCAAATATCGTCTCATTATCCAGCGGACGAAGTACTCTCAAATCCACCACTTCTATGCTGATGTCATCCTTAGCAAGCTGTTCGGCTGCTTTTAACGATTTGTGCACCCCAATACCATAGGTGAGGATACTTACATCGCTACCTTTTCGCCGAACTTTAGCTTTCGATATATCGATTTGGGCGCCATCACTGAAGAATTCGCTTTCATAATTATACAACAATGTATTTTCAAAGATAAGTACCGGATCGGGATCCTCGAGGGCGGGCCAAAGCATACCATAGGCATCTTCGACCATCGCCGGTGTCAGAATCTTCAAACCTGGAATATGAGCGTACCATCCCTCGAGACTGCGCGAATGCTGGGCCGCAAGCTGTTTGCCTCCTCCCGTCGCAATGCGAATTACCAGTGGCACATTAAACTGTCCCCCAGACATATACAATAAACTAGCAGCTGTGTTTACAATTTGATCGGCTGCCAGCAGACTAAAATTGACGGTCATTATCTCCACGATAGGACGCATTCCTGCTACCGCCGCACCAATGCCGCATCCGGTAAATCCCGACTCCGAAAGCGGAGTATCAATGATACGATCCTCACCAAACTCTTTCAGCATCCCTTCACTCACATTAAAACAGCCACCGTAACGACCAACATCTTCCCCCATCAAGAAAACCCGGTCATCTTTTTTTATAGCCTCTCTCATTGCATCACGAACGGCCTGTCGGTAAGTCATTGTTTGTTGCGCTATTTTAGTCATAATTTTACCCGTATTTAATCGCTATACACATACTTCATCAGATTTTCATCCGACTCTTCCGTACCTGCCTCTGCAAACCGGACGGCCGCCGTTATTTCTTTTGCGACCTTCTTATTCAATTCATCCCATTTTGAATCAGTCAACACATGCTCTTTTCTCAACTTTTCGGAAAACGTCTCGATAGGGTCCCGTTTCCTCCATTCTTTCACTTCCGATTTTTTCCGATATCGTTCCGGATCGAACATCGAATGAGCCCTGTACCGATACGTTTTACATTCCAGGAAATAGGGTCGCTTATTCGTGCGAATATAATTCATGGCCTTTTCTGAAGCTTCCTGCACAGCTAAAACATCCATCCCATTCACACTGGATCCTTCAACGTTATAAGCATTTGCTTTTCTAACTAAATTGGTTTCGGCCTCGGCCAGTTCAAACGGCATTCCCATCGAATAAAGGTTGTTCTCGCAAACAAATAAGACCGGTAAATCCCAAAGCGAAGCCAGATTCATAGACTCATGAAATTCTCCCTCATCCACCGCTCCCTCACCAAAGAAACAACAAACAAGAGCCCCCTTATGCTGTCTCTTATAAGCGAAGGCAACCCCTACCGCCATAGGAAGACCATTGCCTACGATAGCAGACCCGCCGAAAAAATTTGTCTCTTTATCATAAAGATGCATCGAGCCCCCGCGTCCGCCACTGCATCCTTCCATTTTACCAAACAATTCAGCCATAATGCTCTCCATGGAAATGCCTCGAATGAGGGCATGTCCATGCTCCCGGTACGTACCTACAATACTATCATCTTTAGTCATATTTTCAATAATTCCGACGGCCACAGCTTCCTCACCATCGTATAGATGCAAAAAACCCCGTATTTTTTCCTGTGTATAAAGTTCGAAAGCCTTTTCCTCCATCTGACGAATACGCATCATCTGATGAAGTAAGTGCACCTTCTTTTTATTGCTCACTGACTTCCTCTCCAAATTCTTCTTGATCGTTTTCTTTGTCGTCATTTCTACTCCATTTATAATTTATCAGCCTTTCTTATCCGCTTTGTCTCGTTCCTGATCCCGTAACAAACGTCGCATGATTTTACCGCTGCGGGTCTTGGGCAACTCATCCATAAATTCAATTTCCCGCGGAGCTACAGCCGGCCCAAGCCGTTCTCTTGCGAAGCCCTTCAGTTCAAGGTTGAGATCATTATCAGCTTTGTAGGTGCTTTTCAACGTTATGAAGGCTTTTACCAGTTCTCCCATCACGGAATCCGGCTTACCAATCACCGCTACTTCTGCCACTGCAGGATGCTCCATTATCACATTCTCTACCTCAAATGGACCCACCCTGTGTCCTGCCGTCTTAATGATGTCATCAGCTCGACCCACGAACCAGAAATACCCATCCTCATCCCGACTAGCTAAATCTCCAGTCAGATACCAATTACCGAGGAAGCATTGCTTGTATCGCTCCTCCTCATTCAGATATCCCCGAAACATCGAAGGCCATCCTGCTCTGAGCGCCAACTCTCCCTCTTCTCCAGGGATTTCTAATACAGACACCTCTTTATTCTTATCAGATGGTTTAACGATTGCCGCCTCCACTCCCGGCAGAGGCTTACCCATTGATCCGGGTTTCACCGGTACAGCGGGATAGTTGGCAATCATAATCCCACCCGTCTCGGTCTGCCACCAATTATCAAGTATTGGCATGCCGAGCGTTTCTTTGCTCCATCGCACGGCTTCGGGATTCAAAGGTTCACCCACGCTAAGAATCAGTCGCAAGGCACTCAAATCATATTCATTTAGCACGTCGATATCCATACGCATGAGTCTGCGGATCGCCGTTGGAGCAGTATACCAGACGGTCACTTTTTGTTCTTGCAGGATCTGGTACCACTGCCGGGCATCAAATTCTGCTTCTACAACCAGATTAGTGATTCCATGCATCAATGGAGACAATATACCGTAGGATGTGCCCGTCACCCATCCTGGGTCGGCCGTACACCAGAAAATATCGTCTGGGTGGAAATCCAGCACATATTTACCGGTGATATAATGCGTCAAGGCGGCTTTATGTACGTGAATCACGCCTTTAGGCATTCCGGTCGTACCACTGGTAAAATGAAGCAATGCCCGATCCTCAGCTTCGGTGGCAACTAATTGAAAGTCGCTGTCAACCTGATCCATCAACCGGGGCAACGATCGTATATAATAATCCTGGTCTTTCTGGATATCGGTCAACAGGATGTATTGAAGATCTTTCAAGCGATCGAGTACCCCTTTCACTTTCTTGTCAAAAAGTTCACTGGTCGTCACCAATACTTTAGCTTTTCCTTTGCTTAATCGCTGATAAATGGGCTCGGGGCCGTAAATTGAAAACAACGGACAATAGACACTACCGTTTTTGAGTGTCCCCAATGCTGAGATATACAACTCAGGAATGCGACCTGTGAGTGTGGATACCACGTCTCCCTTTTGGATACCGAGGCCTTTTAAAATATTGGCAAACCGGTCGGTCTCCTGTTTTAAAGTACCGTAAGTAAATTCTTTTATACTCCCATTTACTCCCAACCAACGTAAGGCTATTTTGTCCTTTAGTTTTCCGTCGACATGACGATCTACCGCCTCGAAGGCAATATTTAAACCTCCATTGGGTAACCCTGCCAATTCCAAACTCACATTGTCCCAATTAAAAGTGGCATATTCTTTTTTATAGTCTGTCAGATTTGGCGATACTTTTTGAGCTGCCTGTTTAATTAAAGATTCCTTCCGCTCCATGAGCCTCTCAATTTGTTGGTTTTAAATATATTTTATTTAATTCCAACAAATCCCTGACAGAGGATATCTATCCTTTTGTTGTAGATAGATATCCTACAGGTATGTAAGATCGGGTTGTAACAGGTCTCAATCAGTCACCCTCTCCACTGCAACATGGTGGGAAATCTCCTTACGTCTCTGTGTTGTTGGCTCCCAGCGAGACGCCGAGCGTCAGCTAGGGTTTGGCCGCAGAGCGAACGAACCAAGATTTAAGATAAAATGAGATTCGGATCCAATGCTCTGCGTACTCCCGGCAGCTTATAATATGCTACGCCCCCCCCGAACGACAACTTCAGCCGCCTGAAGGGTAAGCACGATTCAAAAAATTACCTCGCTGTAAATCCACCGTCAACCGCCAATGTTTGTCCAGTTACAAAGGAAGCCTTGTCGGAGCAAAGCCAGACTACCGCTTCCGCGACTTCTTCCGGACGCCCCAATCGTCCCATAGGATGCTGAGCGATCAACGATCTACGTTCTTCGGTTTCTTCTGCCACAAACCGATCAATCATTGGTGTTTGAATGGCTCCCGGACAAACGGAATTAACTCGTATCCCCTTGTCAGCATATTCCAAAGCCGCGGTTTTGGTTAAACCGTTGATACCATGCTTACTCGATACATAAGCGGGAATGCCTGCAAAACCAACTAATCCTGCTATCGACGATATATTAACGATAGCTCCTTCGTTATCTTTTAGCATCTCCGGAATTTCATATTTCATAGAAAGCCAAGTCCCCTGGAGATTTGTTTCAGTAACTCGGTTCCAGTTTTGGGGCGTGCATTCAACAGTAAGTGCCTGCTCTCCCTCTATCCCGGCATTATTACACGCAAAATTAAGCTGCCCGAATCGGCTAATCGTCTCCTCGACCATATGCTTAATCTGATCTTCCGAACTAATATCCACCTCCACCACAATTCCATTTTCACCAGACTTTTTAATAAGTTCCAGCGTTTCATGAGCTCCATCCAGATCCCGGTCAGCTAATACGACAGTGGCTCCATGTACGGCAAATAATTCAGCAGTAGCCCGTCCAATCCCCGAAGCAGCACCAGTTATTAATGCGACTTTACCTTTCATTTTCTCTCCTCTAAATGTTATCTATTGATAGATTACTCAATTGTAAAATAAAATTCGCTAAGTTTTTGACAGGCTTTCTCTTACAAATTGTTAATGGTTTAACCCAGATTATTCACCAAGAAATTGTTGGGAGACAATGGTCGAAAAACACTTTGTGAAAACTCATATAGGGATTCTGAAAATTGCCTAAATTTATTGCTACTTTTAGAGACAACATTTAAGAATCTTATGTAACAGCCAAAATTGATATGGCAAAAACTTTTCATTCTATTTATTCACATGGATTTGTTAGGGCTGCGGTAGCTATTCCGTCGGTGGCGCTATCAGATCCCCAAAAAAACGTTGACAGATCCCTTCAACTGGCTAGGCAAGCATCAGAAAATGGGGCGGCTATCTGCTTGTTTCCCGAGCTGGGCATTACCGGTTATTCCAATGATGATTTGTTTCACCAGTCCTCGTTGCTTGAAGCGGCACGCAATAGCCTGGATCATCTTTGTCAGGAGACAAAAGCGATGACTCCGGTGATGATCATCGGGCTTCCACTGAAGTTACATAACGCCCTCTACAATTGTGCTGTCGTAATGTATAAGGGATCGATACTGGGCGTCATCCCCAAATCATATTTGCCCAATTACCGCGAATTCTACGAAAAACGCCAGTTTACCTCGGGACGAAAAGCCCCTTTTGATGAAATCAAATTACTGGACCAGCAAGTTCCTTTTGGTAATAACCTGATATTTAAAAGCTCGAATAATGAGTCTTTTTCATTTCATACCGAAATATGCGAAGACTTGTGGGTCCCGGCCGCGCCCAGCACGTTTGGTGCTATGGGGGGAGCTACTATTCTTACAAACCTTTCGGCCAGCAACATCACTATTGGAAAAGCAGAATACCGCCGCCAGCTATGTGCTTCCCAATCAGCTAAAACAATTTCCGCTTATCTCTATGCGGCTGCAGGAACCGGAGAGTCAACGACCGACCTTGCCTGGGATGGCCATGGACTGATTTATGAAAATGGGACCTTGCTTTCAGAAAGCGAACGGTTCCGAACCGGAGATCATATCATGTACTCCGATATCAATCTGGATCGTCTTTCCCAGGAACGTATGCGCATGACCAGCTTTAACGATTGTGCTGACGAATTTCGTGATTATATCGGCTCTTTCAGAAGCATTGAATTCGACTTTGAGATACCCGGTGATGAATATCCGCCGAAACGCAATTTCCTGAGATTTCCTTATGTGCCGTTAGATGCGAACAAACGGAATGAACGCTGTGAAGAAACCTATAACATCCAGGTTCAGGGACTCTACCAACGGATGAAAAGCACGGGAATCCAAAAAGCCGTGATCGGTATTTCCGGGGGACTCGACTCAACACAGGCGCTAATTGTTGCTGTACGTACCATGGACTTGCTGGATCTTCCCCGCACCAACATTTTGGCGTATACTATGCCCGGTTTTGCGACTAGCAAGCATACCCTTGAAAATGCCAAAGCCCTGATGAAGGCGCTGGGAGTAGAAAGTCATGAAATTGATATTCGTCCTTCCAGTAAGCTAATGTTAGAAGACATCGGACATCCCTATGCAGAGGGACAAGATGAATTTGATGTCACGTTCGAGAATGTGCAGGCGGGCGATCGTACCTCACATCTATTTCGACTGGCAAACCAGAATAATGCACTTGTGGTAGGTACAGGAGATTTAAGCGAACTAGCCCTGGGTTGGACGACCTATGGGGTCGGGGATCAGATGTCCCATTATAACGTAAACGTCTCTGTGCCTAAAACACTTATTCAATATCTGGTTCGGTGGGTTGCGGAGACGAACAAATTTGGGGATGAAACGGGCCAAATTCTCGAAAAAATCCTTGATACCGAAATTTCGCCGGAGCTCGTTCCCTCAAATGATGGTAATAATGACTATCCATCCCAATCCACAGAAGATATAATTGGTCCCTATGAATTGCAGGATTTTAATCTTTACCAGGTTTCACGCTATGGATATCGCCCCAGTAAGATCGCCTTCATGAGCTATTATGCCTGGCATGACCAATCAAATGGACTGTGGCCCGAGCCCTATCCGGAAGACAAAAAAAATGAGTATTCCTTAGCTGACATCAGAAAATGGCTGGAGCTTTTCTTAAAACGATTCTTTGGCAACACGCAATTTAAGCGTTCGGCGATCCCCAACGGGCCAAAGGTAGGGTCCGGAGGATCGCTTTCTCCTCGATCCGACTGGCGTGCTCCCAGCGATTCGGATGCCACTGTATGGATTGATGAGCTCAAAAATAATGTGCCTGAGTAGGTTCAAAGCATAGGAGAAGCAATATCAGCCTGAAAAGCGGAAAACTATGGAGTCGAAAGATCTCCGGTGCATATCCGCGTGGGATCTTTAAGCTCATCCCTTAATCACATGCGAGCTACCTCTGGGGGACCGTGTCCGACTATCGGTGGATGGATTCGCTTGCATTCGCTCCGCTTATTCCGCTCACAATGACATCAACGTTGGGGAGTAGGATCCCATTACCATTCTAGCGCTTAACCATCGGGCGGCTGGGTTTGCCGGCCGGTGGGTAAGTAACAAAGCAATTCAATAAGTTGCCGGTGTGTACGCAGTCAACAACGAGAGATAATCGGTCAGGCCTCTCAGGGCTCATCCATCAGAACGCCATGCCTGATTCCACCGGTTGAGGTGATGACTTCTTCAAAACCATAAGATTGCATAAAACACTCTAAAATGAGCAAGCCGGCTAAAAATATATCTCCCCGTCCTTCCATAACGACCGGATAAGAATCCATCAATTTTTGAGCCCGCCATTCCTTAAACTTTGCTCTATACTTTTGAAGCTTTGCCAACGAAATCGGGTAGCCATTTAACTCTTTACTGTCGAATTGCCTGCATCCTTTATCAATATATGCCAGTGAACTGACGGTACCCGATACCCCAATGAGTATCGAATCGTCGACGAAATTAAATTCATAATTCTCCAGCATTTCATGAGCAGCATCTATGCAGGCCGTTATTTGAGGATCCGTTGGTGGATCATCTTTGAGGAAACGCTCGGTAAAACGAACACATCCCATGTCGTAAGAATAACGATCTCTTATATTTTTTTCGCCGGCAGCAACTTCGGTGCTACCCCCTCCTATGTCGATCACTACCTTTTGCCTGTTAATAAGATCATCATCCAATACGGTTTGAGCTCCGAGAAATGTATACTGCGCCTCTTCAAATCCACTCAGAATCCGAACGTCAACGCCCGTTTCATCTTTAATCTCTTTTATAAATTCCTCACGATTGTTGGCATCACGAACGGCGCTGGTAGCAACCGCCTGAATATCACCAGATGAAGTATACTGCTGATCCAACATCTTTTGGTAATCTTTGATAGCCGTGATTACCCGGCTGATTGCTTCGGGAGAAAGATTTTTTGCTTCATCCACGCCCTGCCCAAGACGCGGAATCCGTTGTTGTTCCTCCAGTATTTCAAATGTACCGTTTTGTATTTGGGCAACTAACAGAAGTACTGTATTCGTACCTATATCGATAGAGGCTTTCATAAAGAAACTTTTTGAGCATGAATAGCTACCCATTCGCCTTCCACGGGTATGCTTTTAATTTCAAATTTTCCTTCCAATTCACTCAGGACAGCCCTTTTATCATTATCAAGTAATCCGGATAAGACCAAGTGCCCCTTTTCTTTAAGCGCTTCATAAAAATCAGGAAGCAAATCAATAATCGTATTGCGTTCAATGTTGGCAAATAACACATCCACTTTCTTTCCCTTCGGGATTACCTCAGTGGACCCTTTTTGGACGGTAATAAAATCGGCGACCCCGTTTAGCATTATATTCTCACTAGCATTTGAGATACTCCAATCGTCAATATCGAATGCAAAAGCATACTTGGCGCCTAATTTAATGGCAGCTATCGACAAAATGCCGGTTCCGGTGCCTGCATCTATGACGAGGTCATCCTCCTTAACAAGGTCAGACATCAAACGTAATATCAGACGGGTTGTTTCATGATATCCGGTGCCAAATGACATCTTGGGATCTATCTCGAGCAGAATCTTGCCCGCTGGTACCTTTTCTTGCGACCAGGTCGGTTTCACAAAAAACCTCCCTATGCTCTGAGCCTGGATAGTCTTCTCCCACTGTTCATTCCAATTCTGATCCGCCACCACCTCTTCGGATTCAATAAAGCCGTTGCCCGGGTAAGAAGCCAACAGCTGTTCCAGCACCTCCCGATCTCCAATCCCAAATTTCTCTTTGGTAATATAAGCCAGGATACGCCCTTCTTGTTGCTGAAATCCGTCAAAATCCATATCAAAAAGCTCAGCAATCAATGCTTCCTGATATTTATCTGTAACGCCAATAACAAGTTTAATGTACGTCATAAATAATCATCAGTCATTAAACATTACTGTTTAGATTCCAATCGATTATAAACCAGTTCTGATAACACATCGCCGGTCCCCTGCAATGTTTTCTTGCTGATAATGTTCATATTGTCACGATGGGTATGCCAGTAAGGGGGAAAGTTAGCCCCATTGATGGCCGGATTATGATGGACTATATCGATTGTAGGGATCCCAAGAATTCGATTTACGATCACATGATCATCCGAAATGATACTCCCCTGTTCATCAACAAAAAGATTATTATACCCTTTCTCATCGGCGATAGACCATAATTCATTGACCAATGCGGGCGCATATTTCATCGAATTTTGTTCTTTTGGAAATTGGGCTGATTTACCGCCTACCATATCCAGTAAAATTCCAAATCTTGGAGAATATCCTTGTACAGGTGGATTGTTTGACCAATAGCGAGATCCTAAAAAGTATTTAGACAAGTCATCATCTTTGCCGTAATCCTCTCCATCGAATAAGACGATATCTACGCCAATCGGGGGTGGATTGTTATGAAACAGGCGTGCCAGCTCAAGCAGAACCGCAACTCCACTCCCCCCGTCATCGGCCCCCAAAATCGGCTTATCGGTATTTACCGTATCCTGATCGGCACGGGGACGGGAATCCCAATGGGCTGAAAGCATAATCCGATCACCACTTCTGGGATTAAATGCTGCAATGATATTAGTCAGGGCCAGCGTATCTCTATCATAGCCGGCGACCGAAAATTCCTGTGGAAAGACATAGCGGTTTCCCGCATATCTTTTTAGTTTCTGTAAGAGGTATTGTCTGGCTTGTTCATGAGCCTTGGTTTCGGGGACTCTTGGTCCGAATGATACCTGTTTTGCTACAAAATTATAAGCACTATCCGCACTGAAGACTGGAACAGTATTGCCCTGATCTGCAAAATGTAGTTTGGGATTTTGGTCTGAACTACATGAAATAATCAGAAAAGGGATCATTATCCCAATAAAAAAATATAGCTGTTTAGTCATTATCACGGTGAACCATTGTTGCGGATGACTGGGCCACCGGAAAGACAATTGTATCCATAATATTAACATGTGATGGGCGATTGGCCATAAAGTGGATGATTTCTGCAATATCCCGGCCTACAAGTGGTTTTATCCCATCATAGACTTGGTCCGCGCGATCATCATCCCCCTTAAAACGAACATTACTGAATTCCGTTTCCACTAATCCCGGTGACACCATACTTACCCGAATATTGGTGCCATGCAGGTCTTTTTTTGTAGCCTCGGTAAAAGCTTTTACTGCATGTTTAGATGCACAATAGACCGATCCCCCGGGATAGCTTTCGTGTCCCGCAATAGAACCCACATTAATAATATGCCCACTCTTTTGTTGTTTCATTTTAGGAGCAACAAACCGGGTCATGGTCGCTAAACCCTTGACATTAGTGTCGATCATCGTATCCCAATCGTCAAAATCAGCTTCATAGACCGCATCAACACCACTGGCAAGACCAGCATTATTCACCAAAATATCTATCGGTACAGACAGCCCCGAAACGAAATCCGAGCAGGCTTTTTGTTCCCTGACGTCAAAAGAAGCCGTTTTAACTTTGATGCTATGTTTCGACTGTAGATCTCCTTTTAAATCAGATAGCCTTGTCTCACGACGTCCCGTAATAATGAGATTTGCCTCGGACTCAGCAAAAACTTCTGCCGTGGCTTTACCAATTCCGGAAGTCGCTCCCGTGACAAGCACCCATTTCCCTTCAACCCTGTTATGCATAGATACCTGAGTTTATTTAGCCTAATTGTTCAACAAGCCGTGCTGCATTAAATAATTTCCCCTCTTCAAATGTATCAGCCATAAATTGCATACCGAAAGGTAATCCGTTTGAATCAACGCCAGCAGGAATACTGATACCACAAATTCCAGCAAGATTGGCTGAAATCGTATAAATATCATTCAGATACATCTGCAGGGGATTATTATTTTCGGAACCTATTTCAAAAGCAGTTGTGGGTGCGGTGGGCGAAACGATGACATCAACATCATCAAAGGCTTTGGTGAAATCCTGTTTGATAAGTCGCCGTACTTTTTGAGCCTTCGCATAGTAGGCATCATAATAACCGGCACTTAACACATAGGTACCTAATATAATTCTCCGTTTCACCTCGGCCCCGAATCCTTCTGTTCGGCTCTTTTTATAAAGCCTGATCAGCGGAGAATCCAGATCTTCCAGTTGGGCAGCCAATTCAACTTTTTGATCTCCGTTTGCCAGCTTAATTTGTTCTTCAATCCCTTCTTGCTCTTCACTGAGCTCTTTTTCGACCTCATCCATATCTGCCCGGTGCCCATAGCGAATTCCATCATAACGAGCGAGGTTACTGGAAGCCTCAGCCGTAGCAAGGATGTAATAAGTCGCAATTCCAAACTTCATATTCGGCAGGTGGATAGGAACAAGTTCAGCCCCGGACTCTTCCAGTGACTTCAATTTATCCTGTATTCCATCACGAATTTCATCATCCAGTCCTTCACCAAAATATTCTTCCGGCACGCCAATACGGATATTCGGATCCGTATTCTCGACAAATCGTCGATAATCCGGTACTGTACGGCTTGATGAGGTATTATCATTGGTATCGGATCCCGCGATCACTTCCAATAAACGCGCGGCGTCTTCAACAGTGTTAGCCAACGGGCCAATACAGTCAAAGGAAGAAGCATAAGCGATAAGTCCGTGACGGGAAACACGCCCATAAGTAGGCTTAAGTCCCACAACCCCGCAATATGAAGCCGGTTGTCGAATTGAGCCCCCTGTGTCAGATCCAAGCGATGCTGTACAGAACTGAGCAGCCACTGCTGCAGCACTTCCCCCCGATGATCCACCGGTAACCCGCGAAGTATCGGCCGGATTATGAGCAGGGCCATAGATCGTATTTTCCGTTGACGACCCCATGGCAAATTCATCCATATTCAAGCGTCCCAGAAGAATAGCATCTTCTTCTCGCAAGCGTTTTATGACTGTCGCGTCATATACGCTTTCGAAGTCTGCCAGAATGTTGGAAGCACAGGTCGCTAGTTTATCTTTTTCACAGATCAAATCCTTAACACCAATCACCATTCCGGCAAGTACCCCTGCCGAATCGTTCTCGATGCGTTCCTGTATTTGGGCTGCCCGGCTCAGAGCCTCCTGCTCATCATACCTGATAACAGCATTTATTTGATCATTACGTTGTTTAATATTTGCAATATAGTCCTGAACAATTTCGGGAAGAGTTGTTTCCCCAGACTTAAGCGCTTGCTGAATCTGGTTAAAATTTGAAAAACTCAATGATAAATTCGGTTTGGGTTAATCTTGCTGTTTTTCTTTGACCTCTTGCTTATTATCGGAATCGTAACCTTCTTTTTCGCCTTTTTCCAATTCCTTTTTGATTTCATCAGAAGCCTTACGAAATTCGTTTATGCCCTGGCCAATGCCTCGGGCAAGTTCAGGAATTCGTTTAGCTCCGAAAAACAGAAGAACTACCAAAACGATGATCAGGATTTCTCCGCCTCCAAAACTTCCAAACATATAATAATCCTCACTAAATTGGGTTTATAATTTCAGAATGGTAAGATAAGAATAATTTTTTAGACCTTTGAGTAAATCATTGGAAAAAATTATTGCATTTTCCTTTAAAATTCAGTTGAATTTAATGTGTTGTTGCATTTAACAACTTAATATTAAATAAGATTTACCTTCGAACTCAAAAAAAATAAAATAAGTAGATTTTTATGATTTGGACCGTAGAACTAGCAGCCGCATTAGATGATGCGCCATTTCCCGCAACCCGCGAAGAACTTATTGAGTGGGCAGAACGAAATGGATTGCCCCAACAAGTACTTGATAACTTATATGAATTAGAAGAAATTCAAGAAGGAGAAGACGTTGCATATGAAGGTATTGAAGATATTTGGCCGGATTATATCAGTAAAGAAGATTTCTTTCACAATGAAGAAGATGAAGGATTTGACTACGATGACGTTTAAATTCTAAACCAGTAAGATTTTCGTTTGAACGGTTGCATGATTTAGCGTGCAACCGTTTTTTTTGAACCCAGCAAACCTTCTTCGTTTTTTGCCATTGATTTCAAAAACCAATCAGTTTTCTATTCTTGTATTTATTTGGGGCGCAATGATTTTTGCCTTCCCCGAGCAGGGTATATCGCAAGATATCCAAGCCCAGAGTGATACCACTAACAAAGTAGTACGCATTGTGCGCTTTGCCGGTAACGATAATGTGAAAGATAATACCCTTAAAACGCTCATTCGTACCCATACCAATCGGGAATTTTTGGGGATCCCCCGGTTTACCCCCTGGTATTTCATCTGGAAGCTCACTAAAAAATTCGGAGAACCTCCCTCTTTGCTTAACCGAGCCACGGTTGCCAATGATATGGACCGAATCAAACAGTACTACAAGACAGTCGGTTTTTTGGAGGCAAAAGTGGATACCAATATTGTGGAATACAAAAAAAACCGAGTCGAGGTTTCTTTTCTTATTGACGAGGGACAGCCGTCTACGATCGAGACTCTGGCCTATTCCGGCATGCCCAGGTTTAAAGATTCCACCCTTGTGCCCCATTTTTTGGACGATAGTCCCATCACAGGCAAAAGAATTAATGACACGACCTATACGGTCGGCCGACGATATTCCGAAAATCAGCTTTCCGATGAGCGAAACCGTATTATCAATTTCCTGAAAAATCACGGCTATGCTGCTGTACAAAAAGATTCGGTCCGTGTATTGGTTAAACGCGATTCTACAAACCGGCACAATCTTGATGCGTTATTCACTATTGATTCAGGTAAAAAATACACTTTCGGTGATTTGTACATAAGCCTGGCCGGACCGGATGATTCTCTGCATTATAATCAGCAGGATACGGTAAAACGTAACCCTTTGACTACCGGCAATAATGTAATGTACCTGCAGAAAGAGCGTTCGGCCCAAACAAAATTCCGCCTGCTGACCGATCAAATTCGATTTACGCCCGGTGATACGTTTAATTATTCCCAATACATTCGTTCGGTTAATGAGTTTCAAAACCTGGGCATGCTTAATATTCGTCAGTTCGGCCTCAGTAAAGATGGTTCGCTCCCCGATTACTCCAAGGATCAGATTCCGGTCATGTTTTCTTTGCAGACCATCCCCAAACACTCGGTAAATTTGAATTTGTTCGGGATGAAACGATATGGATTTGGTTCCGGGGCTGGGGTAACATATACCAATAATAATCTTTTTGGGAAGGCAGAAAACCTGCAGCTCAGTCTCAATGGGAGTTTTGAATATGTAAAATCCAGCACGGTGCGCGATATCGCCCCTGATTCAACGACCCAATCATACAACGGACACTTTTTTCAAAGTTTTGAATCACGGGTAGACTATACCCTTCCCCGGCTAATCTTTCCCTTTGCCAGTCTCGATAATAATCCATTTTTCACCAATGCCCGAACCCGGTATGCGCTTTCTTTTAGTCGTTCGAACCAACTGCTTTTCGATATAAATTCAGATGTCCGCTTTAACATCCGTTATGAGGTTCAACACAGCAAACGCTTTTCAAGCTTCTTCGATCTCATCGAACTCGATTTGCTGGATACCGATCCATCTCCCCAATTCCGTCAATCTCTGAAAGAGGATTTCGGACAGAATTCATTTGAGTACCAGCGTATCCTCGAGGACTTTCGTCCCCAGATATCATCTATCATACGCTATACTTTTAGAAGTCAGGACACGGATCTTATTAAGCGTAATTACGGTTATTTCAGCGATTATTCGATTGCCGTCGGCGGAACCATCCCCTACCTGGTAGATCGTTACCTGGTAACCCCCGGCAAAGTAGAAAGCAATCTACCCCCTATCTTTCCCAGCAGCCAAAATAGTTTGGCCTACAGTCGTTTTGTGAAAGGGACCGCTGACTATCGCCGGTATATCCCAATATCCAACAATGCCGTTTTTGCTTATCGCGGATTTGCGGGGCTGGCTTTCCCTTACGGAAAAAGCACCTCTTTGCCACTTAACCAGCGGTTTTTTGCCGGTGGCAGCAACGACATCAGAGGGTGGGACTTTTACAGCCTGGGTCCGGGAGGCATTCCACTGGGAAATGTTACCATCAACGGAGGAGATATTAAATTGCTTGCCCAAACGGAAGTCCGACAGCGCTTTATCAAGAATTTTTTCTCCGCCAACTGGATTGCTGCCTGGTTTACGGACGCCGGGAATGTCTGGTATGGACCCCGGACCGAATTCCCCACTTCTTCTGCCTCAACGGGCAAAATTTCGGCTAGTCAGCGTGAGCGGGAATTAGAACTCGGCAAATTCCATTTTAACCAGTTTTATAAACAGATTGCTGTTGGTTCGGGTTTTGGCTTACGTTTAGACTGGGATTACGTTGTTGCCCGTTTTGATTTTGCTTTCCGTGTGCATGATCTGCAACAGGGATGGTTTAAGAATAAAAAAGTGTATTTTAGCTTTGGTATTGGTCACTCCTTCTGATAAGTACGAAATGTTATCATATAAATGTTAAATTAAAGGCGAACTTGTTTAACCGGGTTATTCACGAACAGTTTTAAAAACCGATTAACTATTTTGTGAATAAACTGAGTTACTATTTTACAAATTAATCCGAAACCAATGTTTGGCTCTAAGCGCTTAAAAAAAATTAAAAATCAGAGCGATATCATCTTTAACTCCAGGTTTCTTAAAAATCTGACGATGCTTGAGCGATCGGAATTCCTGCAATACTGCCACCGCAGACAGTACAAAGAGGATGAATATATTTATTACCAGGGCGATCCGGGCACCGGCATGTACTTCGTTGAAGAAGGAAAAGTAGAGCTCGTGATTGAGCCAGAACCCGGAACCGAGACGGAAACACAGAGCTTTATGATTAATGCACCGGAAAGCTTCGGAGCTTTGTCCATCGGATATGAACTTCGGCGCATTTCCAGTGCAAAATGTCTGACAGACTGCACGCTCATGGGCTTCTTCAAACCTGATTTTGAGACCTTGAAAAAGCGGCATCCCACTATTGCCGTCAAATTCATGGAAACATTGGCAATGATTGCTATGAAGCAGCTTGAAATTGTTACCAACGAGCTTAAGCAGGTAAGTTCCCCAGAGCGGGCATTCTCGCTACAGTTCGAAACCTACCTGCCCGAAGAAGAATAATTAAAAAAAGAATTTATTTAGAGTTATCCTGATCCATGAAATTTAAAAAAGGAGCTGAAATTGAGCTCGAAATTGAATCTGCTGCCTACAAAGGTAAAGGTATAGCCAAAGTTGACGGTCTGGCAGTGTTTGTACCCAATACAGCCCCCGGAGATCGTATCAAGGCGCGTATCGTCAAAAAGAAAAAGAATTACTGCGAAGGAAAGCTGCTGGAAGTCCTTAAAGCCGGTCCCAACCGCATTGAGCCTCGCTGCCGGCATGCACAGCATTGCGGGGGCTGTAACTGGCAGCATGTGAGTTATGAGTCTCAGTTGGCGTTCAAACAGGATCAGGTACGCGACCACGTGCATCGCATCGGCGGGCTAACCCATCTTGAGGTGAATGAAACCATCGGCTGTGATGATATTTTCTATTATCGCAATAAGATGGAATATTCGGTAGGTCACAAGCGCTGGCTAAGTCGTGAAGAGATTAACCGTGATGAATTTGTCAGCGATCGATGTTTTGCTGCCGGACTGCATGCCCCCGGTCGGTTTGATAAGATTCTTAATATTCAGGAATGCCACCTGCAGGATCCCATTTCATACAAAATCCTGGATTTTGTTCGGGACTGGTGTATTGAGCGCGATGTGGAACCCTATAACCCCATTGACCACGAGGGATTCATGCGAAACGTGGTCATTCGCAACGCCGGCCATACCGATGATTTGATGGTAAACCTGGTGACTTTTAGGGATGATCCGGAACTCATTCAGCAATTGTCAGATGCGCTGCGGGCAGAATTTCCCGACATTACGACCATCATCAATAATGTCAATGATCGCAAAAACCCCACCGCTATTGGTCGATATGAGAACGTAATTTACGGACCCGGCTATATTACCGATTATATTGGACCCTACCATTTTAATATTGATGCCAATGCGTTTTTTCAGACGAATCCCAAGCAGGCAGAGCAGCTCTATGACGTAGCCAGGAATTTTGCGGAAATCGAGACCGGTGATATCGTTTATGACTTGTATTGCGGAGTTGGGACCCTGAGTTTGTATCTCAGCGATCAAGCCAAACAGGTCGTGGGCATTGAACTTGAAGAGGTCGCAATAAAGAACGCCCGAAAAAATGCCCGAGAAAACGAGGTGGACAATGTTGCTTTCGTTGAAGGCGACATGAAAGATGTGTTTACGGAAGAAATCACCCGTGAATACGGACAGCCGGACTGCTTGGTGACGGATCCCCCCCGCTCGGGCATGCATCCCGATGTAGTTAAGCGCCTGAATGAGCTGAAAGTGCCAAAGCTGGTGTATGTAAGCTGTAACAGTTCGACGATGGCGCGGGATCTGAAAGAACTCAACAAGGTATATGACATCCTCGAAGTCCAGCCAGTGGATATGTTTCCGCAGACCTACCATATAGAGACCGTTGCCAAATTGCGACTGCGAGAAGATTAGACAGCAAATATTTGAGGGCGGCCCCGTTGATTCCTATTCCTACGATTTGAACATTTTCCCGAGCGTAAGCTTAGCCTATCTATTCCATAGCGGGACTTTGGGATAGCCTAAAATTTCCCATCCCGGACAGGAATATTACGACAACCTATTATGTTACAGGCTGTTACATAACATCCAGCCGTAATATTATTCTTGACGTTTAGAAATAAATTACCCAAACTAGACAAACGTAACCTAATGATTTACGCTTTGAAGGGATTTATTATAATTAGAGGTTATACTGCCTGAGAGTTGGTTTTAGAATTTAGACTAAATTTTGTTCAACTATGAAAGAACCTAAAATTGTACCACACAAAATTACCAAACCAATGCAATTATTAGCAGCATGGTTCGCAGGCCTTGCAATAATTAACGCTAGTTTTTTTAGCTGGTGCAGGTACAATTAATTCCCCAGAATGGATTCCTGGACTACTTACGATAGCTGCAGTTGCAAATGTTCCTATCTTCATAATCAGCTTATTTCTTTTACAAACTAAGTTCCGTCCAGAAATGCAAGAAGATACATATTATGCAAAATATCTTGAAAGAGAATATTCTGACGAAACAGATAAGGATGAAGAAAGCACACTCTTGCCAATCATAAATGAAATCGACTCACTAAGAACTGAAATACAAGAAATCAATGATAAAACTTCATCAAAGACTACCGAAAAGAGAAAGTTAAAAGAAACAGAGATTTTAGTGAATGATTTATTACCAGTATTTCAGAATGTCACTACCGACCTATCTGAAAATGACTTAGAAATAAATTCTACTTTTGGATCGACATCAAAAGAACCTAGAGTACCAAATCCTTTCTTAATTTCGACAACAAAGGACGTAAATATTAGAAAGTTTCAAATGGTACTTAAAGTGGCAAAGCAAAATGACGCCGAATATATAAGTCTTGCTGATAATATAATTCCAAACTTGCCTCGCATATATAGGTTCTTACGCATACGAAAATGAAGGTCGAACAATTGTCAAATTGACTAAAGAAATCTATGAAAGTTTAATGGTCAAAAACTTATCAAGACCTGAACTAATTGAAATTATTACTAGTAATGAAAATCGATAGTTGGCGGCATAACCCGCGCATTTAGGGGACACACCTCGCCAATCCTCTGCCCTTCTTGGTTTTAAGTCTCTTCTTTCGTTAGTTGCTAATTCAGTAGTAACGCATGTGCACCTTAAGCGTAATGTCGTTTCGTTAGGTGACTATAACTTTAATCCCAATAGTATTTCATGAAAATAGTAGGACTTGATCATCAAAACTATGAAGTAATTGAGCGATCAGAAAAATATGGGACTTCATTAATTAAGCTTCATGACTTTTATTATTTCATTAATCATGAAGGCTTATTTATACCTCATAATTATCACGAAAACCAGATGGACCTATGTGATTATGATGAAATGCAAAAATATCCCCAGAAAAAAAGTTTTCAAATCAAAGAGATAGAAAAGCTGAATAATAATTTATTCCGATTTAACTATTGGAGACCAGGAAAAAGATCAGATTTTACATGGGATGAATATCCAACAGGGTATGCGCATATAAGTGGAAGAAGAATGTTTTATAGAATTAAGAATAATCGAGAGCCATATCTTAAAGAACATACCTTAAAAGAGCATGAATTTTTCTATGAGTTAATTCTTAATTATCCCAATCATAAGCGTATGTATCCAAAGGTAAATTTATTTTTTTCAAAAAATGATCTTGCTCCACAATTTGGTCTATTTAAAAATGAAAATGGAGATATTGTACAAAGTCATGTAAAGTCTGATTTACTGAAATTGAATGATTTTAATTTTGAAATGAGCAATCTGAAAAAAACATTTAAGAATTATTATAAATACTTCTCCGAAGATGGGTCTAGAATTGATAAATCATGGAATTATAAAGTACGTTTGGCTTGTAGATTCAACAAAATAAAATCATTGATTGCGAATCATTTTGATTATTCCTTTAACGAAGAAACAGTTTTAGGAATAATTTCAGGTAAATATTTCAGCGAGAAGCCGATTAAAAATCTATTGACAATTTTAAAGGTCAACCTAAATATTAACTACAAAGTTGATCATGATTCTTATCTTTAGTAAAAAATATATTTAACCAATAATTGTATTGTTCAATCTCATAAATAATTGTTATTAGTGAAGACTTTAGAAAAAGTCCGAGATGTACCCGGAGAAAGAAATTGTGAAGAATGTGGGAAGAAATACAATGTAGTTGAAAGGGAACTGCAAATGCCTGGAACAAGAGATTGGGAATTGATTAATTGTCCATATTGTGGGCATACTGTGTTAGGTTGAACCAATGGGTTTTGGCATTACTAACAAAATCGCAACCTGATCCGCGCATTAGCGCGGACACTACCGACAGCAGTCGGTACAGGCTCTGGCAACCATTCTTGCCCAACTGCCATTTATTAAGTTAATCTTTTATTCGTAAACAATTTCAACACCTTGGCGCTGGCAGGTTAAGCGCAATATTGTTAGAGGTAATTCAAAAATAATGGAGCCTATTCATGCAAAAATTATGTGTTAAAAGTTTTTCTATTTCAATCGATGGATATGGTGCAGGACCAAATCAAAGTCTTGAGAATCCTCTAGGTGAAGGGGGACAAGAGCTTCATCAATGGTTTTATCCTACAAAGACCTTTCAACAAAAAGTACTTGGAAAGGAGGACGGTACCTCTGGAATTGATAATGAGTTCGCAGAAAAAGGTTTTGAGAATATTGGTGCATGGATTATGGGGCGTAATATGTTTAGTCCGTATCGTGGCACCCCTAATGCCGATTGGAAAGGATGGTGGGGCGATAATCCGCCTTACCATTTTCCTGTTTTTATTTTGACCAATCATAAACGCGAATCTATTGAAATGGAAGGCGGAACAACTTTTCATTTTATAACTGATGGAATTAACGTAGCCTTGAAAAAAGCTTTTGATGCTGCAAATGGGAAAGATGTTAGACTGGGTGGTGGAGTTGATATAATTCGGCAATATCTTTTGGCCCGATTAATTGATGAGTTACATTTAGCCATTTCTCCCGTGTTTTTGGGAAAAGGAGAAAATCTATTTTCAAATTTAGACTTAATATCACTAGGATATAAAAAGGTCAAACATGTTTTAACAGATAATGCGATGCATGTTATCATTAAAAAGACAGATTAATACCTAATCCGTGCATTAAGGGGACAGGCTACCGGCAGCGGTCGGTACAAGCTCTGGTAACCATTATTACCTCTGCTATTTATTAGCTAACCTTTCATTTGTACATAATTTCAACACCTTGGCGCCTGCAGCTTAAGCGCAATGTCGTTAGGTACATTTCCGAAAATTGCTTCCTTTTGAGAAAAGTACTACTTCAGTATAACTATGAAAACAGAACTTGTTACTACATTAAAACGTCAGGCTACTAAACTCCTTGCCGAACTTCGGGAAGAGAAAGAACCTGTGCTTATCACAGAACACGGGAAACCTTCCGCTTATCTCGTTGATGTTGAGCAATTTGAGGACATACAGAAGAAACTTGAGTTGCTTGAAGGCTTGGCTCGAGGAGAAAAAGCAATTTTTGAAGATCGCGTTGTTTCGCATGAAGATGCTAAAAAAACGTATGCACCGATGGCTCAAATATGCTAAGAAAAAGGATCAACGCCAGTGATGGGGAAAATTTTGATATAGGTGAAAAATTAATATCGAAGTTTAAGGAAAGAAAAGAACTAAAGTTTGTTGACTATATAACTTCAGAAACAGCTAAATTCAAAAAATTAAAGTACGATTACATTTAATAATTTTAGATGCCATTAAACAACATTTTCCAGCAAAAATGAACTAAATTAGGCAGCATAACCTGCGCATTCAAGCGGCCATACTTTGCCTATTGGTTACCGCTCTTGGTTTTAAAGCTCATCTTTCGTTAGTTGCTAATTTAACATTCAAGCGTGCGTGCCTTATACGCAATGCTTTAAGTACCTTCATTTTTTTGCAATAATCGCCCCACCTTATTAGTTTCATAAAGAAACCATAACGAAACCAAGTTGTTATGCCCAGTATCACAGTAAAAAACATTCCAGAGGAAATTTACGATCGAGTCCGTGAGCAAGCGAATGCTCATCATCGTAGTATCAACAGTGAAATTATTGCTTGTTTAGAGCAAACGGTCAATCCCCAACATATTTCTACTAACGATATCTTACAAGAAGCTCGTCGTTTGCGTAAAAAAGCAAAAGGGAGTCTATCTTCTGAAGAAATTGAATCTGCCATTACTCAAGGGCGACCATGATTGTTGTTGATACAAATATTCTTGCTCACTTTTGGCTACCATCGGATGCAACAGATCTATGTGATAAACTCTACCAAAAAGATCCGCAATGGATGGCCCCTATTCTTTGGCGAAGTGAATTTCGAAATGTAATAACATTATATTTAAGGAAAGAGTTGATTGATTTAGCAGAAGCTTTATTGATAATGGAGAAGGCAGAACTTCAGATGAAAGACCAACAATTTCAGGTCAATTCTGTCCAAGTTCTCCATCATGTGAATCAATCGACTTGCTCTTCGTATGATTGCGAATTCGTAAGTTTAGCCAAGGATCTAGATCTCAATCTAATTACTATGGATAAACAGCTTCTGCGGGAATTTCCCCAATTAGCCAAACATCCAGAGAAAGTGCTAAAATCTTAAATTGTGGTCAGGTCACCTACCCCACCTTTTATCAACAGTTAATCCTTTCTCCCTGTCGCATTTGTTAATTGTCTTCCCACTTTTGCACAATGCGGTATAGGGCTTACTCCTTGCAATTAAAGCTATTTTTTTAGTTTTTAAATTTATAATTAATAAGTGAGTTGGTATGGGATCAATAAAACGAATGTTTTGCCAGTCTTTTTCCTTTGAGCCAGTTCTATCAATGGACAGGATTTTCAGAAGATTCCCTTGTGAGAATGGTTACTATAACTAGTATAACACCCGAACACGTTTTTTGTTCAATCTTCCAAGGTATACTACAATTATCATAATCCTGATGGTAGCTATACAGGAAAAAGTCTACACCGCTCGACAAAGAATATACAACCTATAGTAAATAAGATAGCCACATATGATGAAATATATACGGATTGGGTGGTGCAATAAAGCATTTCGGTTTGTGCTTTTTTTGTAGGTTTATGTTTTTTAATCAACATTAACTGCCAGTCGGTTAAGTGTGGTTTTAGAGCTCAGTCTTATTCTTATAATTACTTTCAATAAATTAAAAAGGGATCATTTATGTCTACTGAAAACACACTCAATCATCACCTACAAGCACTTAATGTGGGAATAGAAGCAATACTCAGTGATTACACCGAAAAATCGATTCTTTTTACACAGGAAGGACCCGTCCGAGGACTGAAAGGTATTCAGACCTTTTACGAAAAAATATTTAATAATTATCCCCAAGAATTAGTGGAAGCAATTGCCTTAGTACGGCAGGATATTGACGGAGACTTCGCCTACATCGTATGGAAAGCTGAACCCTATATTAACTTCGCCACCGATACTTTTGTTATTCAAGAAAACAAAATTATCATGCAAACTTTTACCAATCTACCTCCATCTTCAGAATAAATATTGAAGAGATGCAAGAGAAATCTCAAGTGCTTTAATAGTCATAGCTTCGACATTGGCGAGTAATTAATCTCATCAGTACTGATTTTGTAGCGCCCTATAACCAGTAACCAGCCCCCAACCGTGGTCGAAACAGCCTCTGGCACCCATTATTGCCCTCTGCTATTTATTAGTTAACCTTTCATTTGTACATAATTTCAGCGTCCTGGCGCCAACACTTTGGACGCAATATTGTTAGGGTTTTCAACAGCCAAGCCTGCAAAATAATTTTGAGCCCTGTATTTGTCCTTCGCTGCGATCATATTAAATTACAAGAAAGCTTCATTAACCGAATTAGGTAAAGGAGCAGTTATGACATCAACCAGCACTCTTCAACGCGGACGAGAAGCATTTCAAAAACAAGCCTGGACTGAAGCGTATGATTTATTAAACCGAACCGAGCAAGAAAGTTCATTGCAAGCCGATGATTTAGAATGCTTCGCCAAAGCAGCTTATCTTATTGGCAATGAATCTGAAAGCAATGAAATATGGGGACGGGCTCACCAGGAGTTTTTGAATGAAGATAATATCCCTAAAGCGGTGTACTGTGCATTTTGGCTAGCGATGAACCTGTTTAACCAGGGAGAAGGGGCACAAGGCAGCGGCTGGATGGCCCGTGCCAATCGACTGGTAGAACACTGCCCGGAATGTGCCGAGCAGGGATTCCTGCTGGTGCCCCAAGCATTGCAACATATACGCGAAGGTGACGGTAGGGGCGCCCATAAACTATTTAGCAAAGCCTTTCAGCTCGGCAACCGTTTTGGCAACCCCGATCTGATGGCTCTTGGACAATTGGGACGCGGGCAGGCACTCATCCTGCAAAAAAAGATTTCCGAAGGCACTACGCTTTTCGATGAAGCGATGGTAGCCGTCGTCAACGATGAGATCTCTCCGCTCGTTGCCGGGATTGTGTATTGCGCCGTCATCGAAACCTGCCAAAAAATTTATGATCTTAGCCGGGCACAGGAATGGACCTCGGCCCTCAGCCGATGGTGTAACGCTCATCCCGAGTTGGTACCCTACCGCGGGCAGTGCCTGGTGCGCCGCGCCGAAATTATGCAACTGCATGGCGAATGGACTGATGCTATCACGGAAGTGCGACGGGCTTGTGAACTGTTATCAGAACCACCGGGGGAAACAGCCGCCGGCGAAGCTTTTTATCGCTGGGGCGAACTCCACCGGCTACAGGGAAATTTTTCTAAAGCTATGGAAATGTACCGACAGGCTAGTAAGTGGGGACGCAAGCCGCAGCCGGGACTGGCCCTGTTGCGACTTATGCAGGGACAACCAGATGTGGCCAAAGCAGCGATCCGTCAGCTCGAAAACGAAAAGAAAGATCCCATTGCCCGCTCCCGCATGCTCCCTGCCTATATAGAAATTATGATAGCTGTTGATGAGCTTGACGATGCCCGGCAAGCGGCTGATGAGCTGTCGAAAATCGCTTTGGAGTTTCAGGCTAACTATCTCGATGCCGTGGCCTGTTATGCGCAAGGAAGTATCCTGCTGGCAACAGAAGAAATACATGCCGCCCTTGAAAAACTGCGTGAATCGTGGACTCTTTTTAACGAAATTGAAGCGGTTTATGAATCCGCCCGGGCTCGCGTGCTGATTGGCCGAACCTGTCAGCTGCTGGGGGACCAAGACACCGCTAATATGGAATTTGAAGCCGCTCAGAACATTTTCAAACAACTCGGCGCCCGTCCCGATCTTGAACTGCTGGATGCTCAAACAGGCCATACAACCGAAGCTGTTCACGGACTGACGCCCCGTGAACAGGAAGTGCTGCAACTGCTGGCTACGGGAAAAACCAACAAAGAGATCGCCTCCGAACTATTCATCAGCGAGAGAACGGTCGACCGCCACGTCAGCAATATTTTGGGCAAGTTGAATGTTCCTTCCCGTTCTGCTGCCACTGCTTTTGCCTATGAACACAACCTTATCTGAGTTCATGGGTAATATTACCCATTACCCTTCTTTTTAAAATTTGGGTAGTCTCTCCGATTCGCAGCCTTCCCCTGTCCTCTATATTTGAAATAGAATCTAATTCAAAACTAACCGGAGGTGCTCATGGATGCCCGACCTAAAACCCAAGAAACTGATCATCTGAAAATAAGCACGAGCCGCTTGCAGTTGCTCGAAGGGCTGCCCGTCACTGAACAACAACTTAATCTTGCCGGAATATCCACCGCCGTACTCATCGGCGGCGAAGGCCCTCCCATGATTTTGCTGCACGGACCCGGCGAATCCTCTCTTTGGTGGATGCGGGTCATTCCCCAACTGGTAAAGACCCACCGGGTGATTGTGCCCGATCTGCCCGGGCACGGTTCTTCCAGAATTGACATCGATAAGCTGGATGCCAACCTCGTATTTAACTGGCTTAGCGAGTTAATTGACCAAACCTGCGCTTCTCCTCCCGCATTGGTCGGAAACATCCTCGGCGGATCGATCGGAGCCCGCTTTTGTGTGGATCGCGGAGAACAAGTTGGGCAGCTGGTGCTTGTCGATTCACTCGGACTTTCAAAATTCAGACCTGCACCAAGTTTCGCTTTCGGATTATTCCGTTTTATGATCTGGCCAACCGAGAATAATTTTGACCGGTTCTTCCCAAATTGTATGTACGATGTAGATGAGCTGCAAAACGGTATGGGAGACAAATGGGAACCATTCGTAAAATACAATCTCGAATGCGCCGGCGATAAAGAACGAAGTGATGCTTTAAAATTTCTGATGAAAACGCTTGGGATCCCCAAGATATCCGACGATGATCTCAAAAAAATTGATGTTCCGACTTC
>Ga0102962_1000109_pt1 | contig 49149 bp, 47 predicted proteins | sample SalPonF2_C_D2_MG_FD_84519 | JGI IMG/M metagenome (GOLD analysis project Ga0102962, IMG submission 84519) | Salt pond soil microbial communities from South San Francisco under conditions of wetland restoration - Salt Pond MetaG SF2_C_D2_MG ...
TACAAAACGTGGACGCTGGACCAGACCGTTAAGAATGTGCACTATGTAGATCAAGATCCAGCAGAGGGAGCTCTTATTACAATCCAGAATAACAACCAGATGGTTATGCCGGTGACCATTAAAGTTTGGGAGGCCAACGGTCACAGCGGTACCCAAAAACTGCCTGTAGAAATCTGGCAGCGCGGCGGCACCTGGACGTTCAAATATGACTCCGATAGCAAAATCGATTCTGTGACCATTGATCCCAATAAACATTTGCCGGATGTAAATCGGGACAACAATACCTGGAAACCCGGGAATAATTAGAGGGATAGCCGGCTGAAACCTTATACCCAGACCGGCAGGAATTTTATTTTAGGGCAGTCGCCAGATATTTAACACGCCTGACGTACGGTGATGGTTTGCGTTGCCCTCGGGGAGTGCAATCATACCATCAACAATGATGGGACTGTTCCAGTGCCCGCTCCCGCAATCCAGTTCGGTAACTTGTTTACCGGTAAAGGCCTTATAGACATACAAACTGCCATTCGGATCGTAAACATACAGCAGACCGTTTGCAATCACGGGACTTGTGCCGGCGTTACCGTTCTTCCACATCTGTTGGAGTCGTCCGTCCTGTAGTTTCCACGCAGCAGTACCTCCGTTGTCAGCTGCAAACATCCAGGTCGTTGTGTCGGTACGCAACACAGCAGGCGCAGTGAACAGATCCGTGCCCGAAGGAGTGGAAACGACCTGGTCCTCGTTATCCTTGTGCGGCGAGCTGCCTTTCATTTTGTTCCAGTCGAGCAACCGGATTTTGCCATCTTTGCCCCCCTGTGCGATAAGTCCCTGCCCCAAGAGGACCGGAGAGGTTGAACCAAGGTCGGCATCCGTTCTATTAAGTTCCTGGGTATTCGAAGGAGTGTAATTGCCGATAAGCTGTGTGGCATCCGGATTAAGTTCAAGCGTCGCATCGCCCCAGGAAGTGTCTCCGTCCCAAGGGGCATTTCCGGTAGCAACAAAGATATTTCCCGTTGTCGTGTCAATTACTGCACCTGCCCGGCCCCATATCGCAGAATCGCTGTCCGGACAATTGGACGGATTGAGCAGACCTGATTGATCGCTGCAAAGAGAATTCCAGACACTGAGCAAGTCACCGTTGGCAGGGTCCAAAATGGCCACATGCCCCTGGTAGGGCGGCTGATCCCCGATATAGCCACCGGTAGTGGCTATCACATGATTATTGTAGAAATTAAGAGGTGAAGCTATTTTTTCCCGTTCAGGTAGTTTGGTAATCGATGTCCGCCAGGCCACACTACCGTCATTGATAGCAAGTTTCTGGATATAGCCGTCCGGTGAAGCAGCGTAAATAAATTTCTTTCCCGGATCGGCAACGGGCGTCGAATTAGTGATCCGGTATGTTCCCGCCCAGTCTGAATAGCCCGTTGGAGTATAGGACCAAAGCACGTCCCCGGTGTTAGCATCAATCGCTATTGTCTTGCCATAGGTGGTAGTAACGAAAAAAGTATCATGAGTATCGCCATTTACCTGTACTCCTTTCAAATAAATGGTGGATGCATCGACCGTACCGTCAAGCTCAACCCGTTGCCGGCGTAAAGCAGTAATATTGGTGGCGGTAATACCCGTTGACCCGGCAGGGGCGCTTGAGCGGCTTGCATCCCAGCCGAAACGGGGCCAGTCAGGAACTTTCTGCGGCCGGGGTATATGCTTAGTGGAATCACTTTGTGAGCTTTGTGTACCCGAGCTACAACCTATCATTACCGGCGTCATTATCAGCACCAGACAGACAGCCAGAAAGGTATAGGAACCCGTAAAATTTCCAGTCGAGATGCCAGCTGTCCGATTCTTTATCGACTCGCAATGTATAGGAGTTTGGTCGCTTCTGTCATCGCTAAAATTTTGCCGCATAAAAAGGCGTTTCCAAAACATTGTTATCCTCCCTCATATAATTGATTTTTCTAAATCTATCGATACTAACTGTAAGCATCAAACCGAACAAAACAAGAATTGAAAATGAGTATTGAAAGTTTCCTACGCTGAGAAATTCTCAGCAAACTTAACGTTGCCGTTAATCGCTACAATTAGCATATTAGTTTTATCTAAATATTATTCCAAAATAGATTGGGGGTCTATCCTTCATTTATTGTGGAATTCTTCTCAGTAAAATCACGGTGGCAAAAGAGGGGGCCGGGTAAAGCAGATTTTCAAGGGAACCCAGCTATTAATAAATATTGTAATGGATATTCATTAAGGGTTTGTGAATGTGCCCTTTGTTATTTGGGGCATTGGATGATATATCCTGTGAAAATAGATACATAAGGAGATGAGGATGGAAAGAAAAGAAATTCGAAAGCAGTGGGAAAGTGCCGCTCCCGGCTGGGCAAAGTGGGAGAAGACCTTTGCCGACTGGATGACTCCTGCCACAGAAGCCATGCTCGAAATGGCCGGAATTAGTTCGGGTGCCAAAGTTCTTGACATAGCCTGTGGGGCTGGGAGTCAAACCTTAGTTGCGGCTCGATGGGTTGGTTCAAAAGGACATGTGGTTGCAACCGATATTTCCGAAACGATGCTTTACCATGTACGCGAAAATGCCCGTGAGGCCCAAATTGATCATATATCAACTCTAGAGGGTGCTGCAGAAGAACTTAAGGTTCCTACAGAAAGCTTCGATGCGGCTATCTGTCGTCTTGGGCTGATGCTTTTTGTCGAACCCTCTAAAGCAATCACAGCAGTAAAACGTGCACTCAAACCCGGTGGAAAGTTTGCTGTCGTGGTATTTACCACCTCTACGGCCAATCCATTTATGGCCAAACCAATGCAAATTCTATTGCGTCATGCCGAAAAAGAACCTCCTGCACCGGGAAAACCCGGTATTTTTGCACTTGGTGGAGCCGGTGTCTTGGAACGCATATTTGCCCTTAGTGGCTTTACGGACATCGAACAGCGTAAATTTAACGCCCCCTTCCGGACGACTTCTGCCAGGCATGCATTGGGAATATTACAGGAAGCGGCCGGGGCTTATCGAGCGGTTGTAAGCGATTGCTCAGAGACTGTTCGTACGGCCGCTTGGACGGAGGTAGGGGAAATACTCCAGAGCTTCGAAACGGATGCGGGATTCGAAGCACCAGCCGAGGTATTGGTTGTAGCAGGCAGCAAGCCTTTGTGAACCCCCTGATCCGTTTTTTATTTTTCTTCTAAATCAATCTATTGGACTCCTATAGCAAGAGGATATAGCTAAACGGAAAGAATAAAATGAATTCTAAAAAAATAGCGATATGGATTGCCGTCGGAATTGGATCTGGTGTGGCAATAGGTACGGCTACTCACACGATTGCAGAATGGATATGTATCGGAGTTATAGTAGGGACAGCGATCGGTTTTTCTCTTGGCAAACCAGGAAAGTCTAAGTCTGAAAACCTGTAAAAGTGATCGTTATCGGCTGTTGACTTCATTCCCAATTGAGATAATCTCTGATTTCCATTTGATGACTTCATTGATGGGTATGTTGGGCCCGATTATTATCTGGCAGAAAAAAATTGATCATGATCAATTCATAATTGTCACAACTCTTGTATAACATATTTTTTTATATTACTTTGAAATAAAAAGTACTTTGCATGAAAGAAGAACAGGATTATATTCAGGATATTGCTGAGATACGCTCTATGATGGAGCGTTCTTCTAAATTTTTGTCACTTTCTGGTTGGGCAGGCATAACAGCGGGTATTTATGCATTAATCGGAGCTTACATCGCCTATCACGTTTATTCTTTCAATCCTGATGCCATAGGTTATACATCCTCCCGTCTGTCCCAGGTTATATTTTTAGCCATTTTGGTATTGATCCTTGCAATTGGTACAGCCTTCTTTCTTTCCTGGAAAAAGGCCAGTAAAAAAGGCAAAAAAGTATGGAATGCAACATCAAGGCGGCTTCTTGTCAGTATGGCTGTTCCTTTATTTGCAGGGGGAATTCTAATATTGATTTTATTGTCCAAAGGCCTCATAGGATTAGTTGCACCCTTAACCCTATTGTTTTATGGTCTGGCTATCTATAATGCCAGCAAGTTTACCTATGATGAAATGAAATTTTTGGGCCTGGCCCAGATGGGATTGGGATTGCTAAACTGTTGGCTTATAGGATATGGATTACTCTTTTGGGCTGTTGGCTTTGGAGTTGTCCATATCGCCTATGGTATTTATATGCATTTCAGCTATGAACGGTGAAAAGCGTGAAAATATCAATTGATGATTTACATAAGGCATTCGAGAGTCGGGTACGACTTGGGATTATGGCAGCTCTGGCGGTAAATGATACGCTCGATTTCACTTCACTAAAGGAATATCTTGATGTGACCGACGGTAATCTTGCAAGCCACCTTAAGACTCTGGAGAAAGAAGAATTTATTGGTGTGGAGAAGTCATTTATCGATAGAAAACCTAATACAAAATATTATATGACAGAAGAAGGTCAAAAAGCGTTTGATGAACATCTTAAAGTATTGGAAAAAATAATTCACTCGCAGAAATAGGCAGGAATGCAACCGCCCTGGCCGGTATACCATTGCTGGAGGAATATTGGGATGCATTAGAAATGCAAGCATATGGAAATGTATTGGGGAAACGGAAATTAGTTAAATTTTTTTTACTCTAATACTTTGTACTTCAAAGTACTTTTAAATATAAAAAACGCACGTTGATTTTTATACACTCTTGAATAACGATGGCAAAAAATATCAAACCAGGCATCTTAACATTGGTAACGCAATATGAAAAATCTAAAACACTCAATAGGTATTCGGTTATCCATCATTACATTCCTGACCTTAATCCTTCTCATCCCCTCTTTTTTGATTCAAAACCTAATTTCCGAACGTGAAAACAGGAGAAATTCTGTCGTCGGTAAAATCAGTCAAAAATGGGGGAACAAACAGACTATTGTAGGTCCTCTAATAAGTGTACCATATAAACACTATTATAAAAGTGGAGATAAGGTTGAACAGACTATACGCTACGCTCATTTTTTGCCCGAAAATTTGAATATTAAAGGATCAATAACTCCTGAAGTGCGGTACCGGGGCATTTATAAGGTTATTGTCTACAATAGCAATTTATCTATATCCGGAAATTTTCCTGCCATAAACCTTAATAGCCTGAATGTTCCTTTGGAGGATTTTTTACTTAAAGATGCTTATGTCTCAGTTGGAATTTCTGATATGTCCGGCATCAAAGACCTCATCAAAATCAATTGGAACGACAAAGAATTCTTTGCTAATCCGGGTATAGAATCAAATGACATTTCAGATTCGGGGATTTCTATTTCTCCCGACATTAAGACTGCTCAAAAAAATCACTTTGACTTTAAAATTAATCTGAACGGTAGTTCGGATTTGCTCTTTTCCCCTGTTGGCAAGCAAACGAATGTCCAACTCTCGTCCGACTGGCCCAATCCAAGTTTTACCGGTAATTTCTTACCAGTCGACAGAGAAGTGAATTCAACCGGTTTCAATTCCAGATGGAAAGTGTTGCAATTGAATCGAAATTTTCCACAACAATGGTTGGGACCTAACCACGAAGTGTCAAAATCTACTTTTGGAGTTAACCTTCTGCTACCGGTTGATGCGTATCAAAAAACTATGCGAACTGCCAAATACGCAATCATGTTTATCTCCTTGACTTTTTTGACCTTCTTTATGATTGAGTTATTAAGCAATAAAATCATTCACCCTGTTCAATATCTTTTGATCGGTTTTGCATTGCTAATTTTCTATACTCTTTTATTATCTATATCAGAATATGTAGTATTTGAATACGCTTACCTAATAGCATCGGCAACCATCATTTTGTTGATTACCGTCTATTCCTATAGCGTCTTATCGGACATGGGTAAAGCAGGGATCATATTCGTGACCTTAATTATCCTGTACGGCTATCTATATATTTTGCTGCAATTGCAGGATTTTGCGTTACTGTTGGGAAGTCTTGGACTATTTGTTGTCTTAGCCCTCGTCATGTATTTAACCAGAGATATAGATTGGTTTGAAATTATGAATAGTCAAGCTAAAGATGCCATTAAATCAAAATCCGGAGCGGACTGACCATCCTACACCTTACCAGCCGATGGATACGTGTAACGTCCAATATTTCGGGTATTGCCCTTAAAGGTCAAAATGATCAACCGGTATCTAAACACCTTAAAATAGTCAAACTAACAATTTTTGGAGTTACAATAACGACCAATTAATTATAAAAGAGGCGATAAGATGGATAAAAAGAATAAAGTTAGAGAATGGGGCAAAGTCGTTCTTTTTCTTTTATTTGTAGTTCTAAGTATTCTAAATTTTAAAAGAATAGACTCGGTCTCCCACTCTGCCAGTGATACGTTAAGACCTTTTATAATCCAGACTATAATTTTGATACTTTCAATCTTAACAGTCTATTACTTAATAACAAAAGCTATGAATTTTTTGGCAAAGAAATAATATTACGAGCCAAGTGCGTACAGTATACCATGTTAACGATATTCTAAGATATTGGTACGCAATAAATAAGCGTTGTAATATTGCCTAGCACTTTGTACTTATTTATTGATTAACACTCAGCTCCCGCACTTCCTGGAGGTTTTGCTTCAGCTGTTCGTCCGTGAAATAGTGATCACTTAGCTTGCCGGCAAAATAGTCTTCATAGGCCGACATATCTACAAATCCATGGCCACAAAGATTAAACAGTATCGTCTTTTCTTTGCCTTCTTTTTTAGCTTGTTTGGCTTCACGGATAACCTGCGCTATCCCATGAGTTGCCTCTGGGGCAGAAATGATTCCTTCTGTTTTAGCAAATTGGACTCCGGCTTCGAAGCACTCAAGCTGTTGAATGGCTACCGCTTCAATCAGTTCGTCTTTTAACAGCTGACTGCAAAGCACACTGGCTCCGTGATAACGCAGCCCACCGGCATGAATAGCTGCGGGAGTAAAATTATGTCCAAGAGTGTACATAGGTAATAAAGGCGTGTAACCTGCGGAATCCCCAAAATCATACATAAATTCACCCTTTGTAAGTTTTGGACATGAAGCTGGTTCTACGGCAACAAAACGGGTATTTTTACCGTCTTTAATATTATTCTTAAGGATTGGAAATGATAGACCGGCAAAGTTAGACCCTCCCCCCAGGGGTGCAATAACGACATCCGGATAATCACCTGCATATTCAAGCTGTTTGATTGCTTCTTGTCCGATAACGGTTTGATGCAGTAGCACATGATTGAGTACAGAACCCAGGGAATATTTCGTTTCATCATCCTGAACTGCACGTTCAATGGCCTCAGAAATTGCGATCCCTAAACTTCCACTGGTATCAGGGTCTTTCGCTAGCACATCGCGTCCCGCCTGGGTACGATCGCTGGGAGATGGATAAACGTCGGCACCAAAGGTATTCATCATCACTTTCCGATACGGCTTTTGGTCATAACTAATCCGTACCATATACACTTCGCAGGTTACGTCAAACTGTGAACATGCAAATGCCAGCGCGGTTCCCCACTGTCCGGCCCCGGTTTCGGTAGCAATACTCTTTACTCCTTCCTGCTTATTATAGTAAACCTGTGGAACGGCTGTGTTGGGTTTATGTGAACCACTGGGACTGACACCTTCGTATTTATAATATATTTTTGCCGGGGTATCGAGGGCTTTTTCCAGTTTATCAGCACGATACAGCGGTGACGGACGCCATATTTTATATATATCGCGCACTTCATCAGGAATCTCAATATACTGTTCGGCGGATACTTCCTGCTCAATCAATCCCATCGGAAATATAGGCGATAAATCATCCGGACCGGCTGGCTCCCCCGTTTTGGGATTCAAAGGTGGTTGAGGCTTGTTCGGCATATCGGCCAAAATGTTATACCAATGGGTGGGAATATCGGATTCGTTTAGAAAAATTTTTTTGGACATGGGGCTAGACTTAAAGTTAATATACTGGGTAACAGGCTTGCTTGATTAAGCAGGTATGAAAACCTAGAGTTAAAATCTAATTTTGAATATGAGAATAAATTATTAAGAATAAAAGATTGATATTCGCGATGACCTAATAGGCATAACCGTTCAAGAAATTTTTGGAAAAGCCCCTTAACAATTAATGAATTGTTTAATACAAAAAATACTTTAAATTTATAGTCTTAACTTGTTAATTATCAAAGAGATATTTGATATAAGAGTCGCAAATAAAAATTATATATATTATGAAAACGAAATTATCGTTTTTTCTCTCTTTACTATTGATTGTCCTTGTCTTCCAGAATTGTCAAAAAAAAGAAGAAAATACCGTTTATATTCGAAAACTTGGTAATGATACACTATCTGTAGAAAAATTGGTTCGTAATTCTCAGGGGTATCATGGTCAGTATGTTACTCGTATGCCAGCCACACAAGTGGGTGAATATGAGGCCCAATTATCACCCGATGGATCCGTTAATGATCTTTCTGTTACCTGGAGTACCCCGAAAGAAAACCCTGACGGGCCGCCTTCGAAAAGCTTGCATGTGACGATAAAAGATACAGTTGCCACTGTTCAAATGAGCGGACAATGGCGCCGGGGACAAACGATGGATACCACCTACACTTTAAATGTCCCCGCGGGAGCCATACCAGGTATTGGGGCCAACCCTCCGTCTGTTGCTACTTTAACACAAGCAGTAAGCCAGGCAAAAGGAAATTATGGAGATTCGGGCTATTCGGTAAATATTATAACTCCCGGCTCACAGCGATTGCTTTCCAGTCCTCTAAATAAGATGGAAGGCGATACGGTAGCATTTCAGTTTTTTGGTGCTTCGTATCCTGCTATTGTCAATGAACAGGGCCAAATAACATGGTTCTCGGCGATGAATTCAACAGTCCAAACGATCACTAAACTCGGTAATGGAGATATTCAGCAGATGGCTTCGCGGTTTGCCACAGAGGACGCTAATGGTAATGGAATGCCTATCGCTTCCCCAAGAGATTCCGCAACAGCCACCATCGGAGGAGCCCATCTTAAAGTAAATTATAGTCGACCGTCGAAACGTGGCCGTAAGATTTGGGGCGGCCTTGTCGGATGGAATAAAGTTTGGCGAACCGGAGCGAATGCCGCGACAGGATTTTCTACCGACCATGACCTTGATATAAACGGTACAACTATTCCAGCGGGTAATTATACGTTGTATAGTATATATACTCCGGATTCTGCCAAGCTGATTATCAACAGCCAAACCGGCCAATGGGGAACAGTATATCATAAGGATCAGGATTTTGCTCGCATCGATATGGAAAAAAAAGACGTTTCTCAACCACACGAGATGTTCACTATTTCTTTTGATACAACTGGAAGTCAGCCTCTCATGCAGCTTACCTGGGATACAACCCGATATCAACTTCCAATTACGGTTAAATAACTGAATCTGATAAATATTTATGGGCTTGGGAGCTCTAATTTACGCTTCCTGAGCCCATAAAATTGATTATATTTACCCTTTCGAGGATTTCTGAAAAGCCTTATCAAAACGATGTGACTTCATAAACTAATACTCAGATGGAACCGGTATTTGTTGTAGGTGAAAAATATAGCAGAACTAATTTCAGGGAAAAGAAACTGGACAAAGGCGAATACGAGAACTGCAGTTTTAAAGACTGTAACTTTTCAGAAGTCGATCTATCAGAAATTAAATTTATCGACTGTGATTTTAAAGGTTGTAACTTAAGCCTGGCCAAAATCCATCAAACAGGGTTTCGAAATGTTACATTTACGGATTGCAAAATACTTGGACTTCAGTTCGATAATTGTAATAAATTCGGACTTTCATTCAGTTTTGAGAATTGTCAGCTCAATCACTCCACTTTTTTTCGGACAAAAATAAAAAAGACAACCTTTAAAAATTCTCAGTTACATGAAACCGATTTTACAGAGTGTGATTTAACAGCCTCTGTTTTTGATAATTGTGATCTAAAGAGAACAATATTTTTTAACTCGGTTATAGAAAAAGTCGATTTTAGCAGCTCTTATAACTACTCCATTGATCCTGAGTCTAATCGAATAAAAAAAGCCAAGTTTTCTCTGCCGGAGATCCTTGGGCTTTTGGATACGTATGATATCCAAATCACAAAGTTATGAAACACGAAATAAAAACATTGCCTGAAAAAAAATTACTGGGATAAATAAACGAATGTCTATAACCCAGGATAAAACTTACGAATTGTGGAGCAATTTTATGGCGAGACGAAATATAATCTTAAATAACATTGGAATAGAGCTCTACTCCATAAGTGAAGGTCCCAAAACCTACAACTATATTTTCCAGGAATGGCTACCTAATTCTGATTTTAAACTAAATCATCGTCCTCATTTTGCGGTGATGGGAGAAAAATATAAGCGTAACAACCCGGACTCTAAAGAAGAATTATGGCTCCCAATCAAACCAAAATCCAGGTAAAGGAATAAAAACTCTATTTCATGAAAAACAGACCATTATCTGTTACTATCATTGGGTGGTTATTTATTGTCTTGGGAGTGATCACGTTTTTAGCTGGATTACAACCATTCATAAAAATCATCACAGAGGGTGATATCCCCTCCCTGACATCGCACGAGATACTCGATTTGGCTCTCGCCTCGATCACTCGGCTGCTAGCTATTATTGCCGGTACATTTGTCCTTTACGGGTTTAATTGGGCCCGCTGGCTACTTGTTATCTGGATGGGTTTTCATATTGTCATCAGCTTCCAGGGAACATTATGGATCATAATTTTTCATTGTGTAATTTTCGGATCAATCACTTACTTTCTTTTTCGTCCTGCGGTATCGACTTGGTTTAAAACACGAAAAAAAGCGCCAATTTAGTCTGTGACTAAATTATATTTATCTACAATTTATAAATTTTAAAGAAGTCGAAATTTTAATTTGTTTTTTTCTGAAGAAACTTTAGTTTAAGCTCATAATGAAAGCAAACGAAACACATATTGATATTTATAACAACAGTTGTTCTGTTGTACGCCTACCTATGTCTCCGTTTCGTCCATTTTCTGCACGGCCACGGCCGCGGGCCCTCCGGGCTCAACAATAACTCTCCTTTTGGAGTGTACATGGAATTGTACCACTCCGTACGACTTCACAAATCTTATCAACAAAAATCTAATTAGCGCTATTACTTTTAACGCTGATTTTGAACTAACCATTGCCATACAATGGATATTAATATTACCATAGCCAATGACGAACATTTTTCCTATGCTGAGGAAATTTGTAATCTGATGGAAAAGGCCGCAAAACAGCGCGGTACCGGGATTGCCAAACGAGCTCCGGAATATGTACAATCCAAGATGGAGGAAGGCAAAGCTGTTGTAGCTGTCGATAAAGATAACGGGCAGCTGGCCGGATTCTGCTATATTGAAAATTGGGATCACGATAAATATATAGCCAACTCGGGACTTATCGTGCATCCGCATTACCGTAAACTCGGGCTCGGAAGGAAAATAAAAAAACGTATTTTCCAGCTTTCCAGGGAAAAATACCCGGATGCAAAGATCTTTGGTATAACTACCAGCATGGCTGTGATGAAGATCAATTCTGACATGGGCTACAAACCGGTTACCTTTTCAGAATTAACACAAGACGAAAAGTTCTGGAAGGGCTGCCAAAGCTGTCCCAATTATGATATCCTGACCAGTGAAGAACGCAAAGATTGTTTGTGTACTGGAATGCTTTACGATCCCAAGAAGCAGGAAAAGCAACAAAAAAGTCAAAATCCGGATAAGGATAATCAAAAAGCAAAGCGTTGGGAGAATTTTAAACGTTTCCTGCGTCTGCATCAACGAAATCTTCAAAGAAAAACAAAAAATATTTTCAACTTCAACCTTTGATTCAATGAGCAATAAGAAAAAAATTGTCCTCGCTTTCAGTGGCGGACTCGATACCTCCTACTGTGTGCCATATCTCAAACAAAATTATGGAGCCGAGATACACACTGTTTTGGTGAACACCGGTGGCTTTGACAAGGAAGAACTATCTGATGTTGAACAACACGCTTATAATCTGGGAGCTGATACGCATCAGTCCCTGGAACAGACCGGAGATTTTTACCAAAAGGTAATTCGATTTCTAATTTTCGGCAATGTACTCAAAAATCACACCTATCCCCTTTCGGTTAGCTCAGAACGTGTTTTTCAGGCTGTAGCTATTGCAAAATACGCCCAGCAAATTGGTGCTGATGCTATCGCACACGGAAGTACCGGCGCCGGTAATGACCAAGTTCGATTCGATTTGGTATTTAATGTGATAGCCCCCGATTTAGAAATCATTACCCCCATTCGTGATCAACAGCTTAAACGACAGGAAGAAGTGGATTTCCTGCAAGATCAGGGATTTGACTTCGATTGGGCCGAATCCAAATACTCAATTAACAAAGGCCTCTGGGGAACCAGCGTGGGGGGAGTCGAAACCCTGACTTCTGATCAATCCCTCCCTGAAGAAGCGTGGCCGAGTCAACTTGAAAAGGAAGGATCTGAAACAATCTCAATTGAATTTAAACAGGGAGAACCAGTTGGTCTGAATGGAGAAAAGCTCGAGCCGGTGGAATTTATACGACAGCTTGAAAAACGTGCTTCGGCCTATGCGGTTGGAAGAGATGTTCATGTAGGAGACACAATTATTGGTATTAAAGGGCGTGTCGGATTTGAGGCCGCTGCACCACTGATCATTATCAAAGCCCATCAGTTGTTGGAAAAACACACCCTTACTAAGTGGCAACTTTACTGGAAGGATCAACTGGCCGAATGGTACGGCATGCTGTTGCACGAAGGACAGTATCTGGATCCTGTGATGAGAAATATTGAAACGTTTTTAGAAGATACCCAGGAGAATGTGTCCGGTACAGCTACGGTCATACTGCATCCGTATAGATTTGAAGTTGAGGGAATCTCTTCTGACAGTGATCTGATGAATGCCAAATTTGGCGATTACGGTGAAATGAACAAAGCCTGGAGTGGAGAAGATGTCAAAGGCTTTGCTAAAATCCTATCTAATCAAATTAAGATCCACCAGACGGTAGCTAATAATGATTAATGTAGGAATAGTTGGCGGAACGGGATATACAGCCGGTGAACTGATTCCCCTGCTCATCAATCATCCCGAAACAAAAATTGATTTTGTCTATAGCACCAGTCGCGCCGGGGATCGGGTTACAGCCGTTCACCGGGATTTATTGGGTGAAACTGAGCTAAAATTCAGCTCAGAAATTAATGAAAATATCGACGTCCTTTTTCTATGCACGGGACATGGTAATTCGACGGATGTTTTGAAAAGTCACCCCTTATCTCAAGATACTAAGATAATCGATTTGAGTCGTGACTTCAGACTTAAGGCAGCTAATACATTTCATGATCGCACTTTTGTTTATGGATTACCGGAATTACAAAAATCTAAAATCATAAAAGCTGACAATGTTGCCAATCCGGGATGCTTCGCTACTACAATACAGCTAGCTCTGTTACCATTGGCACATGTATCTGCCCTAAAAAATGATGTGCATATTCACGGCATTACCGGTTCAACAGGGGCCGGGAGCTCACTCCGCGAGACTACACATTTCACTTGGCGCGATAATAATGTGTCGATTTACAAAGCACTCAATCACCAGCATATCGGAGAAATCACGCAAAGTATTAAACAGCTTTCTCCCTCTTTTGATTCGGAACTTAACTTTATCCCGGTGAGAGGTGATTTTACAAGAGGCATCTTTGTATCGGCCTATATGGATACCGAAATGTCATTAGATAATGCACAATCACTTTATTCAAAATTTTATGCAAATGCACCTTTTGTGCATCTCAGTCCCGAGCCGCTCTATCTTAAACAGGTAGTCAATACGAATAAGTGTCTGTTACATCTCCAGAAAAAAGATGACAAACTGCTTGTCACCAGCATCATTGATAATTTATTGAAAGGTGCATCCGGACAGGCGCTACAAAACATGAATTTGATGTTTGGCTTGGAAGAAACATTAGGATTACAACTTAAACCAACTCACTTTTAGGATGGAACCATTTGATGTATATCCCCTTCTGGACCTGGAACCCGTAAAAGCCGAAGGAAATTACGTCTTTTGTCAAGATGGCAAAAAGTACTTGGATTTTTATGGCGGTCATGCGGTAATTTCGATTGGCCATTCTCATCCTCACTACGTCAAGAAAATTAGTGAACAGCTTAAGAAGATCGGCTTTTACTCCAATTCGGTTCAAAATTCTCTGCAAAATAAACTTGCCCATAAAATTGGTAAACTTTCCGGCTACGAGGATTACCAGGCCTTCTTTTGCAACTCAGGGGCCGAAGCCGTTGAAAATGCCCTGAAGATGGCTTCTTTCCATAATGGAAAATCGAAATTTATTGCTTTTGAAAAAGCTTTTCACGGACGGACTAGCTCGGCTCTTACCGTCACGGATGGCGACAAATACAAAGCTCCCATTAATGAAAGTGATAATACTACCTTTCTAGAAATGAATAATCTCGAAGGGTTAAAGCAAGAAATTAGTAATAATGATGTTTGTGCTGTCATCCTGGAACCCATTCAAGGTATCGGGGGAATTCGAATATTTGATGACCATTTTTTGCAACAGGTCCGACAGCTTTGTACCGAGCATAATGTAGTGCTGATATGTGATGAGATTCAATCTGGCACTGGACGTACGGGCAAATTCTTTGCTCATCAGCATGCAGGAATCAAGCCGGATATCATTACCGTTGCCAAAGGTATGGGCAATGGATTCCCCTTTGCCGCAACAATATTAAGCTCCGACTTCGAACCTTTTTACGGCCAACTGGGATCTACCTTTGGCGGCAATCACCTAGCCTGTGCTGCTGTAAAGGCTGTATTAGAAGTCATGGAAGATGAACAATTAATTCAAAATGCCGCTCAAGTTGGCAATCAGCTTTTGAAACAGCTTTCGGATCTTCCTAAGATTAAAGAAGTACGCGGGCGTGGACTTATGATTGGCGCAGAATTTCCTTTTCCGATAAAGAAGCTCCGAGAAAAACTTATCGAAGAGGAACAAATACTAACGGGCGTATCATCAAATCCGAATGTACTCCGGCTCCTGCCTCCTTTGACGATCAACCGCAAAGAGGCTGATCAATTTTTTAACGCAATACAAAACGTACTAAAACAGTATCCATTACAATGAATAATTTTACATCCGTCGACGATGTCCAAAATCCGCAGGAACTTATAAAGCAAGTTCTTGAGATAAAACAGAATAAGCCACACACAACCCTGGGAAAAAATAAAACGTTGGGACTCATTTTCTTTAATCCCAGTTTACGGACACGGCTAAGCACGCAAAAAGCCGGTACTAATGTAGGAATGGATGTCATTGTGATGAATATAAACGCGGATTCCTGGAATATTGAGTTTGAGGATGGCGCAGTGATGGATGGATCAACGCAGGAACATATCAAAGATGCCGTTCAGGTGATTAGTGGCTATTGTGACATCATGGGCGTTCGTACCTTTGCTAATCTTCAGGATCCGGATGAGGATTATAAAGAGAAAGTACTGAGTGAATTTGTTGAGCATTCCTCCGTACCACTAATCAGTCTGGAATCAGCGACCTTACACCCATTACAGTCATTGACCGACATGGCTACTATTACAGAATTTGGCATAAAACGACCCAAAGTAGTACTGAGCTGGGCGCCGCATCCCAAGAAACTTCCGCAAGCGGTAGCCAATTCATTCCTGGAGTGGATCGTCAAAACGGATGCAGAAACCATTCTGACACATCCAGAGGGATATGAACTCAATGAAAAATTTACTAAGAATATTTCCATTGTCAACAATCAGGTAGAAGCTTTAAAAGAGGCTGATTTTGTTTATACCAAAAACTGGTCCAGCTACGCTCACTACGGTCAAACGCCTGAAGTAAAAGAAAACTGGACGATTACGGAGGATAAAATGAACCTAACCAATGAAGGTAAATTCATGCACTGCCTTCCGATTCGAAGAAATGTGGTGGCAACAGATGAGGTAATCGAAAAATCTTTGGTTTATCAGCAGGCTAAAAATCGCGAATATGCTGCACAGGCAGTAATTCAGAATATTTTGGAGGAGCTATAATGCAGACATTGAACATTATCAAAATCGGTGGAAATATAGTCAATAATGAAGAACGCCTGGATAAATTCCTGAATAATTTTATGCAGGTAAAACACCCAAAAATTCTGGTTCATGGTGGAGGGCGATCGGCATCGGACCTTTGCGAAAGGCTGGAAATTCCCATCAAAATGAATGAAGGGCGCCGAATTACAGATGCTCCTGCTCTGGACGTTGCTGTTATGGTTTATGCGGGTCTTATTAACAAAAACATAGTAGCTAAGCTGCAAGCATTGTCTTGCAATGCGCTGGGACTTTCGGGGGCCGACCTCAATACCATTCCTGCAAAGAAAAGAAGTGACGGAAATATTGATTATGGCTTTGTTGGGGATGTCAATTCAGAAGATATCAATACCTACTTTATTCGCCGGTTACTAGATGAACAGATTGTACCTGTTTTCCCGGCAGTCACCCACGATAATAATGGTCAGCTTTTGAATACAAATGCCGATAGTATTGCCTCTTCCCTGGCTATATCCTTAGCTAAAAAACACAACGTACAACTCGTGTACTGCTTTGAAAAAATTGGCGTGTTGAAAGATGTGGAAAACGATGACTCTCTGATTGATCATCTTACGCAAGATATGTTTGCGGATTTAAAACAGGACGGCACAATCCATGAAGGAATGATTCCCAAACTTGAAACTGCATTTGAATCCCTGGGAAAAAACGTCCAGAGCGTACACATTAAACATGCCAAAAACCTCACCACCCAAATTGGAACCGAACTGTCTCTATGAACCAGCTATTTGAAGAAGCCACTGAGCTACTAAAGACTCTGATTTCTACTCCTTCATATTCAACCGAAGAATCTGATACTGCGGATATCATACAGGAATTTTTGGAAGAAAAAAATATTTCCACTCATCGTCATATCAATAATGTGTGGGCAGTCAATAAGCACTTTGATGCGGATCGCCCGACAATTTTGCTGAATTCTCATCACGATACGGTTAAAACCAATTCGGGCTATACCAAAGATCCTTTTACACCGGTGATTGAAGAAGGCAAGTTGTTCGGACTCGGCTCTAATGATGCCGGAGGACCGCTGACCTCACTTATAGAAACATTTACACATTTTTATGCTAAAGAGGATCTAAAATATAACCTGGTATTGGCCGCTTCTGCAGAAGAAGAAATTTCCGGAGATAATGGCATCATTTCAATTTTGGATAAAATACCCGATGTCGATTGTGCCATTGTTGGAGAACCAACGCAAATGCGAATGGCCGTGGCCGAGAAAGGATTAATGGTTTTGAATTGTACCGCAAAGGGTATTAGCGGCCATGCTGCACGGGATGAAGGAAAAAATGCTATTTATAAAGCTGTTCAGGATATTGAATGGTTTCGCACCCATAAATTTGAAAAACAATCGGAGATGCTTGGTCCGGTCAAAATGACGGTTACCGTTGTGCACTCCGGCAGCCAGCATAACGTAGTGCCGGATATTTGTGATTTTACAGTTGACGTTCGCAGCACTGATGCCTATACCAATGAAGAAATACTTGAAGTAATTGAGGATAATATTGAATCTACCGTGAACCCCAGATCAATCCGATTGAATCCCTCTTTTATTCCGTTGGATCATCCTATTGTACAGGCTGGCGATAAACTGAATATAGAGAAATATGGTTCTCCGACGCTTTCTGATCAGTCAGTTTTGTCGGTTCCGTCACTAAAAATCGGGCCCGGTAAATCAGCTCGTTCTCACACGGCCGATGAGTTTATTTATCTTGATGAAATTAGGAATGGAATAGAAACATATGTTAAACTGCTGGAATTGGTGAATAGGTAAAAATAAAAACTCAGCGTCATCCCGAATCTCCAGATAATGACAAAAGATATCAAATGTGGTAATGGCAACAGTCTTATTCAAAGTTGAAACTATATCAATGTTTGAGATCCCTCTCCGTCCGGCATGTCGGACTCATCGGGATGACAGAATAGAGGACCAAATGGCTTGTTAACTGCTAAACAGACAATAATCATTAACAAATTATTTAACTAAAAATGAAACTCTGGGACAAAGGACAGCAATCGACCAATGAGCTTATTGAACAATTTACGGTTGGTAACGACCGCGAGCTAGACTTGCAAATAGCGGAGTATGATCTTCGGGCTTCCAAAGCACATGCCCAGATGCTGAACAATGTTGGTTTGCTTGACGATGATGAGTGGAAGCAAATTAGCTCGGAGCTGGATCAACTGATTCGGAATGCCAAAGAGGGGAATTTTACGATTGAAGAGGATTTTGAAGATGTTCATTCTAAAATTGAATATGAGCTCACTCAAAAACTGGGCGACACCGGCAAAAAGATCCACGCCGGTCGATCCCGGAATGACCAAGTACTTGTTTGCCTGCATATGTACGTCAAGGATCAGATTCATCAAATAAAAAATGGAATAAAAGCCCTTTTTGAACAACTTGTTGAGCTCAGTAAAGAACATGAAGACCTACTCATTCCCGGCTATACACATATGCAAATTGCCATGCCATCCTCTTTTGGGCTCTGGTTTGCCGCTTATGCCGAATCCCTGATTGATGACTTGCACCAGCTCAATGCGGCTTATAAAATTGCAGATCAAAATCCATTAGGTTCTGCGGCGGGATACGGCAGTTCACTCCCTCTTGATCGGGAAATGACGACTGATTTACTAGACTTCGGAACTTTAAAATATAACTCGGTGGCGGCCCAAATGAGTCGCGGACGATTGGAAAAATTTACAGCCTTTGGTCTAAGTGCCGTTGCCGGTACGCTTTCCAAACTGGCAATGGATGTGTGTTTGTATTGCAACCAGAATTACGGATTTATCTCTTTCCCTGATGAACTTACCACTGGCTCCAGCATCATGCCCCACAAGAAAAATCCCGATGTATTTGAGCTGGTTCGTGCCAAATGTAATGATATCCAATCGCTGCCTAACGAGCTGACGTTAATCACCGGTAACTTACCCAGCGGCTATCACCGTGATTTTCAATTACTTAAAGAAAAGCTGTTTCCTGCAGTGGAAACTATTAAATCCTGTCTGGATATCAGTCAACTTATGTTTGAGAATATTGAAGTCAAAACCAATGTAATTAATGATCCGAAGTACAAGTATTTATTCAGCGTGGAAGAAGTGAATAAGAAAGTACAGAAAGGGGTCCCCTTCAGAGAAGCATATAAACAAATTGGACAAGCAATAAATGAAGGAACCTTTAAACCGGACTTCGCAGTAACTCATACCCATGAGGGCAGTATTGGCAACCTTTGTAATGATGAAATACGTAAAAAGTTTGAACAGGTGTTTCGTAATCCGTAATCCGTTAAAAAGATACTGTTTTTTAATCGATTTCAATGGATAAGAATCATCACTGATTGCGCGATACATATTTACTTAAAAACTGGAAATAAATTACAATTTAAATTTTAAATAATATCTAAATCATGAAAACTGAAGTTGCGATTCTTGGTGGAGGGAATCTGGGTTCGGCACTGGCTAAAGGGCTGGGCAGAACCGAAGAAGCCAAAAGCAAATATAACGTCACTGTAACCCGTCGTAATATTGAACACATCAAATATCTTGAGGACCTGGATATAACGGTAACCTCGGATAATGCCAAAGCCGCAGAAAATGCTGACGTAATTATTTTTGCGGTACAACCGACTCAAATTGAAGATTTGATTGCCGAGATTAAGGCCGTATTAGATTCTGAAAAACAAGTACTGGTATCTACTATTACCGGATTAAAAGATGAAGAAATTGCTGAATTAACAGGTCCCGGTTTCCCAATAATACGTGTGATGCCCAATACTGCAGCGGCTATTAATCAGTCCATGACTTGCGTCGAAAAAACGCCTCATAAAGAAGCTGAAAAAGTAACCACTGAACTCTTCGATACGATCGGCAGAACCTTGTTGATTGATACCGGATTAATGGAAGCAGCTACTGTATTAGATGCATGCGGCGTTGCCTTCTTCCTTCGATATATCCGGGCTGCTTCACAAGGAGGCATTGAAGTAGGATTCCATGCTGAGGACGCTCAATTTATCGCGGCACAGACGGCGCTTGGAGCCTCTGCCCTGTTACTGGAGTCAGGTGGACACCCTGAACAAGAAATTGACAAGGTAACGACTCCCAAAGGTTGTACCATTGCCGGTCTTAACGAAATGGAACACAACGGATTGAGCTCTGCCCTAATCAAAGGAATAAAAACCTCATTCGAGATGATCGAAGATATACGGTAGAGATGCTGGATACTGGGAATTGTTGCTTAACGTCAAAGTTAGGCCGAGCATCCTTCTCAGGAAGGATATTTACGCACGTATATTTTCATGCGGGAAAGAAGGTGTTCTCAGATAAGCTCTTTTAGGCCTTGCCGTTAATGTTCCATTCGCAGTGTAAATTCCTTAAGAATTTGCAAAAGGCTCACTGTCCTGACGCCCTTGTACATAAAAGCAAAGGACTTTGAAATTGCTTATGTCTTCGAATGGCAAAAACAACTAGCATTCTTAACTATGCTTCTTCGCCTGCGAAAACAGCTTTCAAATAATTGCGGCGCATCTCTGCTATGGCTGAAATGGAAATCCCTTTAGGACAAACGGCCTCGCATTCAGCATAGTTTGAGCAATCGCCAAATCCTTCTTTGTCCATCTGTTCGACCATGGCTACAGTACGTTGCTTACGTTCGGGTTCTCCCTGCGGCAAGCGATTCAGATGAGCTAGCTTCGCGCCGGTAAATAGCGAGGCAGATCCATTCGGACATGCTGCCACACAAGCACCGCAACCAATGCAGGTAGCATAATCAAAGGCTGTATTGGCATCCTCCTTGTCTACTAAAATGGCATTTGCATCCGGGGCCTGGCCTGTTTTAACAGAAACGTACCCGCCAGCCTGGACAATCCGATCAAAAGCAGAACGATCGACCACTAAATCTTTAATCACGGGAAATGCCTGAGAACGAAATGGTTCAACTGTGATTGTCTCACCATCTGAAAAATTGCGCATATATAGTTCACAAGAACACGTTAACGACTTAGGGCCGTGCGCGTTTCCGTTGATCATCAAATCGCATGAGCCACAGATTCCTTCGCGACAATCATAATCAAATTCAATCGGTTCTTTTCCCTTGCCCACCAAATTTTCATTTAGGACGTCCAGCATCTCCAAAAAAGACATATTGGGATCAACCTCGTTAAGGGTATAATCGACAAGTGATCCCGGTTGATTCGGTCCGGCCTGACGCCAAATTTTAAGGTGGATTGTCATGTTTTCAGCCATAATTCTATTTTTTTACCACGGAAACACAAAAGAACAAATATTTCCGTGTTTTAATATTTTGTATTTCAAAATTATTCAACGCACAAAGAAATTTTCAGTGTTTCCGTGTTTGAGTAGTCGACTATTCGTAACTGCGTTGCTTTAGTTGTACAAATTCGAAATCAAGATCTTCTTTGTGTAGATTTTCCTTCAATTGACCATTTACTCCCTGGTACTCCCAAGCCGCCACATAAGAAAACTGCTCATCATTTCGGAGGGCTTCTCCCTTCTCAGTTTGATGTTCTTCTCGGAAATGGCATCCACAGGACTCATCACGTTGCAAAGCATCCTGGGCCATTAATTCACCAAGTTCCAGGAAGTCGGCCACGCGTCCAGCAAATTCGAGATACTTGTTATAATTGGACTGCTCACCCGGAACCCGGACATTCTGCCAAAAATCTTCCCGCATCTCACGTATTTCCTCAATCGCCTCTTTTAGACCTTCTTCACTACGAGAGATACCAACTTTGTCCCACATGATCTGTCCCAACTCCCGGTGATACTCAATGACACTTTTATCACCATCTACATTCAAGAGCTTATCAATATGGTTCTGGGCATTTTCAGCTGCCTCGTCAAAAGCTTCATGATCCTTATTTGCGGATACGAGATCGGCATCAGCAAGATAATTTCCAACAGTGTACGGAATTATAAAATAGCCATCCGACAGCCCCTGCATAAGTGCACTTGCACCGAGACGATTTGCTCCATGATCAGAAAAGTTTGCTTCGCCAGCCACAAAAAGACCGGGAATATTGCTCATTAGATTGTAATCAACCCACAAGCCGCCCATGGTATAGTGAACAGCCGGGAAGATGCGCATAGGCACTTCATAAGGATTCTCATTTGTAATATTTTCATACAACTCAAAAAGGTTGCCATATTTTTCTTCAATTGTATCTCTCCCGTCCCTTTCAATAGCATCGCGAAAATCCAGGTAAACAGCACGGCCGCTATTGCCAACCCCCATGCCATCATCACAGGCCATTTTAGCATTACGAGAAGCTACATCTCGGGGTACCAGGTTTCCAAATGCGGGGTATCTGTCTTCGAGGTAATACCATCGATCCTCTTCAGGAATCTTGTTTGGTGGACGATCATCATCCTTATCTTTGGGTACCCAAACCCGTCCATCATTCCGCAGGCTCTCACTCATCAACGTTAACTTAGACTGATAGTGGCCCGAAACCGGTATACATGTAGGGTGAATTTGCACATAACAAGGATTGGCAAAAGCCGCTCCCCGCTTATGACAACGCCATGCTGCCGTTACGTTTGAATTTTTAGCATTGGTCGACAGGTAAAAGACATTGCCATACCCTCCTGTACAAAGTACTACAGCATCAGCCATCCAGCGTTCGATTTTACCGGATACAAGATCTCGCGTGACGATACCTCTTGCTTTACCGTCAATAACTACGAGATCAAGCATTTCATGACGCGTATGCAAATCAATTTTCCCTTTATGCACCTGACGCATCATTGCCTGATAAGCCCCCAGCAATAGTTGTTGCCCCGTTTGTCCCCGTGCGTAGAATGTTCGCGATACCTGAACGCCTCCAAAAGAACGGTTGGCTAACAAGCCACCATATTCCCGCGCAAAAGGAACCCCCTGTGCTACAGCCTGATCGATAATTTTATTTGAATTCTGGGCAAGCCGGTAGGTATTCGATTCCCGAGAACGATAATCGCCCCCTTTTATCGTATCGTAAAACAGACGCCAAACCGTATCCCCGTCATTGGGATAGTTCTTGGCGGCGTTAATTCCGCCCTGAGCTGCGATACTGTGTGCACGTCGTGCAGAATCCTGAATACAGAAACTCGTTACATTGTATCCCAACTCTGCAAGACTTGCGGCGGCAGAACCACCGGCTAAACCGGTGCCGACCACAATAATTTCATGCTTTCGCTTATTATTGGGGGAAACAAGATTAATATGTTCCAAATGATTAGACCACTTTTCTTCTAGTGGTCCATCAGGTACTTTGGGATCTAAGTTCATAATCAGATCAAATTAAAATTTTTGAACGAGTAAAACGGTTAAGATACCTTTCAAAGGTATCGTTCCACGCTTCATCTGCGCTCCATATCAATAAGAAATTAATGCTCCGTGTCCGCCGGTGGCGTAAATATATACCGGAATAAAAAGAAAGCCGACAGCCATTACAACAGCAAAAATGACGCCGACGGTATAGATAAATTTTGAAAACTTTTTGTGTTTCATTGAAAGTGAAGTAAATGCGCTCCAGAAACCATGGCCCAAGTGAAAACCGAGCAAAATCATGACTAACGCATAAGAAAATGTATACAGTGGACTTTGAAATGTATTAATAACCAGCGATTTCATGTCCTGCATTTGCTGACCTGGATGCCCGGGAACCGGTATCATTTTGGTATTCCCAAACTTAAAGGTATTAAGATGGATCACCAGGAAAATGAGAAGTACAATCCCGGTAAAAATCATCGTCTTGGCAGAAATAGTCTGATGACTCGGTTTGCCTTGACTCTTATATTTGCTGTAACCTTTGGGGCGGGCCTTTCTGCGATTAAGATAAATGGATATCCCAAGATAAATGTGATAAATAAAAAACAGGGCAAGTCCCGCTTCGGCAACATATAAAAGCCAGCCCATCTGTTCCAGATCATAGGTGTACATATTAAATGCCTGGGAATCAGCAAATAGCAGTAAATTGCCATAGAGATGCTCGATGATAAAAATCATTAGGCCCATGCCTGTGATTCCCGTGATGTATTTTCGTCCAACCTGAGACTTTATCGCTTTTAAAAATGATGGCATCATTAAGTCTGATAATTAATTCTATCTGTTTTTGATCCGATTGAATAACAGCCAACATTCGAATCCTCTTTTCCGAGGGTTGAAGATGGGAGGAAATCAGTAAAAAGGCAAGATTATAAACCCGAGTTTGGGACTTAAAATCTTATTCAGAAATGTTCTAAATTATTATCAGTTATTTATTTAAAATTATTGATCTTCTAAGTAGAATTTTCTCAACGACTAATAGCATATAGCTCCGAAAATATAATCTAACAACTTGAAAACTGTTAAAAACACTACGCAGCAAAACTATCGCGATCGGGGTTCGAAGTTTATCGGATACCTATTTCCTGCTCTTTCCGTTAAACAGTTTGAAAATGAACTTATTAAGATAAAATCCCAGTATCCTGATGCTACGCACCATTGCTATGCCTGGCGCATCGATCCTAATAAAATGGAAGAATTTGTCCAGGATGACGGGGAACCCAGAGGATCGGCAGGATTACCCATTCTCAACAAATTAAAATCATCGGATCTTATTAATTGCGGTTGCGTAGTAGTGCGCTATTTCGGTGGCACCAAACTAGGTAAATCGGGCCTTATTCAGGCCTATGGACACACCGCAGAATCATGTTTGCAAAGTGCTGCTCTGTTGAAAATTGTGGCTACCACTAATTTTAAAATCACATATCCCTATAGTCAACAATCTCAAATTGATCAACTTAAAAATCATTTTGATTTAAAGGAGCTCGATGCCCAATATCTTGAGCATATCACTTTAGAAGTAGCCTGTCGGGCAGAACAAACGGATATATTTTCAATTCAGTTGGCAAAACTAGAACACCGCAATATTAAAATTGAGAGAATGGGAACAGGATTTGTGACGATGCCTTCTTAGTTTTTTATCTGGTATGAGTGTTGTCCAATGAAAAATTAAGCCAATTTAGCATTGGGGGATCGTCGCGGTCGTAAAACACACTCCCTCACGATGACAGTATTGTCTTTGAAAAACCACTCCACTCAAAAACTGCGGTGCTCCCCCTCGCGATAATAATCTAAGTTGTGTAGTTTCACAAAGGTATTATTCATTCAGTAGCATTTTCGACCTGAAAGTCTGCCTTGCGCTCCGTACTTTTAGGCTGACCTAATTATTACCATTAGACCGTTATGAAGATATACACAAAAAAAGGGGATTCGGGAGATACTTCACTCTATGGAGGGGAGCGCGTTTCAAAATCGTCAAGCCGTATTGAAGTTTATGGCACCGTCGATGAGTTAAACTCTTTTGTGGGATTGGCTGCGAGTTACGGACTGTCAGAAAAGGGGAAAAAATACCTTCGAAAGGTACAAGAATTATTACTCGTACTCGGGGCAGATTTGGCGACTCCAGCTTCTAAAAAAAACCGGATTAATCGCATTAGTGACGAAAATATTCAATTTCTGGAAAATGTGATTGATGATTTGGATGAAAACCTTGAACCGCTGAAAAATTTTATAATTCCCGGTGGATCTCAGGCCGGAGCCACCTTGCATGTAGCGAGAACAATATGTCGGAGAGCCGAACGATCGGCGGTGAAGTGCAAAAAAACAGAGGATATTTCCGAGTTGACGCTCAAATTCTTAAATCGATTATCGGATTTGTTTTTTATGATGGCCCGCTATGAAAATAAAGAGGCAGATTGCCGTGAAGAGACCTGGAAACCGGACAAACAGTAGACATTGGGTTGTTACGGTGGCCAAGGCAGTTAGGCACCGTTGGTTTTACTGTTTTAGCTTAAATTCTAATTAACGAGAAAAGTATAAAATGTCATTAATGATTTCTGTCTCGGGTATCCGAGGCGTTTTTGGAACAGATCTTACTCCTGAAAATATTACTCGATTTACAGCCGCTTTTGGGGAATGGACGGAAGCTGGCAAAGTAGTCGTGGGCCGAGATACACGTGTTACCGGGCAAATCTGCGAAAATATTGTGGTATCTACTCTTCAATCGGTGGGCTGTAATGTCGTAAAAGTGGGCGTTGTACCAACTCCCACCGTGGCTATGGCTGTCCTCAATCACGATGCAGATGGTGCTATTATCATTTCCGCAAGTCACAATCCTGCCGAATGGAATGCCCTGAAATTATTAAACGGCAGCAGCGAGTTTCTGGATGCGGAACAAGGAGAAAAAGTTATCCAAATCAGTGAAGAAAAATCTTACTCCTACAAAAAATATGACCGTATTGGTACCCTGAAAACTGATAATAAAGCACTGGATTATCACATCAGAAAAATCCTTAATTTACCATATATCGACAAAGAGCTGATAAAATCGAAAGACTTCTCTATTGCTCTTGATCCGGTGAATGGGACTGGCGCTATCGGGATTCCGGCACTGCTTGAAGCGCTGGACATCGAGACTATACACCGGATAAATGAAGAACCAAATGGTTTGTTTGCTCATAATCCGGAACCACTACCCGAGCATCTGAAAGATATCTGCTCGCTGGTAGAGGAAAAGAAATGTGATCTTGGCATTGTCACAGATCCTGATGCAGACCGGCTGGCACTTATAACAAATAAAGGGCATTTATTTGGAGAAGAATATACACAGGCAGCCACTTTCGATTTTATACTCAGTAAAAAAAAGGGATCCTGCGCCACTAACCTATCCTCCTCTCGTGTCGCAGAGGATGTAGCTCGAAAGCATGGTCAACAGTGCTACCGGTCGGCGGTGGGTGAGATCAACGTTGTTAAAAAAATGCAGGAAGTGGAAGCCGTCATTGGCGGTGAAGGCAACGGCGGGGTCATTAACCCGGACTTACATTACGGGCGGGATTCGCTGGTGGGCGTGGCGATGATGTTGCAGCTACTGGCTGAGCGTAATATTACATCCGATGAATATCGCAACAGTCTACCCAATTATTACATGAGAAAAAGTAAGATGCCTCTTGCTGATGTTGACGGCGATGCCATTCTTAAAAAAGCTGAAAATATTTATAAAGATTACAATCCAGATACTACCGACGGTGTGAAAATTAATTTCGAGGATGGATGGGTTCACCTTCGTAAATCCAATACAGAGCCAATCATCCGGGTTTATTCGGAGGGGACTTCTCTTAAGAAAGCCAAAGAGTTAGCCGAAGGGGTTGTACATTCTATACAGTAAGTTATTTTAACAAGAACCATACTTTTTTATTTTAAAGCTCAAAATTTAATTCTCACGCGTTAACATTTATTTATGATTACTTCAATGACGGGCTTTGGGCGGGGAGAAGCTTCTTCCGGCGGGATTACTGTAACAGTAGAACTCAGATCGGTAAACAGCCGGTACCTGGATATCTCTTTTCGTCTCCCCCAGACCCTGCAGGAAAAAGAGCTCGATCTGAAAGAACAGTTGCAAGAACAGGTTGAACGCGGTAAAGTGAATGCGACTGTTCGTGTCGACAAAACAGATACGGGTGAACCCGAGATCACATTCAATCGAAAGCTGGTAGCGGGATACAAAGAGATGCTAAATGATCTACGGGATGCCGCTGGCATTGACGAACCAATATCACTAAAAACTTTTCTGGAGTTTAATGACATATTTAAATCTCGTGAAGAGGATGAGGAAACGATCGAGTTAATCTGGGAGCTTTCGCAAAAATCGATGAAAGCTGCTGCGGATGAACTTAAGGACATGCGTCTCCAGGAAGGACAACAGCTTGAAAATGATCTCAATCAACGGGTTGACCATATTGAGAAGATGTTGAATATCATCCAGGAGAAAACAGAAGGACGAGCTGCCGAAGTAAAAGAACAACTTTTGGAACGCATAAACAACCTGATTGACAATGATAAAATTGATCCCGATCGCCTGGAGATGGAAGTAGCTGTACTCGTGGATAAGATGGATATCACTGAAGAAATTGTGCGAACCCAATCGCATATTAAATTTTTTCGACAGGCAGTCAATAATAATAATTCGGTTGGCCGTCGTCTCAATTTTCTTAGCCAGGAAATTAATCGGGAAATTAACACCATTGGCTCGAAAGCTAATGATTCAGAAATTTCTCAATATGTTGTCAAGGCCAAGGAAAGTTTAGAACAAATTAGAGAACAGGTACAGAACGTTGAGTAAGCCCCCTAAAGGAAAGATCATTGTTATCGTTGCGCCAAGTGGGGCCGGAAAAACCACGATTGCCCGTCGCTTATTGAAAGAATATTCCAAAATCAGGTTTTCCGTATCTGCAACAACCAGGGCTCCTCGAAAAGGTGAGGTGAACGGAAAGGACTATTATTTCCTTACTTCAGATGAATTTAGTAAAAAAGTACAAGAAGGCGCTTTTTTAGAATGGGAGGAATATAGTGGAAATAAGTACGGGACATTGCGATCAGAAGTTGATAAACTGGTGGAATCTGGGTATTTTCCTCTGCTTGATATCGAAGTTAAAGGAGCATTGAATGTTGAAAAGCTCTATAACGATGATGCCATTTCAATTTTTATTCAGCCTCCTTCGATGGAGGAATTGAAAGAGCGCCTCAATAACCGTGGAAGTGAAAATAAACAAACACTTCAAAAACGTTTAAAACGGGCAGAAATGGAAATGCGTTATGCTGATAACTTTGATTATTCAGTAGTTAATGATGATCTGGACACTGCTTACGCTGAAGTTAAAGCAATTATTGAACCTTTTATTACCGATTAAAGCTGAGTTGACTTATGCCTATTAAAACACTTGATATTGAAAAGCTTAATAAAGACACGGGTAATCAGTATGAATTGATTACGATTATGTCAAAGCGGGCTCGTCAAATTGCCGCGCAAGAAAAGCTACAGCTGGATGAAAAGCTGAAGTATTTTGAGGGATTTGAGGATGATGATGACTTCTCTTTCAACGAAGAGCAAGAAAACATCTCAAAAGAATTTGAAAAGCTTCCCCATGCCACACAACGTGCCATTGATGAAATGAGGCGTGGCCAGGTTTATTTCCGCTATCCGCAAGACGAAGAATAATTTATGTTATCCGGAAAACGGATAATACTCGGTGTCACCGGAGGAATTGCAGCCTATAAGGCTGCTTTTCTTTTACGTGCATTTCAAAAAGCTGGTGCTGAAGTACGTGTAACAATGACGCCGGATGCTACCCGTTTTGTCGGAATTGACACTTTCTCTTCCCTTTCCAAACATGAAGTAGCTGTCGATGTTTTTCCTGAAAACAGAGCAGTAACGGAATCATGGACAAAGCATATCTATTGGGCCGAATGGGCTGACCTCTTTGTAATTGCACCCTGTACCGCTAATACGCTTGCAAAAATTGCCCACGGTATTTCGGATAATATGCTTACTGCAACAGTTTTAGCTGCTCGAGGTCCCCTCCTTATTTGTCCTACCATGGACGGTGAGATGTATGAATCCCCGGCTGTGCAGCAAAATCTAAAATCAATTCAAGAATTCGGCTATCATATTCTGGAACCGGAAGAAGGCTACCTGGCGAGCGGACTTGAAGGAAAAGGACGTTTGCCGGAAGCAGATATTATCATCAAAAGAAGCAAACAAATTATAGAAGAGCATCGCACCCAAGGTCCCCTTTCAGGGAAAAAAGTCGTGGTAACGGCTGGTCCTACGCGAGAACCTATCGACCCGGTTCGCTTTATCTCCAATCCAAGCTCGGGGAAAATGGGCTTTGCTATGGCTGAGGCAGCGTATAAATTGGGGGCAGAAGTTATATTAATTCACGGACTTGTTCACATTCCTAAACCGGGCGACATCCAAACATTTGAAATTGGCGCAGCTGATGAATTGTTCGAGGAAGTTAAAAAACATCAGGATGCGGATATAATTATCATGGCGGCTGCAGTAGCCGATTTTTCACCCAAGGGATACCATACTCAAAAAGTAAAAAAAGAAACTGCTGATACCACCCTTGAACTGCGTAGGACACCGGATATTCTGGCATGGCTGGGGGACCATAAAAAAGAGGGGCAAATACTCATTGGTTTTGCAATGGAAACAGAAAAACTGATTGAAAATGCCCGTAAAAAGCTAAAAAACAAAAACGCAGATTGGATCGTTGCAAATTCGCTCACCGATAAGGACGCTGGTTTTGAAGTGGATACAAATAAGGTTCATCTGCTGGGAAAAGAAAAAAAGACAGCGATCAAGGGATCAAAAAAAGAAGTGGCTCGGCAGATTTTAGATTTTATTTTTAACTGATTAATTCGTCGATTAATCTCCTTACCTCTACTATTTGCTATTCAAATAAGTGTAAATTACTGCTACCCGGCCGTTTAGTCTTACAAAATGTTACTCTAAAGCAACTACCCTTTTTGCTCTCAATCTCTAAATTTCCATCTAATTGCTTTGTTAATGTCTGAATCAAATTCATTCCTATAGAAGTTTGATTTTCCAACGAATAACCGTCCGGTAGGCCTACCCCATTGTCTTTGACCTCTACAATAATCTGATCTTCTGTTTCCCTCATATCGATCCATATTGCACCTGATTCTCGGCCTTCAAAGGCATGCTTAAAGGAATTGGTAACAAGCTCATTAATCAGGATAGCGCAAGGAATAGCTTGGTTAATATCCAGCGACACATTGGCCGTATCAATTTCGATATCAATGTGCTGATGATCAAAGGGCAGTGTTCTTTTTACTGTATTAAGCAGCTTCTTAACATATTCTTCAAAAGAGATATCGATAAAATTTTCAGATTGATACAGCATCTCATGCACAATGGCTATGGACTGAATGCGAAGTTGACTGTCATTTAACACATTCTTTGTTTTTTCGTCATTCGTCTCGAAAGATTGGAGCTGAAGCAAGCCCGAAATAATAGCCAAGTTATTTTTAACCCTGTGATGAATCTCTTCAAGCAGTACTCGTTTTTCTTCCAACGATTGTTTTAACTTACGCTCATACTTCTTTTGCTCAGTGATATCAACATAAATCCCAAAGCCGGCAATAGGTTCATCATCGAGATAGACCGGAATTGCTCCCAATAACAAATCCAGCTTTCTGCCATCTTTGGTATAGCGTGTTACATCTTCATAGAATTTACCTTCTTTAAAATCTTTACCAGGCATTCGAGGTACAGAGTGAATTTCTTTTTCGGCAACAATTACCTGGTCAATATCTTGTCCTAAAAGCTCTTTCTGGCTATAACCAAACAACTCTTCAAAACTCTGATTTACCATCTTAACCCGATTTTCTTTGTCAACCATGATCATAGCGCCCGGAGCTTTCAAAAACAATTTCCTAAATAGTTGCTCACTTTTTCGAAGTTTTTCCTGAGCTTTTTTTTGTTCGGTCAAATCTCTGACAATAGCCTGTACATAAACTTCATCAGCCAGTTCCAGCCGGTTTAAACTTACTTCCACTTCAATGGGCGTTCCATCCAATTTCAGATGCTTCCATTCGAATATTTGGGGATGGCCTTCAAATGCCTTATCAAATTTTTTACGTGCTTTTTCTTTAGAACGTCTGCCGTCTGGCTGGTATTCAGGTGAAAAATTGAAGGGTGTTGTGCCTAAAATTGCGTTTTTCTCACAACCAAAAATATTACATATCTCATCATTACACTCCACAAACTTGTATGCATCCATAATAAAAATACCGTCATTGGCATTCTCAAACAGGCGCTGATAACGTAATTCTGTTTTTTTCTGCTCAGTAATATCTTCAATGAATGTTAATACAGAAATTAAAGAGCCATCATCTTCACGTAGTACTGAGGCATGGACACTCAAATCAACGAGTCCACCTCCCTCTCGATACATCTTAGTTTCAAATTTTGTCTTGTCCTTACTCCCGGATATCAGCAGCTGCATATTAACTTCAACGATATTTAGATCCTCCTCACTATAAAAACGAAAATGATGAGGGGACCGACCCAGTACCGTGTTCTTTTTATAGCCCGTAATTTCTTCTGCACGCTTTGACCATTTGATAATATGAAAATCTGCATCCCATTTTATCATGGCAAGGGGGCTATTATTCACATGATGGTTTAATTCATCAAATGCTTTTTGAGCTTTTCTCTCAGCTTTTACTCGTTCCGTAAAATCATGAATTATGACCATACGGGCATCCGTTTCGTTATAGTCATATTCGTGCGAATTCACTTTAACATAAAACACCTTTCCATCCTTAGCCTGATGACGCACAACCCCCGATTCATTTACTCCCTCTTCATTTAAATTCTCTAGTACTTCTTCCAGCTTTTTTTTGTCATAAGCAGGATGCAGTGCCCGAATCGTTATTTGGTCAATCTTTTTTTGGTCGTACCCGTATTTTGCATAAAAAGCCTGATTAGCTTTCAAAATACGAAGTGATCCGGTTGCATAAATGAGAACCGGATTGGGGTTTAAATCAAACAGTAATTTGTTCATGAACTATTTTTCAATCCTATTTTGGCCAATATAGTAATCTTTGGGACAAAGCCTATTTAATTAGGCTGAAATTTAAAATTCCCATTTATATGTCCGATGTGTTTTGTGATGATAACAGCCAAGCGCTTCCAAACTTCGCTGCATAAGCCAGTTCTTTTCACTTACCCATGCACCTTCAAGATATTCCAGAGAAGGTGCGGCAGCCTTAGTATATTGGATTCCACGCGTAAACGTCAATGCTTCCAATCCCATCTTTCTAAATTGTGGACGTGTACCGTAAACTAACGTACGGAGATGCTTGGCACGTCGTTTAAACCACAATAATTTTGGATAATGCCACCAACGCAGCCGCCCTCCCGTTTCTTTTGAGATTTCATTTAAATCGGGTACACACACAATAAATGAGGCTGGTTCTCCATCCACAAAAGCCAAAAGCACACTATCAGGAATCATGATTGGTTTTAATTTTTTTACCATTGTCTCAATGGTATCCTGCGTAAGTTCCGTAAATTCGTTCTCCCGCTCACTAATATCCTGATCACTCCATGCATCATTATAAATTTGACGCATATACTCCGCGTCGCGATAAATATTTTTCATATCTATAGGACGAAAATCTACATCCTCACGATGCTCAATCCGGTCAGTAATCCGCTGCATTCGCTTCGGTATAGGCTGATCAAAATTACGCTTATAACTCCAGTGGTCGTCAAGCTTTTCAGCGCCCGTTTGTTCTAATAGTTTTTTATAATATGGAGGATGATAAAACATCCCATAAATAGGCGGTTCATCATAATTTTCTACCAATAGTCCCCAGTACGTATCATTTTCTCCAAAGTTGATCGGGCCACGCATAGCATAATATTCTCGCTTGCAATGCCAATTTTGTGCAAAATCGATAATGGCCTGAGCTAATTCTGGGTCATTCTCCATTTCAATAAATCCCAAACCGCCCATTTTAGGATCCAATACTTTGTCTCGTTTCGGCGTATTCATAACCGCGAACCGCCCCACTACCCGATCCCCCCGACTCACTATAAACCGCTCACACTCCCCTTTAGAAAAAAAGGAATTCTTAGTCGGATCAAAGATATTTTCAATCTCGAATCGAAACGGCGGTGCCCACTGCGGATAGTCTGCATAGATCCTAAATGGCAGATCATGAAATGCATCTATCTGTCGCGAAGATTGAACAGATTCAAAACTTAAATCCATATTTATATTATTGTCATGTTTAACTAAACTTAAATAATAATTTTTGAGCCGATTTTTTATCAATTTAAGATAGATTTACACCAGAATAACAACTATTATTACGCGGCTCAAATGCCAATTAAATATCTATATCTGGCTTGAAGGAACAAAAGAAAAAAAAAGTTATTGCAATACTGCTGTTTGTCTCCTGTTTTGTTAGTGGATATATGTTGTTCATGAGCTCAGGAAAAGCTTCCAGGCAACTTAGAAATCTTGCGCAAGCTGACACACTAATTAATAAAGAGTTAGCTGCCTTTCATATAAAAGACCGGCAGGTGCGGGTATCCACAATTAACATAGATTCAACTTTCAGCCGTAAAATATATCATATTGGTGTACCGTTTCAATTTTCTAAGACACAGTTACACGCTGATTTAAATAATACATTTTATAAATACGGTGTGCGAACACCGGCAAAAGTGTCATTCCCAGAAAAAAATGTTCAAATCGAACTAGTCTATCATAAAACGGTAATTCGTACTATTTCTATTCAGACAGATCCCGACCTGGTTCTCAATCAGCACAAAATTAATATTTTAGTTGTCTTTAATGAGATTCCCGATGATGAGATCATAAGCCAGTTAACCAGTTTGGGGGACCCTATACCTATTGTATTAACCATCAAGAGCCCGATGGAGGCCAACGAATTGGCCAAAAAGCTAAAAACCCGTTATCGTCATCTCATATTCTGGCTACAAAATGATAATGGAAATGATCTGATTAAAACTAATCCCGCTAAAGCCATAAATAAATTAAATCAACTGGAAGACATTATGCCAGAGGCAAAAATGTTGTTATTTAACAATCAGTCTGATGAAAAACCCAAATTAGTATCTAAAACAGATATTTCTTTTGTTGATGCCAGTAATGCCCTTATGTTACATGAGGATTTAGGTAAAGCTTCTTTTCAGGAAGAACTCGATAAATTGGCAAATGATCCATCCCAGTCAATGGCTCTGGTCATCGGTAATGAAACTACCGTGTCCTGGCTGAGCAAAAAGCTGCCGGAACTTAAAAGGGCCGGAGTAGATATAACCTATCCCCCAAATACGCATTTTTGATATGATTGAGCGATTCGATACCGATCACTGGCTAAAAAGATTTGAACTTAATGAGTTTCCTGAGCCGGAAGTAATACACTTGAAACACCCTGTTTTACTTTGTCACGGTTACGGTGCTATAGCATCGCTGGTAAAACCTTCTCCCCTATATGATGTAGCTTTATTTCTGCGCACACACAACGTGCTTACTTATGCACCTAATATTGTTCCCTATGCAAAAATAGAGACTCGTGCGAAAAGCTGGGTTAAAGTTATCGACGAGTTGACTGAACAAATTGCCGGCAATAAAGTAAATGTCATTGCCCACAGCATGGGTGGGCTCGATATCCGTTATGCACTATCAAAATTGGATATAGCTGAACATGTCTCTTCATTTACAACCATAAGTACCCCTCACCACGGGACCAGCTTGGCGGAACTTACCTTACGAACGCCTGAAGCTATCCGTGATAAACTTGCTGATTTCCTCGACTGGATGGGAGATCGTATTTATCCGCATACCAAAAGTGATTCTGTTGCGTCGGCCTCACAGCTCACTCGTCAATACATTGGGGAAGTATTTAACCCCAAAACCCCGAATGTGCCTGGTATCCCCTATTACTCGTACAGTGCTGCTGTAGGCAAAGGTACATCTCAACCCATCCGGGTTATCACACGATATCAAAACAAACATATTTTTGAACAGGAAGGCCTAAATGACGGGATGGTCTCGGTAGAAAGCTCAAAATGGGGAGAACATATCAAAACATCCTCTCTTTCTCACCTGGAACAAATGAATATGAGGATCAAAGACGACCGAAAGGTGATGTTTGAGGAGTTTTGGCTGGGGGTTATTAAAATGCTGGAAGAAAAAGGGCATTGAAAAGAAACAAGAAGTGTGGCGTGTTATAATTCTTGTCCTTCATTTTGCTTTAATAGCGTATAGGCTGTCATATCGTATTGGATTGGAGTCAGTGATGCATACCCCTTTTCAAGCGCTTTGATATCAATATTTTCGCCCTCATCCAACAACTCCATCCGTCCTGTTAGCCAATAATAAGAACGATTATTGGGATCTACCCGCCCTTCGAACTCTTCTACATATCGGCTGTTAGCCTGTCGAGTCCATTTAATGCCTTTCAGTGGTCCGGCTGGAACATTTAAATTAAGGGTCACGCCTTTTGGCAACCCTTCTTTTAAGACATATTGAATAACTTTACGAGTCGCTTCTTTCGCTCCTGAAAGATCCGCTTCCTCATCATAATCTGTACAACTCACAGCTATGGACGGATATCCCAGAATAGTGCCTTCTGTGGCAGCGCTTACCGTTCCGGAATAAAGAATATTTATTCCTGCATTACTCCCGTGGTTGATACCACTGATTACTAAATCCGGCTTTCGTTTCATAAGCTGATCATGGGCCAACTTTACTGAATCCGCAGGGGTACCGGTGACTGCCTGACCACTGAATTGTCCATCAATTTGGAATGATCGAGATCGGAGCGGTGTCGTCACCGTTACCGCATGTCCCACGGCACTTTGTTGGCGATCAGGTGCAATAATCTCTACATCCCCAAATTCGGAAGCCACCTCTGCCAGGGCTCTTATTCCCGGAGAAAAGATTCCATCGTCATTACAAATAAGAATTACGGGACGTTTCGTCTCACTCATCGATTTAGGCTTATCTGGCTCTATAGCGTTTTAATTAAGGAATTTTAGAAGTACAACGTAAAGCTAAACTTACGCCGGATCGTTATTCGTACTGTTCGTTTTCGTTAGGGAAATCTCCCGATTTGACATCAGAAATATATTGCTGGACAGCGTCGGTCATGACGGTGTGCATATCGGCATATCGACGCAAAAATCGTGGTTTAAATTCTTTATTGAGCCCAAGCATATCGTGTACCACCAGCACCTGACCATCACACCGGTCACCGGCACCAATACCAATGGTAGGGATTGATAGTTCTGCGGTAACCCTTGCAGCAAGTTCAGCCGGTATTTTCTCTAATACCAGTGCAAAGCAGCCGGCTTCTTCCAAACTTTTGGCATCTTCTAAAAGTTGATCCGCCTCAAATTTTTCTGTAGCCCTAACTTTATAAGTACCAAATTTATAAATGCTCTGTGGCGTCAGTCCCAGATGTCCCATAACGGGGATACCGGCATTGACAATTTTGCGTACCGTCTTGAGCACAGGCTTTCCGCCTTCCAGCTTCACACCGTGGGCCCCGGCCTCTTTCATCATCCGCCCGGCATTTATAAGGGCTTCTTTGGCAGTAACCTGATAACTCATGAAAGGAAGATCAGCGATAACCAAAGCTGTATTAACCCCGCGAACCACACATGAGGTATGGTAAACCATATGGTCCATAGTCATAGGAACAGTTGTATCATAGCCAGCCATTACATTACTGGCCGAATCACCAACCAAAATTACATCAATGCCCGCCTGATCCAGAATACCCGCCATTGTATAATCATAAGCAGTAAGCATGCTAATCTTCTCATCCTGCTGTTTCATCTCAACGACAGTCTGCGTAGTAACTTTTTTAGGTCGATCTGATGATTGTTGTGTACTCATATCTAATCGTTTGAAACAATTGCTGCTGAGGCTTCCAATTCACATACCACTTCATCATCCACAGTGGCTATCCCTTCCATCGTCACAAAATTTCTACGCTGATTAACGAGTTTCACCTCCATCTTCAGCTGATCTCCGGGTATCACCGATTTACGGAACTTGGCTCTGTTAATACCGGTGAAAACGATAAGACTGTTTTCAATGTCTTCGATATGCCCATTCATCAGCATGATACAACCACTTTGGGCCATTGCCTCTACCTGTAGTACACCGGGCATCAATGATTTACCGGGAAAATGACCGTTAAAAAATTCTTCATTGGCCGATACGTTTTTCAGTGAAAGGATACGTCCCTCCTCAACTTCCAATACCCGATCAACTAATAAAAACGGATATCGATGGGGAATAAGTTTTTTTATTTCTTCAATCTTTAGCTGATCCATATATCTCTGTTTTATTAAATATTCATAATATAGTGGTTTTATTTAACGGTGCCCACATAAACATAGGCAATACCACCGGTAAGCTTCTCGAACATCTGAGAAGTAAAGCAGCCGGCCTTTTTCATCAGATCAATAAACTTTTTACCGGCTGGAAAGGCGGCACTTGTGCGTGGCAAATAGGTATAAGCTTCTCGATTCCCACTTATCCAGCCCCCCAAAGCCGGCATAATGTACTGACTATAAAGGTTATAAGGATATTTAAGTAACCCTTTTGGCTGGCCAAATTCTAATACAACAACTTTGCCGCCTGACTTTACTACCCGTCCCATTTCTTTGAGAGCTTTTACAGGGTCATCAACATTACGAATACCAAATGCTATGCTGGCAATATCAAAACGATCATTTTCATAAGGTAAATCCATTGCATCAGCCACTTCAAAATCGACGTCCAGATTTTGTTCAGCGGCCTTTGCGGGAGCATGTTCAATCATCTCCTCACAAAAATCAGTACCAAGTACATAGCCTCTTTCGCCTACTTTCTGCTTAAATTCCAGGGCCAAATCGCCGGTACCGGTGGCACAGTCGAGTACATGATCGCCCGGCTTCACACCGCTTAATTGAACTGTTCGAGACCGCCAGGCATAATGAACGCCGAATGACAGGATAGAGTTCACCCGATCATAATCGTCGGCAATATCAGCGAACATACTACGTACTTTCTCGCTCATAAATGTAAATTCCTTTAGCTAAAATTAGTTTGCTTCTTTTTCTGAAAAGTTAGTGCTGATTATCAGCAGTCAATACCAAATGTTCGGTATTGTTAAGATACACTGATTTAAATCCTCTTCCGTCCCATCGGATATGATACAGTGCCCCGTTTGAGTGTTTTACTCGGTCCATAGCCGACAAGCCATATCCCAGCCAGTGAGAAAGCAGAATACGAATAAGCCTACCATGTAAAACGAATAACAAATTGGTATTTGGATATCTCTCGATTAACGTTTCAATTCTACCGGCTGCTCTTTTCAAAACAGAACGAGGACTCTCGCCGTTTTGGAAAGTATAATCTAATTCTCCGGATTTCCAATTCTGATGCAGTTGCTGTAATTCCAGCTCGATTTCAGAAATTGGTTTACCTTCTAAAATTCCAAAATTCATTTCATCCAAATCTGCATAGGATTTAACTTTTAATTCATGAGTCCTCGCAACGATCTCGGCAGTCTCACGTGATCTCTTTAGGCTGCTACTGAATATTCTTTCCATTTCTAAACCCTTCAGGTGCTGAGCGATCGCTTCGGCCTGCTGCCTGCCGGTTCTATTCAGAGCAACATCAATTCCGCGACCTTGGATTTTATTGCGGCGGTTATATTCAGTTTCTCCGTGTCTAGCCAGATAAATATTAGTTGAAACCACTATTTTGAATCTCTTGCCTTTCTGCTGGTTGCCAATTCCTGGAATTTACTTTCCATCTGCTGTACTTTTGTTGGTGCTAAATTGTAATGCATGCCATATTTAATAAGAATCATCTTAAAGACCCTGTCGTTAAGGGATAACTCCTTTTCCACCCCTTCATCAATTTTATCCCACAATCGCTTCAATAAACCCAACTTCATCACAAAAAAGAATAATAGGCCGATACCTGCCGCCAAATATTGGCCGTTCATTCCCAGACCACTGATAATGATCAATGATGAAACGAGCAAATAACCATCAGCATTCAAAAACTTTAGCAATTTGCCTAGAAAGATAGTTACAAATGCACTTTTGAATCGATACCAGAAAAAATGGAATGCTACAGCAATAACTGCTGATAATACCGGATGGATGAAAAGCAATAGAACTAATAAGAGAGTCATCGCTAAACTGTCTGCACTGCGCACCCAGGCATTGGCTTCTTCAACCAGTTCATCCAGTGAACGTTTTTCAAGTAGGCCTGGCACAAACTGTTTAATATGCTTAGATGTAGTATGAAACCAATCCCCGTAACGGGTTATGATCCCCATCTGGGTTTCAAGATATAAATCCTGTCTTCCTGCTTGTTTTTTCATAGTCTTTAAAATATCCTTCTTTTTGCAAAAAATGAATTTTATACCGGGCAAAAAATTAAGCCTGTGCAATAGTTAGTATTACGGTGGAGCCTGCATTTATACTCTGGACCGTTTGAGACAACTCAAATGTGGTTGCTCCTGTCGTAAAAACGTCATCAATGATTACGACAAGTTTTTGGGAAATCACTTCGGGATTCTTCACACAAAACGCCTCTCTCATATTCTGACGACGCTTTTCAAGCGAGAATCCCGTTTGACTACGGGTATTTTTTTGTCTGATGACATCTTTAATTTTGCAAATAGGAAATTGTTGCCACACCTCCTGAAAACCTTTAGCTATCTTAAAAGCCTGGTTAAATCCCCGGTATCGATACTTTAAATAATGTAATGGTACTGGTAGAAGGATTCCTTCTCGTTTATTCAGTTCTTCTTTTAAAAATGGATGCTTCATCACCCGTTGACCTAGTTTTCTTCCCAGATCATTACCAATAGTAGTCAGACGTTCATATTTTAGTTGGTGCAATAAGTCCTGCAGGTTGCCTCCTTTATCGAACTGCCAGAGAGCATGCTGGGCTATTATACCTGCTGGCAATAAACTGTCGCTCGAGGCCAATTCGTTTTCAGGATTAGCATCTTCAAATCGTTTGTGCAGACAAAATGAACAAATCTGACGCTCTCGCTGCGTACTCTCACATCCACAACAAACGCACACATTAGGGAACGCGATCTGTCCTAATCCCTGTCGAATATTATGATATATCGAAATCAGACTCTCTTTATAGTTCATTATGGAGGAATACTACATAAACTTATTTACTAATACCTTCTGTCTGCTTATAAAGGATACATCGACGAATTTGGTGAAAAAAGTATATAATTATCACATAATTCATTGGTAAAGTATCCATTAATGCTCCTATAGGTAAGACCGATTAGGAAGCATATCCTTACAAAAAGATAATTTGAGCAAAAAATTTTTGCCAACCGCTATATTTGTTTAGATTTATGGTGCATAAAACCGTTCCGATTACTTTAAAATTTGATAATCATCTATGGCATCACTCGGAAATGACCTGGCCAGTATACGCAAGGAGAAGAATTTAAGTCTCGATGACATTCACGAGGCTACCAAAATCCCCAAGCATATTATCAGTGCCATTGAAGATGATTCAATTTTCTCTGACTACAACGAAAATCCCACATACATCCGCAGTTATGTGCGAGGATATGCAAAAGCTTTATCTATTGAGGAAAGAGATATTATTTATGCACTTAACAAACAACAAAAAGGTAGTTATGCGGGATCGCTAGGGAAAAATGATGAAGTCTCCCCCAAAAAAACATTCGAATATGATGAAGAGAATGAAGAAGAGAAGAATGAAGGGAAACAGACTGAAAATGACGAAATGGTTCATGATCATTCCCCTGCCTTCACTTCAAAAAAGGATGACACCTCTTCAGAAGATTCAAAGTCCCACGAGCATCAATCACCTGAGGTAGAATCGGTTGACTGGGCCGATATGGGGCGCCGGTTTCAGCCACTGAATTCAACAACCCCCAAAATTTGGGTTGGCGTCGTTGTAGTCGTCCTTATTGCCGCAGTGGGTGTTGCCTTTCACTTTTACCAGTCGGGGTCAAAAAACGCGAATAATACAAGTGCTACTTCCAATCAAACCGAAAGCTCAACCGTTTCTTCTGATTCGTTACAATTGAATTTGACCCCTCCGGCAACCGGGGACAGTATGCAGTTATCGGAAATAGCTGGCGATTCAACCCAAAACCAAAGCAAGGCGTTGGATGCTCTGCCTGATACGCTTAATTTGATAGTCTATGCTGCGTATGGAAAACTCGAACCTGTCCGCGTCTATACTGATATTATGAAAAATATAAATCCTTATTGGATTGAACAGGGAAGTGCTTTGCGGTTTCCTTTTGTTAATGAAGTACATATTCGCGGACAATACAGCCGCATGGTATTAATGCTAAACGGTCACCTGATTCAAAATTTTAAAGAACAATTTTTTAATCCGGAAACTCGGCTTCTGGAGATTCACCGATCATTTTTCCAAGAAGATCCCAAATGGCTGCAACCTGCCCCTGATTCTTTGGGAATTGATGCTCCCCCACCTTCTGTTATCAAAAAGCGTCCTACTTTTAATTGATTCTATTTTCGATTTACAATGGATAGAGAACAGGCAACAAAACGAGTTGAAGAACTACGCGATTTGCTGAACAAAGCCAATAAGGCCTATTATCAAGATGCCCAACCCTTTATTTCTGACAAAGAATTCGACGAATATCTCAAAGAACTGGGGAAACTGGAAGAAGAGTTCGGTCTCCAAGAACCTACTTCACCCACACGTCGTGTTGGCGGCGAACCCAGCAGCGAATTTGAAACTGTTGAGCATCCTGTACCTCTGCTCAGCCTTGATAATACTTATAATGAAGAAGAGCTTACCGATTTCGATCGACGCGTTCGGGAGATACTCGGACATTCCGATTATACCTACATGATCGAGCTAAAATTCGACGGTATTGCCATTCGGCTTCGTTATCAGGATGGTCAACTCGTGCTTGGAGCTACACGTGGTGATGGAGAACGAGGGGACGATATCACCCGAAATATTAAGACCATAAAAGATATTCCACTTCGCCTTTCCAATAGTTATCCGGACGTCGTTGAAGTACGTGGCGAGGCCTACATGGAGAGAGAAGCTTTTGTACGTTTGAATGAACACCGGGAAGAACAAGGGCTTAATACATTTGCCAATCCAAGAAATTCTACTGCAGGGTCTCTTAAAATGCAGGATCCCCGGGAAGTAGCCCGGCGTCCTATACGCTTTTTTAGCTTTGATTTGATTGTGGATGGAGAACAGAATGCTCTGACTCAATTCGAAAAGATGGAGTTGCTGACAAAGTTCAGTCTCCCCGTCTGCAAACATTACAAACAATGTAAAAATATCTCTGAAATTCATGCTCAAATTGCCGAATGGAAAGAATTGCGGCACAACCTGCCCTTTGAAACCGATGGAGCCGTTATTAAGGTCAATGAAGACAAATACCGAGAACAACTCGGATCCACTTCAAAAGCTCCACGCTGGGCTATAGCATATAAATTCGCAGCCGAACAGGCTACAACCACTATCGAAGGGATTACGCTACAAGTAGGACGACTCGGAAAGATCACTCCGGTAGCGGAACTCAAACCTATTGAGCTGGCCGGCACTACGGTAAAACGAGCCTCACTGCATAATGAAGATGAAATCCATCGTAAGGATATCCGGTGCGGCGATCGGGTTATTGTTGAAAAGGCTGGTGAGATCATTCCCCAGGTAGTAAAGGTCGTAAATCCAGATCGCAGCAACCGTGCCCCAAAATTCGAAATACCAAAAGACTGTCCTGCTTGTGGAGAAGAACTTGTAAAGTTGGGAGAGGATATAGATTGGCGCTGTATTAATCCGGAATGTCCTCCACAAGTTCGTCAACGCATAGAGCATTTTGCCTCTCGTGATGCCATGGATATTGATGGATTGGGCGAAGCTGTAGTCGATCAACTTGTTACAGAAAATTTAATTCATAATTACTCGGATTTATACGCTCTTAAAAAGGAGCAACTGTTGCCTCTGGAACGGATGGCCGAAAAAAGTGCTCAGAACTTAATTGATGCCATCCAATCTAGTAAGAAACGGTCTCTTGATCGCCTGATATATGCCATTGGTATCCGTTTCGTTGGTAAAACTGTAGCTCGCGACTTGGCTAATGCTTTCCAGAGTATGGATGCTCTGACGCAAGCCGATGCAGCAACTATTGCCGAAGTAGAATCTATTGGTCCTAAGATTGCGAAATCCGTTGTAGAGTTCTTCAATAAAAAACACAATAAACAGATTATTTCATCGCTACGCAGTCACGGACTTACCTTTGAAATGGAAGAACAGGAGCAAACCTCACAAAGGTTGGAAGGCAAAAAATTCGTACTAACCGGAAGTCTGCCATCATTAACCCGTAAAGAAGCTACAGAATTAATCGAAAAGCATGGAGGCACTACCACTTCATCTGTTAGCAGCAATACCGATTATGTGCTGGCAGGAGAATCACCCGGCCAAAAATATGATAAAGCCCAAGCGTTAAATATTCCTATCATTGACCAAAATGACTTTCTTGAACTTGTTGGGGAAAAAACTCCCGATAATTGATATTTTGGTAATATGATTGCGGGTTGGTATAATTTGATTATCGAATTATACCAATAATATTTAATTTCTAGCCTTGATGTCTCACAAGTTTTTATATTATGAACTATATAAGCTTTTAAATACCAATGAGTTAGGATAAAATTTGACATCCTCAGCAAATTACAGTGTATAATCATTTTATCGTCACTTTGATAACGAAAAAATCTTGGTGAGAAATTCAGTCTAGTCTATATTATTCACATAATGGTACCGTTATATATCTTAAATTACTATAAAACAATAGGATACCTTGTATTTTATTAAGTTTAAAAATAACTAAACCAGTGCTTTAAAAAATTCGTTTGTGTTTGACTACTTTAAAGGCCACGCGACTTTTGTTCACATTTTGTTCGAAAAAAGTTTGTGTATCGATCACAAACAAATTACTAGTGATTAGTGCAGGTTAAAGGCAGATATTTTCATTATGAGTATTCTTGAAAAATTGGGACTAGGGCCCAAGAAACGCCAGGGCGCTCCGGTAATCGGAGAAAAGAAGAAACAGCAAGAAGAAGCTTCTTCTCTTAAAAACAATATTTATATACGCGCCCTCATACTGGTTGGGTTTCTGGTAATATTGATACTTTCGATTCCTCAAACCTCATTTAAAGAGCCCATTAATTACAACATAGGGGAACCCTGGAGATCAGAGGACCTTACCGCTCCTTTCACCTTTGCAATACAGAAAAGTCAGGATGAAATTGAAAAAGAGCAAAAAGCAATCAAGGAGTCCACATCACCAATTTTTCATAAAGATCATAGTACGCCAATTGTTATACAAAGTAAGCTGGATTCACTCTTTCAAAGCTTGCAGACCTTAAAAACAAGTTATCAAAAGTGGCAAAAGTCAAAAGGTCAACAAACTGAGAGTGCTACACGAGATAGCATCCAATTTGCCCAGCTAAAAGACAGAGCTCCTGTCTCTCTTTCCGGTTCCGATTGGAAAACACTGCTTGAAAACTATCAACCCACGCAAAGACAAAACCAATCAACTAATTCAGTTTCCAGTAACCAGCTTATTTCTCTTGACTTAAAAAAGCAATTGGAGGGCTTAGTCAACAGTACACTTGACGATGGCATCATTGATGTTAATAAAGATAAACTTTCAACAGATGAAATTACGGTAAGGGATCTGAAAAATCGTACAGAACAAACACTCAACCTGGTAAATGTCCGTGATCTGGCGGAAGCCAACAATTACGCCAGTTATCGTCTTTCCCGTAATTTTTATAAAGAAATGGCCAACATAGGAACGAAAATTTTTAACCAGATTATTCAACCGAATCTCACTTATAACGAGAAAGAGACACAGGCTCGAATCAACGAATCGTTAGCCGACATTTCTCAAACAAAAGGTGCTGTTGCCCAGGGACAAGTTATTATTCGGCATGGCGATATTGTAACCAAAGACAAATATAACATGCTGCAAAGTCTGGCAAAAGCCAGGGCCCAAAATGCGACTACTCTTGAACGGTGGCTGCGGTACGGGGGAGATATACTGGCCATTATAGCAATCCTGACTATCTTTTTCTTTTATCTCTATTTATATCGCCGCTACATATTTGACAGTAACGCGATGTTATCACTTGTCCTAATTGCCCTTACTATTATTGCTGTGGCAAGTTCGATCGTCTACCAGTTTGACAATATTTCTGCTTATATCGTACCTGTTGCTGTTGCTCCCATCATTTTAACGATTATTTTTGATTCCCGGGTAGGACTCATGGCTACCATAACCCTTGCGTTACTGACTGGTTTGATCAACGGCAATAACTTTGAGTATGTTACCGCTACTACTGTTGCCTGTAGTTTAGGACTATTCTCAGTTCGCGATATCAAAAAACGGTCACAGTTCTTCTTTACGACTCCTGGCATTGTATTTCTATCATATGCCGTGGTAGTGTTAGGATTCAGCCTGACGAGTTTTAACAGTTGGGATAAATTGGGAAATGAACTTTTCTATATGGCAATCAATGCCATTTTTATCCTTTTTACTTATCCTTTAATATTATTATTTGAAAAAACTTTTAAGGTAACCACCGATTTTACACTACTTGAGCTTAGTGACACTAATCTACCGCTCTTAAAGAAACTGATGACCAAAGCGCCGGGCACGTTTCATCATAGTCTGCAAGTTTCCAATCTGGCAGAGGCCGCAGCCGGTGCTATTCGTGCAAATGGGCTACTTTGTCGTGTTGGCGGTTTATATCACGATATCGGAAAAATGGAGAATCCCGGTTATTTTACCGAGAACCAAACCGAGCATAATGAGCATGATAAGCTTAAGCCCCGGATGAGTGCGCTCGTCATTAAAGCACATGTATCAAATGGTGTAAAACTGGCAGAAGAACATGGGCTTCCGGATGTGATTATCGATTTTATCAAAACACATCATGGTACCTCCTTAATTAAATTCTTTTGGGAAAAGGCCAAACAAAATGCAGATTCGGACAAAAAGGAAATCCGGGAAGAAGACTTCCGATACGATGGTCCACTGCCACAAACTAAAGAAACGGGTATCTTATTACTAGCAGATGGTATCGAAGCAGCATCACGAGCGATGAAGGATCCGAACTATCAGAAGCTTGAAAATCTTATTGATAAAATGATTGATGAACGCGTCAATGAAGGACAACTCAGTAAAACCCCTCTAACTTTCCAGGATCTTCGAACTATCAAGGAAACCTTCCTAAATATTTTAGTTGGTATTTATCACAGTCGAGTTGAATATCCCGAAGATGAGCAACAAGAAACGAAAGAGGAACAGAAAGACAAACAAAAAGCGCAAGAACCACAAGAAGAACTCCCGAGCTATCCTGATACACCGGAGAGTCCTCCATCCGCAGATGAATACTACAATTCCTGACCTTTTATGCATTATGAACAAGAATTGCAACGGTATATCCAATTTATAAAACTGGAAAAAAGCCTTTCAGAAAATTCTGTTGTATCGTACAAGAATGATCTGGAGCGATATCTTACATTCCTCTCCGAAGATCTTCACATCTTAAAACTTAGTGGGGTAACTCTGCAACATATCGAACAATATCTGGAAGAGCTCACTGCCATGGATCTTTCAGTGAGTTCGATTGCACGTAATATTTCAAGTGTTCGCGGATTCCATGAATTTGCTGTAGTCGAGGACATAACGGAGGCTAATCCTGCTGAATTAATTGAACTCCCCAAAAAAGCAAAAAATCTACCTGAAGTCCTAAACCCGGAAGAAATATCGGCAATTATTGATATTCCAAATAGAGAAACCGATGCCGGTATCCGCAATGCCGCTATCCTTGAGACCCTTTACGCAACGGGAATGCGGGTTAGTGAGCTGATCGATCTGGAACTGGACAATCTCTTTTTTGAAATTGGCTTTCTTCGGGTTATTGGAAAAGGCAATAAGGAGCGACTGGTACCGGTTGGTGAGATGGCCCAATCAGCACTGGAGCATTATATCGAAGTAGTTCGTCCTAAATTCCAGAGTAAAAAAAATCCCCAAAAGGCTAAAAACAAAGTTTTCTTGAGTCAGCGTGGTAATCCTCTATCGCGTATGAGTATATGGAATATCGTCAACGACGCTGCTGAACGTGCCGGGATCAAAAAGAACGTCTATCCGCATATCTTCCGTCATTCATTTGCCACACATTTATTGGAAGGCGGCGCAGACCTCCGAGCCGTACAGGAAATGCTGGGCCATTCTTCTATCTTAACAACAGAAATTTACACCCATGTAGATCGCAGTCTGTTGCATCAGGTACATAAGGAGTTTCATCCCAGAGGATAATACCCTTGTGATTTTGATAACTTCCTTTTTGACTTCTCTTTTATTATACAAGAATGAAGATAAATTACCCGCTACAACCTGCAAGCCATAACGGGTTTCAAATCAACAATTTTGCCTGAAGTTCCTCCAAAGTTCATGCTGTGTCCCAAAGCACGCGGCTGAAAGCCTTGCCCGGAGATCGTGACCGTCGTACCGGGGGCCAAGATCTGGCTGGATGCCAAATATTTAGGGGCTTGGGCGTGGCATTGTCGCTGCCTCCGCATGAATTCAATAGTATACCAATGACGAAGTGTATCAATCAATAGGTGTAGCAATCTTTTTATAGCAGATGAATTTTATGATAGAGTTCACTAACTAAATACCTGCGTAAAGCACGACAAACAGAGGACAAATCGATTAGATTTTTACATCATTAAATAAGTTATATACATTTGCATAGGTATATCATCTATAAAGGCGTAAGAATCCGGGGTTTGATGAAAACAAAATCTGAGATAACTACATTGCTGCTCAGGGTACAAGAAGGTTCAAAAAAAGCATATGAAGAGCTATTCCCATTGGTATATAACGAGCTGAAACGTCTCGCATTCGCCAAACTTCAAGCTGAACGAGACGATATTACCGTTTCGGAAACGGGGCTCGTCCATGAAGTATACCTTAAAATGATAGATCAAACTCGCATTAAAGCCAATGATAAAAGCCATTTCCTGGCTATTGCCGCAAAGTGTATGCGACAAATATTGGTAGACCATGCTCGTAAAAAAAAGGCTGAAAAGCGTGGAGGAGAGCACCAAGAAGTTACTTATGTTGATGAGTTACTAAAAGTGAGAGAAGAGTCTGAAGAAATTGTAGATCTTGATAAAAAGCTAAAGGAATTGTCCCGGTTTGATGATCGGATGGCAGAAGTTGTAACCCTCCGTTTTTTCGGACAAATGACTGTTCATACTACGGCTCAGGCACTAGGGATATCGGAGCGAACGGTAAAACGCGATTGGGCCAAAGCTAGAGGTTGGCTATATAAAGAATTAAAAGAATAGTCGGTCAAAATTATTACATATGGATCAGCAGCGATGGCAGCAGATCAACAAGATTGTTGATACCGCCCTTGAGCTCGGGGAAGACGAGCGTCCGGGGTACATCAAAAAGGCGTGTGGGCAGAACCGGCAGCTGCATAAACA
>Ga0102962_1000110_pt1 | contig 49142 bp, 32 predicted proteins | sample SalPonF2_C_D2_MG_FD_84519 | JGI IMG/M metagenome (GOLD analysis project Ga0102962, IMG submission 84519) | Salt pond soil microbial communities from South San Francisco under conditions of wetland restoration - Salt Pond MetaG SF2_C_D2_MG ...
TGGTATAGTGAACGAGTTCTTCTTTTTTTACGGCAATCCGCATGCCTTGTCCACCGAGCACATAGCTGGGACGAATCAGCACCGGATATCCAATGCGATTGGCAATCTCCAGTGCCCCTTCTACATCATTAGCAGTTCCGTAAGCGGGGAAAGGAATATCCAGTTTTTCGAGGAAGTCCGAGAATGCTCCACGATCTTCGGCAAAGTTTATCATCTCGAAGGGGGTTCCAAAAATATTGATCCCTTCCTCTACAAATCGTTTGCCCAGTTTAAGGGCTGTCTGCCCACCAACCTGTAAGATTACACCTTCGGGCTGTTCGTGTTCATAGATATCCAGTACACGCTCCCAGAATACAGGTTCGAAATAAAGCTTGTCAGCTATATCGAAGTCGGTAGAAACGGTTTCAGGGTTACAGTTGACCATAATAGCTTCGTATCCCATATCCTGTACAGCTTTAACAGCGTGGGTACAGGAGTAGTCAAATTCAATGCCCTGTCCAATACGGTTTGGACCGCTTCCCAAGATCATCACTTTCTTTCTGTCAGACACATCACTTTCGTTTTCGCCTTCGTAGGCGGAATAGTAATAGGGCGTCTCTGCAGGGAATTCGGCCGCACAAGTATCCACAACCTTAAAGGTGGGTTCCAAACCTAGCTCTTTGCGACGTTCCCGGACTTCATTTTCGGTAACTTTGCCATCACTCTGGCTAAGCATCCAGGCAATTTGCTCATCCGAAAATCCTGCCTGTTTAACTTCATAAAAATCTTCTTTGGGGATATCATTCAGATTCTGTCCTTCGGTGCGGTTTTCTAATGACACCATATACCGAATTTGCTGCAGGAACCATGGATCTACTTTGGTGATATCAGCGATTTCTTCGACCGAAGCCCCAAGCTTAAAGGCATTGCGGATATTCAGCATCCGATCCCAATAAGGCTTCTTCAAGCGTTCTCGTACCTGCTTACGATTAATTTCTTCATAACCATCAGCCCCCAAACCGGCCCGGCCGATCTCAAGTGATTGCCAGGCTTTATTAAGTGCTTCGGGAAAGTTTCTACCAATGGACATCACTTCGCCCACAGCTTTCATTTGGGTCGTCAGTTCTTCATCTACGTTGGGGAATTTCTCAAAATTGAAGCGGGGCGCTTTTACAATCACATAGTCAATAGAAGGCTCGAAGCATGCAGAAGTGTTGCCGGTAATTGGGTTGGGCAACTCGTCCAGACTGTATCCCACTGCAAGCTTGGTAGCAATTTTTGCAATCGGATAGCCGGTAGCTTTCGAGGCCAGGGCCGAGGATCGGCTTACCCGGGGGTTAATCTCAATAGCCACAAAGCGGTCGGAGCCCGGTTCAACGGCAAACTGTACATTACATCCGCCGGCGAAGGTCCCAATAGAGCGCATCATCTTAATAGCCGCATCCCGCAGCATCTGGAATTGCTTGTCAGTAAGCGTTTGAGAAGGGGCTACCGTCACTGAGTCGCCAGTGTGGATACCCATCGGATCAATGTTCTCAACGGTACAAATGATGACCACGTTGTCGTTTGGATCGCGCAACAGTTCTAGCTCATACTCTTTCCACCCGAAGATAGATTCCTCGATAAGCACGCGGTGTACAGGACTCATTTCCAGCCCGCGCAATACTTTTCGTTCAAATTCATCTTCAGTCCATACGATACCGCCGCCGGCACCGCCCATGGTAAAGGATGGACGAATGACGATAGGTAACCCTCCCAATTCTTCAGTAATTTCTTTGGCTTCAAGTACTGATTCGGCCGCACGGCTTCGACATTGGGGGATTCCGATTTCATCCATAAGATCCCGAAATTGCTGGCGATCTTCGGTAATGTCAACCGCGTCAATATCTACACCTATAATATTGATATTGTGGTCAACCCAGTAGTTTTCATGCTGGAGATCCCGAACCAGGTTGAGTCCCGTCTGCCCACCCATGGTAGGGAGCACGGCGTCAGGATTTTCTTTTTCAACAATCTCTTTGACAGACTCGATGGTCAGTGGCTTCAGGTAAATTTCATCCGCCATCATCGGGTCAGTCATAATGGTAGCCGGATTCGAATTAATGAGTACTACTTCGTAGCCTTCAGCCTTAAGAGAACGGCAAGCCTGGGAGCCGGAATAGTCAAATTCGCAGGCCTGGCCGATTACAATTGGTCCGGATCCGATGATAAGAATTTTGTGGATGTCGTCGCGTCGTGGCATTTTATGTTGTAATTTCTGTTTTCAGTTTAAAATTTTTTGCTCTGTTGGAGCATGTTGCTATACTTACTAACTCAGCTTTTAAACCAGTTCTTCTTTTCCTTCTTTTATCATGTCAACGAACTGGTCGAAAAGATACCGTGAGTCGTGAGGACCGGGCGAAGCTTCGGGGTGATATTGTACCGACATTCCCGGGAAATTTTTGAACCGCAAACCTTCAATTGTTTTGTCATTCAAATTGAGATGAGTGACCTCCACCTTAGATTCATCCAGTTGGTCTTCATCCACGGCAAAACCATGATTTTGTGTTGTGATTTCAACCAGTCCCGTCTCCCTATTTTTAACAGGATGGTTTGCCCCGCGGTGACCGACAAACATTTTCTTTGTTGGGATGCCTTCTGAGAGTGCCATAAGCTGGTGGCCGAGACAAATTCCGAAAATGGGTTTGCCTGTCCTTTTGGCAAAATTAACAGCATCCAGAGCATATTTGCCCGTCGCATTAGGATCGCCGGGACCGTTACTGAAGAAGAAGCCATCAGGCTCCCATTTTGCAATTTCCTCTTTGTAATCACCCTGAGCGGGGAAAATTCGGAGTGTGCAGCCTCGTTTTGCAAGATTATCAATGATGCTTTGTTTGATTCCGTAATCAAATGCAGCCACTTTGTAGGGGCCATCGCTGTGAACCGTTTGAGGCTCAGTTCGACTGACCTTACTAGCAAGTTCAAGACCTACCATGTCATCCCAATTCTTAGCTTTTTCGATAAGAATATCTTCATCCAGCTCGGTCGATGATATTACAGCATTCATAACTCCTTTTGTTCGAATATGTCGTACCAGCTTGCGAGTGTCAACGCCAGTGATACCAACGATCTTATTATCTTCAAGATATGTCTGAAGATTGCCGTCGGCTTGCAAATTGCTGTGTTCCCAAGAAAAAGACCGGACGATAAGTCCCGCAATCATCACTTTGCGGGCTTCGTCGTCCCGGCTCATAGTCCCGTAGTTGCCGATATGCGGGTAGGTCATCATCATAAGCTGACCATAATAGCTGGGATCGGTGAAAATTTCCTGATAGCCTACCATGCTGGTGTTAAAACAGAGTTCACCGCCGGTAATTCCTTTTTTTCCGATGGCAAATCCATGTTCAACGGTGCCGTCAGACAGAGCGATAATAGCTTTATCTCTGGTATACAGTGACATAGGGGAGATTAAAAGTTATGAGGTTGAGATTTAGATATAAAAAAAATCCGACAACAGATGTGTCGGATTTAGAAAATGGGAATGGAATGAGCAACCAAAAGAAATGAGTTGCTTTGTCAAATTTGTGCTGACAGCCAATGCTGCCGAAAATTGTAATGGGCGGTTCCTTGAAGATCAAGTTGTTTGTTGTTATTCGTCCATTATTAAATTTATTGAAGCTGGATTAATTCCAGCGCAAAACTGCGATAAGATACAAATCTGTATTTTCATTTTCAACGAAAATTTCAGTTAATCCATTTAAAAGAGCTTTAAAAAAAACTATGGGTTTTGTTCAAAATAAAAGCCCGAATGATTTTAAAAACGGGTCCGACAGTTGTCGGATATGAAATGAGAATTTTGAGGTTATGAGCATGCTGAAATTGAAACAGAACAGTTTTATAAAGTCCTCTAAAATATAATCTCCAGTATGAGATTTGTTGATGAGTTGTCCTGCCGAATCTATATTACGCTTAATAATAATTTAAGAAGTAAAATTGTAATGCTTACTGCGCTTGCCTGCTTTGGATGAAGAACTCTTTATTCCACTCATCATAAGAGATAACTAGCTCATTTGGCCGGCAGCAAACCTGACAATCTTCAATATACTTCTGAGTAGTACCCTGCGAGGGATCCACAAAAGTGTGATTAATTTCACCGCAGTAAGCACTTCTAAACTCCAACACTATAATCACCAAATCAGCTGTTTCATGCAAAAAACACTACCACCGCTCTTCAAATATTCATACGTGTTTACTTCGTGAACCGAAAACCCGGCATCCCGCAAATTTTTATTAACGTCGGTGCACCCCTGCTGGATGATCACATTTCGTCCATCGGGACAGGAGGCGTTACAGGCAAAAAGTTCTTCCGCTTCGTATTTAGAAGCTTGGATAACTTTATCAAATACCTGATCAATCATTTCCAATCCCTGCTCGGTAAATGCGTCAGGATAAATCAGGGCTGTATCTTCATTCAGAACACAAAAGCAAGTGTCAAGATGATAAAAGGCCTCGTCGACAAGTTCTAGGGCAATAACAGGGACGTTGTAGGTATCTGAAATAACATTATAAGCCTCTTTTGAGGAGCGATACCCATACCCGCCCCAGAGCAGACGTTTGCCCATATGCCAAATTGCATCACCGCAGCCTTCAAAATCAGTAATTTTATCCTCATCAAAATAGTGCATTTCATAGCCGTGTTGGCGGTACCACTGCTCGACATATGGCACTTCATCCTTACGTTCCTCCGCGTGCATGATACTCATAAAGACATGCCCTTTCCCTTTTTCGTCAACAAAAGGCAAGCTTTGATTAGCGCAAAAAACCATATCTGGTAGTCCTGCCTGATCCTCGATGACATGAATCTTGTAACCCAACTGATCAAAAAGTGAATTAACAAGCTCCCATTCGTTGTTAGCTTCAATCCTGTCAACATTCCCAACCTGTTCGGCCATGTGTGGATTGATTACGTAATCCACCGAATAATGAAGTGGACGAACCATTAGCACTTTTGAAGGCATAGGCATTGATGAGATATCATCGATAGAAAAATCGATTTGACTGGCGTTAGTGATAAGTTTTGCCATGGCGCTAATCATTACTTTTAATTTTAAGAAGTGAGTTAATATACAGTAATTTGTCTTGAGCAAACAAATAGAGTTATTCTGACTCGAACATCCTACTTAGTGGTTGTGTACATGTCGAATAATAGATCAGGTCAATATTTGGGCTAAGCCATATTATTTCGTTTTGATGAATGAAAGAAATTACTCTCTATTTTATTGAGATCAGTCAATTAAATAGCTTCTTTTCTATCGGCCAATTGTTTATTGCTGGTTGCCTGTTTCTGCCGTTTTACGGCCGTGGAACGATGAGGTTTAGGGGGCCGTTCTAGCTGGCACTTCTTTCTAAAAGAAGGCTGTCACAAAACCAAAATGACGATTACAACATGATTTCGATATCTGCATAAATACTTTTCAAGAGATTGGAATTTTTAACGCCTGAGCTTCTGTTGGGGGCACATCAAAGATGGCAACACAGTTTTCAAGTCCCTTATAGTAGAAAAAAAATGACAAATATTGTTGACTGGAATTTATATTAACCTTACCTTTTAACTCTTTAGTTAAAATCATTAGTTAATAACAGATGCAGGGTCCCAAAGAATATTCTGAGAAAGAAGAAAAAATTTTTCGTGCTGCGATTGAAGAATTTGCAGAAAATGGTAAACAGGGCGCTCGCATGCATGCTATAGCAGATCACGTAGGGTGTAATAAAGCGCTAGTACATTATTATTTTCGTAACAAAGAACGGCTGTATGAAGAAGTATTTGATTTCCTCTTCAGTCGTTTCTTTATCACTGTTCATAACGCAATTACAGATGCTCCCACTTTTGAAGAAACGTTGACCCGTTTTGTAGATGAGTTTACGGATTTTTTAGAAGAGTTTGGTCCGTATCCCATCCTCATGTTGAAGGAGATGGATATGGACTCCAAGAAAAAGCGGTTTGAACGGATAAAGGAGCAGACGGGGATGGGGCCTATGTCATTATTTAGGGAAAAAATGGAACAGGCTGTCGAACGAGGTGAAATACGTGATCTTGATGTTCGTCAGACGTTTATGAGCATTATGGGAGAGTGTACTTATTTGTTTATTGCTTTTCCGGTACTTTCGCTATCAAACCCCGAAGCGGCTAAGCATAAAAAGGAAATTATTGAGGAGCGTAAACAACATATAATTGATTTAATTTATAACGGATTAAAAAATAAAGGATTAAATAACAGGCAGTAATGGAACAAGAACAGAACAGCGTAACAACAGGGGATTCAAACTCTGAAAATCATACTTCAAATAAACAGTCAAAACCCAAAAATCGAAGTAAGCGTAAATTTTTCGGATTTGGCATATTGCTATTGGTGTTGATCGTTGGCGGTTATTATGGATACACCGAAATTATGTTTTATCAGACACATGTAGAAACTGAAGATGCGCAAACCGATGGTAATATCAGCCCGGTTTTGTCACGGGTATCTGGTTATGTAGATAAAGTTTATGTGGATGATAATGAACAGGTAGAAAAAGGGCAGCTGTTGATTCAGATTGATTCAACGGAATATGCGCTTAAAGTCAATATGGCAAAGGCAGCACTGCAGAATGCAAAGGCTTCGTTAAATGTGGCACAGGCAAATCTGGAATCAGCTAATGTTGCTTTGCATAAGGCTAATATCGATTATAACCGTGTACAGGATCTTTACAAAGGTGGAGCTGCAACTAAATCAAAATTTGATGATGTAGAAGCTGCGCGTGAGTCTGCCCGGGCAAAAGTATCTGTTGCGAAACGACGTCTTAATGAAGTTGAATCGCAGATTGAGGCTAAGAAAGATGATCTGAAGTATGCCAAATTACAACTTTCATACACCCGGGTTACAGCTCCTTCTGCAGGACTTATCTCAAAGAAGGATGTTGAAGTGGGTCAACTTATCCAGCCGGGGCAACCGGTTATGGCCGTAACGGATGTTCACCAGGTTTGGGTGGTTGCCAATTATAAAGAGACTGAGCTCTCCGACATTCGAATTGGACAAAAAGTGAATATTGGTATCGATGCCTATCCTGAGAAAAAATTTCATGGGAAAGTAGAATCAATAGCGGGTGCTACAGGAGCTAAATATGCCCTGCTGCCACCTGAGAATGCTACGGGTAACTTTGTTAAGGTCGTGCAGCGTGTACCGGTGAAAATTGTATTTACCGAAGCACCCAATCCCAAATACCCCATTCGTCTTGGATTGAATGTGACGGCTTCAATCGATGTCACACAAAAGCCCGTAAATGGTAAGCAGACTGCTTCACGACGATAGCGGCCACACTGAATTTGATAAAGTAGAAATTATGCACTGATGTCAACATCGGTATACAGGAGGTTCATTATTACGGTTACCGTAGTTATGGCCTCTATGATGCAACTTATTGATACCTCTATTGTTAATGTGGCGCTGCCACATATCATGGGCAATGTAGGCGCTAATCTTACACAAGCGGAATGGATTGTTACAGCTTATGTGTTTGGTACCATCATCATTGTTCCTTTGACGGGCTGGTTATCTGAGTTTTTTGGACGAAAAAAATACTACTTATTCTCCATTGCTACTTTTGTGCTTGCTTCAGCCTTTTGTGGACTGGCTACCAATATCTGGGAGCTTGTTTTCTTCCGATTTGTTCAAGGTATCGCCGGCGGTGGTTTGTTACCGACTTCACGGGTGATTCTCATTGAAAATTTTCCGCCTGCAAAACTCGCTATGGCCAATGCGCTTTTTGGGATGGGGATAGTAGTCGGACCAACGATTGGTCCCACCCTGGGTGGATGGCTGACAACCAGTTATTCCTGGCGCTGGATCTTTTATGTAAATATACCGGTTGGCATTATTTCTTTTTTGCTGGCTTTTATAAATGTAGAAGATGTGAAAGCCAAAATATCCAAAATAACGTCAGTGGATTGGTGGGGCATACTATTCTTGATTCTTGGATTTGGTTCGCTCCAGATTGTGCTTCAGCAGGGAGAACGGGATAACTGGTTTTCATCCGATTTTATCACGTGGATGGCTATTATTTCGGCTATAGGGGTTATATTTTTTATTTGGCGTGAACTCACAGCAGACGATCCGGTAGTTGATCTAAGGGTTCTTAAGGTCGGGAATGTAGCCATAGGATCCATTTTCGGCTTTATTATGGGATTGGGGTTATATGCCTCGGTTTTTGTATTTCCATTGTTTTTACAGAATCTGCTCGGGTATTCCGCTTTTCAAACGGGTCTCATTCTCTTGCCTAGTGCTTTAACGGCCGGTTTAATGATGCCTGTTGTTGGAAACTTGTTGGATAAAGGAGTTTCAGCACGGCTTACAGCTGCAGTAGGTTTTATTCTCTTTTTCATTTTCAGCTGGCAAATGTCATCGCAGAATCTTAGTTCGGGCGGCGGAGATTTTATTTTCCCGCTGATTCTGCGCGGTATTGGTTTGGGATGTTTGTCCGTGCCCATCAATACCATTGCACTGATGGGATTAGAGGGACACAACCTGGGAGAAGCGTCCGGCTTCATTAGTTTGACCAAAAAACTAGGGGGATCATTCGGCATCGCTTCAGTATCCACATTCCTTGACTGGAGGGATGCTTTCCACCAAACTAAACTGGTTAGTTCTATCACTCGCTTTGATGATGCAGTGAGAAATCGAATAGCCTCTTTAATTCACGGATTCCAGGCAACCGGCTCTTCTCTGGCTACTGCCCATCAGCAGGCATATAAAGCTATGGAAGGAACGCTTATGCGGCAGGTTCAAATGATGAGCTACAATGATATTTTCCTGGCCGTCGGTGTATTTTTCCTGTTCTGTATCCCCCTTCTGGTGTTTACCTATAAGGCAGAAATGTTAAAGTGGTGGTAAAGTATATAATAGATAAAAATTTAAGGATTAATATAAATGGCAGAAACAGGATTTAGAAAATTTATTATCACTTTTACCGTGATTACGGCGTCGTTGCTGGAGCTAATCGATACGACGATTGTCAATGTGGCACTGCCCGATATCATGGGTAATTTAGGGGCTACTCTGGCAGAAGTAAGCTGGGTTGTAACCGGATATGTGGTGGCAAACGTAATTGTTGTGCCCATGACCGGATGGTTTTCGGCGCGATTCGGAAGGAAACATTATTTTGCCGCATCTATTTTGATTTTCGTTGGTGCCTCAGCTCTATGTGGCCAGGCAACTGGAATTTGGGAGCTGGTAATTTTTCGAGCCATACAAGGAGTTGGAGGCGGTGCATTGCTTGCAACATCACAGGCCATTCTCGTTGAGACCTATCCGCCTGAAGAGTTGGGATTGGCGAATGCATTGTTTGGATTGGGTGCTGTAGTAGGCCCGACAATAGGTCCTACTTTAGGTGGCTGGTTGACGGATCACTTCTCCTGGCCCTGGGTTTTTTACGTAAATGTACCCGTAGGATTATTGGCGTTTTTCTTAACGATGATTTATATCGACAATCCTGATTACGAACATAAGGTCAAAAAAGTAGACTGGTGGGGAATTGGCCTGTTAATTACTGGTGTAGGAGCTCTACAGGTTGTTTTAGAGCGAGGAGAAGCCGAGGATTGGTTTTCTACTAATTATATTATTGTATTAACGTTTGTGGCTATCCTGGGATTAATAGGATTTGTATGGAGAGAACTTACCACTGAAAATCCAATTGTAGATCTGAAAGTTCTTAAAAATCGAAATCTCGCTCTGGGTTCTTTTTTCATATTTATTCTTGGTCTCGGATTATATGGATCCGTTTTTGTTTTCCCGGTATTTACTCAAAACTTGTTGGGACTTTCTGCCCTGGATACAGGCCTTATTCTGTTACCCGGTGGTATCGCCACCATGTTTATGATGCCGATTATTGGATTTAGTCTTAAGAAAGACGTGCCCCCGCAATATATTGCCATGGCCGGGATGATCATATTCTTTATATTTTCCGTGATGCTTTCGCACGAAACCCTTGCTTCGGGCATGCATGATTTCTTTTGGCCTTTGATTCTTCGTGGGATAGGGCTTGGCTGTCTTTTTGTTCCTCTGACGACTATCGCGTTATCCGGCCTGAGAGGCAAAGATATTGCGCAGGGGTCGGGATTGACCAACATGATCCGTCAATTGGGGGGATCTTTTGGGGTGGCTCTGATTGCCACCTTTATAGATCGTAGGAATGCCTATCATCGATCCGTATTGGTCGAGCATATCTCAAAGTATGAAACAGTAGCTCGACAGCATATCCAGCAGTTTACCCATTTCTTTATGGCTTCGGGTTCGAGTGCAATGGAAGCCCAGTCTAAAGCCTACAAAGCCTTGGATCTGACTGTCATGAAACAAATGTACCTAATGTCTTATACCGATGCCTTTTATATCGTAGGCGTATTTTTTCTGCTATGCATCCCATTGCTTTTTCTTACCAAACATAACAAAAGTGACAGTTCGCCAACTCCCATACACTAAATTTTTTGCTAATAATTATTGACACAATTTTAAATAACGATCAAACAGAAAATAAAATAATGAAGTTTACTGAATATTTTTTCATAACTGCTATGGTGCTATTACTGACAAATTATCCAGTACAGGCACAGCAATCGAAGACTGATTCTTTGAGTCTGCAGACAGCAATCCAAAAAGCCTTGACTAATCAGCCTTCTCTGGATCAGGTAGAGGCTGACATTAAATCCGCAAAATCCCAGGTGGATCAGGCTAAAACCGGTTACTATCCTAAGGTAGAGGCAGAAGGCAGTTACAATTATGTGAAACCGGTTTCCGCCTTGGATTTCAATGGTACATCTTTCCAGGTAATGCCCAATAATAATTATGATGCGCATGTAACCGCACGTCAGTTGATATATGATTTTGGGAAGACGAAAGAAAATATCGCTTTAGCCCGATCAAAAACATTGACGGCTGAGCAACGTCGTGAAGTTGTTAAATGGACCATCAGTTACTATACAGCGCAGACCTTTTACTCCATTTTGTATCTTGATCAAAGTATGAATGTAGTAGATGAACAGCTTAAAACATTGGATGAAGATTTAACAATCGCTCAAAAAAGGTTAAAAAACGGTTCGGCTACTAATTACGATGTGCTTTCAATTAAAGTGCGCATCGGGGAGGGAAAGAACCGGAAGCTGGATTTGCAAAATCAAAAAAAGAAACTTGAAAGTACCTTACGTAAACTTTTTGGCTGGGATCCCGGCAGGACTGTCAATGTGAAGGGTAGTCTTGATCTTAGAAACGAAGAAAATATTTCTGATTTAACCCAGATATATGGTAAGCGTCCTGATTACAAAGTACTCCAGCAAAAAAAGAAAGAATTGAAACAGGCATACAAACTGCGATCGCTGTCCGATATGCCCAGCCTTTCAGCCGGTGTAATGGGTGGATTTAAGAATGGTTATCAGCCTGATATTAAAGAGATACTGGGCAACTACAGTGTGGGGATACAGCTTAAAGTACCAATCTTTAATGCTCATATTACACGCTATCAGAAGCAAGAGGTACAAGCCAACATTAATGCGTTAAACGCGCAGTCCCGGAAATTGCAGCGTAATATTCAGGAACAGGTTGAGCAGGCTAAGACTGATGTAGAAACGGGAAAACAGAAGCTAAAGACAGCCAGTCTGCAGATTCAGCAGGCAAAGGAACAGCTTCGTCTTGCTAAAATTCGCTATAAAAATGGAGTAATCACGAACACGGATTTGCTTGCCGCCGAGACCGCTCTGACGAAAGCACGTTTCCAAAAAGTGACAACGACTTATAATATACTGTTGAGTCAATATGACTTGAAAAAGGCCATCGGCGAAAGGATTTGGGCGTCCAATTGATCAGATGAAAGCAACTTAATTTTCTCTAAAGAGAAGTACTCCGGCATTGATTTTATGCCGGAGATAGGGTGTGACAAATCTCTGATGGGACCAGAATGGGACGTTGAAAAATTAAGCTTAGTTCTTTATCAAAGCTTAAAATAAAGACATCGAACAAAAGAAGGTTTGGCAAAGTCCTCATTATAATGTTATCGTGAATAAGAGTTGATATCTACTTTTAAAGCAGTCCGGCTATTTGTACTTTACTACCGATAGTCGGTTTTTTGCCGGTAAGAAGAATGAAGTGAATTAATCATGTTACTGAAACCGGAATTACTTTCGCAGCTGGCCCCTCTTGAGCTCCGCGCCCGAAAAATTGTGGAGGGTTTTATCTCGGGACTGCATAAAAGTCCGCACCATGGATTTAGCGTAGAGTTTGCGGAACACAGACCTTATAATCCGGGAGATGATTTTAAGCATATCGACTGGAAAGTATATGCCAAGACCGAACGGTTTTATGTCAAGCAGTATGAGGAGGAAACAAATCTGCGCTGCTATGTATTGCTGGACACCAGTAGCTCAATGTTCTATAAATATTTTGGTGCATGGACTAAATTGAGATATGGTATTCATTTTGGAGCTGCTGTGATGTATCTGATGCATCGTCAGCGAGATGCCTGTGGACTCATAACATTTAGTGGAGAGATTGAGAATTTCATTCCCGCGAAATCATCATATTCTCATCTGCAAATGTTATTTGCGGAATTTGAGCAGTTGCTTGATCAGGAGCAAGAGGGTGCGGAAGAGCAGCGAAAAACAGCTACAGCCAAAGTTATACATGAGGTTGCTGACCGATTAAATCATCGAAGCTTGGTGATTATACTTACTGATCTTTTTGAGAATGTGGATAAGCAGGATCAACTAATCTCTTCCCTTAAGCATCTGCGTCATCGTAAACATGAAGTCTTATTATTTAATGTATTGGAAGAGAAGAGTGAAAGAGATCTTGATTTCCCGGATCGCCGGCTGATGATGCAGGACATGGAGACAGGCTCACAAATGGAAATCATGCCCGCGCAGGTTCGTGAGGATTATAAAAAAAAGGTTGAGGAGCTAACGTATCGTTTCAAAATGGCGTGCAGCGAATTTCAAATTGATTTTGAGCAATTGGATACTCAAAGTGATTTTGATTTAGCACTGTTAGCTTATCTTAACAAACGAAAAAAGTTAAACTAATACTTGTGCAATAGATAGGAGGACTTGAATCTATATTCAGATCAGAAATCTCCTTCCTCATAGCGATGAGCTAGTCGCTGCTCGTTGACCCGTTTTAAGTTTCCAAGTCGTTCAGGATTGTGTGAAGCCAGTGTCATTTCTCGCTTGCCGAGTGCGCCCTGAGTTCGAGCGATCTTCCATCCCGAAAAAGCCATAGCACCACGTGCTTTGGACGCAGCACAATAGGTTGATAGGAGTACGTCTTCCGTAGAAAATTGGTACAGTTTTGTAAATACTTCACCCGTCCACAAAGTGGGATTTACATCTGGAGAAAAAGCATCATGGAAAATATAATTAGTGCTGATGTTGCCTGGGCTAAAATCTCGAAACATGCCATTAAAGAGATGGACCGAAATATTATTCAGGAAATTGAATTGATTCATCCCTTCCGTAAGATTGCTAAAAATATGAGTGATTTCAGTTGCCAATTCGGGATGATTTATGTGATTGCTAAAGTTCAAGTTTTGGGCTCTTTCCTGGGAAAGAGGAAATCCCTCTATCGAATAATAGTTGATCTGTGCCTGTGAAGATTGGTCAAGATAATAATCAAGCAACAAAAGGAGGTTGAGGCCGGTTCCGAATCCGATTTCCAATATGTTAATTTGAGCACGACTGTTCAGATCATCGAGCAAGCCCGTTTTTTCAAAAAAGACATAACGACTTTCGGCTACTGCACCATTTGGATTGTGATAATGTTGGTCGAAATGGGAGGAATAGACTGTGTGGGAGCCATCACGCGTAACGACTAGTTTGGTTTCGTTTTCAGAAGTTGTTTCCCCGGACATTATTGTTTGGGATTAATATTCACATTGCCATAGTTGCAATCTATAACGAGCGGCGTAGTTCCATCGTTTATTCGGCCGGTAATATGTCTTTTATTTTGGGTGCCCTTAAAGCTAAATTCATCAGAAAGGGTCACGGTTGATCCTGAAGCATTTAGATTCGCTGAAATACTTCGAGGTAAAAACAGGGTAATATTACCGGCAGAAGTGGAGAATTTTAAGGGGCCGTCAACCTGCGACATCGAAGCGGAAATATTGCCACCGGAGGTTTTAGCATTGATGCTACCTCGACCGTCTTGAATTTCGATATGTCCGCCCGCTGTTTGGGCCGTCAGTGTTCCCTGGAAGTGATCAATTCTGATATGTCCCCCTCCGGTTGAAAGTGAAACATCACCAGAAAGTTGATCACCGGATATATGCCCACCTTCAGTTCGGGCCACAGTCTTTCCACGAATGTCATCCAATGAAATATGCCCTCCAGCTGTTTTTAGTACTTGGTAACTGCCAAGGTTATCAGCGCTAATATGTCCTCCTGCGGTCTTAACATTAATTTGAATATTTTTCGGGATGGTCAAAGTTGTTTCCAAATTAATTTGATCAGAAAGATTAGCATTGCCGGCAGAATGGATATCAAATAAAGCATTTGCTGTATTCAGCTTTTTTTGAATAACCAATTCCTTTGAAAGGACGCCAGGATTATCCACACTTCCTGTAGCTCGTAATGTTATATTGCCATTTTGTGAGCTTCCACCAACGATGTTTACATTGCCAAACCCAAGATTAAGATCCATCGACTTAATATTGGAAACAGGAAAGGATTCCTTGAACACATAAACCCCGGCATTTACCTCTGTCCAAGTAGCCTCGTGGACATTGTAATCTTTATTGATATATACTTTCTTATTTTGAAGCTTCACTTTGTAATCAGATCCACCTATTTTTTGAAGCTCAGTCTCAAGTTGTTGCAGGCGCTGATCCACTTTTTCCCGGGCTTGGTTTTTCGGCTCTTTAATAACCTTATCCAGATTTTTTAGCTTAATTTCAATATCCTTAAGCTTGTCCAGGTCTTTTAACTTTTTGAGATCCTCGAGGTTTTTCAGGTTGTCAAGGTTTTGCAGGTCAATGACAATGGAGCCCGGTAAAGCAGGAGGTTCTGGTTTGTGAGTTTTATGTTCACTATGCCAGGCTTTTGTTTTTGAAGAATAGTTTCTGGTAGATGAGGTATGATTTAGTAGGTAAATACCAATGCCTGCAAACGTGAGGCCTGCTAAAACAATTTCCCAAGAAATCTTAGATGTGCTCATAGGTGTTTGTTCCGGATGAGTTTAAATCCATTATTTATGCTCAGAGACTTTGCAAAACCGTTCTTTTGATCAATCATGGCGTCATCAGTATGTTGACCGAGATCTCTGGTCTTTCAAATATCTCTCGTATCGTCCTCTACGGCTCTGGGAGTAAAATGTTGCAAATTAAACTCTTAGACTTCATCTAAAATTGCTATTTTTATTTTCTCTAAAGAGTTTTACTCTAAAACTATACCAACATCAATATGGAATTAAACGAAATTAGGGAAAAGGCGAAAGAACAACACAAAGATGTAATTGCAATTCGCCGCCATTTGCACCGGCATCCGGAATTGAGTTATCAGGAATTCGAAACGACAGAGTTCATTGTAGATAAGCTCGAAGAATTGGGAATTCCGGTGGACCGTCCTCTCGAAACAGGATGTGTTGGTGTTATTGAAGGAGGCAAAGCCTCAGACCGGGTAGTAGCATTGCGTGCGGATATCGATGCCTTGCCTATCCTGGAAGAAGGGGATCATAAAAAAGAATTTATATCCCAGAAAGTGGGAGTGGCTCATTGTTGTGGCCATGACAGTCACATGGCGAACTTGCTGGGGGTGGCTCGTATTTTGATTCAGCTTAGAGACGAAATTGAAGGTACCGTTCTGCTAATCTTCCAGCCGGGAGAGGAAAAACTACCGGGTGGGGGACGCCTGCTCTGTGAGACAGGATATTTACAAGAAAAAGAAGTTGATGTGATTTATGGTTTGCATTCCAATCCAAATTTATCTCCCGGGAAGATTGCTGTTCGTAAGGGGCCAATGATGGCAAGACCCGATGAATTCAATATTGAGATTTTTGGTCAGGGGGGGCATGCAGCCTATCCCCATAAGGCTATTGATCCTATAATTATGGCCGCCGAGGTTGTCAATCAGATCCAGACGATTGTGAGCCGGAATATCAACCCAACCGATTCTGCTGTCGTAACTGTTGGAAAGATTTCAGCAGGATCGGCCCATAACATTATCCCCGAGAAAGCTGAGCTAATTGGTACCGTACGAACATTCTCTGCTGAAAATGCCAATTTGATTAAGGAACGTATCGAAAATATTGTCAAAGGAGTGACTGAAGCGCATGGAGGTGGTTATAATTACGATTTTGATTACGGCTATCCGGCTGTGATTAATACTGACTGGGCCACTGATTTGGTTATTGATGCAGCTAACGAAGTATTGGGTGATGGGAATGTTGAGCTGTTGGATGATCCCATTATGGCTGGTGAAGATTTTGCTTTTTATCAGCAGCATTTCCCCGGTGTATTTTTCTTCCTGGGAAGTGGTAGTGAAACATGCGGTTCTACTTATTCGTGGCACCATCCCAAGTATAATATTGATGAGGAATGCTTTATTACGGGGATGTCATTAATGACGTCACTTGTATTTAAACCGATTCCCGAATATGTTTAATAAATACGGATGGATCCATGAATGCTGATTATCAGTCTTCCCTTTGGGAGCAGGAATCTTTTTTAAAAACCTATGATCTCGTTGTTGTTGGTGCGGGCATAGTAGGATTATCAACTTCACTATTTTATAAACGGCGCTACCCAAAAGCCAGGATTGCCGTTTTAGAGCGAGGATTTCTCCCTAAAGGTGCAAGTACTCGGAATGCCGGTTTTGCCTGTGTCGGATCGATAAGTGAGCATGTGGCGGATATGGAGAAGGACTCAGAAGAAAATATTAAGAAGCGTATTGCTCGAAGATTTAACGGATTAGAATTATTAAAAAAGACCCTGGGTGAAGATAATATTGGATACGAACATACGGGGGGATACGAGCTTTTTACATCCCGGAAAAAATTTGAGCAGTCAGTGGCTGAGATCGATCGGTTTAATGGATGGATGCGAGAGCTTATTAACGAAGAGGAAATCTACAGTACCGATGAATTAGAAGGCTACCCAGTTATTTATAATCGACTGGAAGGAGCACTGCATCCTGGCAGAATGATGCAGCGTTTGGCTCAGAAAGTCGGTGAAATGGGCATTGAGATTAAGTGGAATAGTACGGTAGAACACGTCACTAAGGAAGGGTTTGTTGATATTACAGATGGGCCACAACTACAAGCTGGTAAAGTACTATTTGCAGCTAACGGATTTGTTTCACAGTTACTCCCGGATATTGACATTAAACCTGCACGTGGGTTTGTACTTGTCACTAATGAGTTGGATAACCTGCCCTGGAGAGGCATCTTTCATCACGATCGTGGGTATATCTATTTCCGCAATGTGGGCAATCGATTATTAATTGGTGGTGCCCGAAATTTAGATGTCAGCCAGGAAGAAACGGATCAATTCGGCACAAATGAAAAGATTAGAAGCTATTTGATAAGATTTGTTTCGGATGTTTTAAAATTACCTTCCGGCTGGCAAATAGATAAAGAATGGTCAGGCATTATGGGTTTTTCTCCAACCAAAACACCGATTATTCAACAACTGGATGGACACAGATATTTGGCTGCTGGTCTGAGTGGGATGGGAATTGCAATCGGAATGGATGTGGCCAAAAAAACTGTGAATTTGCTTAGTGCTGATTAAAAGTAATGACTATTTTTATTTAAAAGAGTTTTTGGGAAAATTACAGCTGTAAAATAATTCGACTATATTTAATGAGCTTTAAATTCACTGCTCTTAAACTCACGATAAAGGTCCAAAAATTCACTGAGCATCATTGCAGTAGCTCCCCAGAGCGGAACACGGTGTACATCCCAATAAGGTACTTTATAGGTGTGGGATCGCAGGTTCCAATCTTCGACAGTCAGATTCTTTTTTAATAAAAGGGAATCAAGTTCAACAGCAAAGATTTCTTCAACTTCCAATGGATTTAAATGGAATTCGGGACGATGATCTGTATAGCCCACGATAGGTATTACCCGATTATTTGAGTGGTTGACATATAGATCACTAAGTTCTCCTACAATAGTAATATCTTCGGGACGAATACCAATTTCTTCTTGTGCTTCTCGTAATGCAGTTTCTTCTCCTGTTTCACCTTCCTCGGCCCGCCCCCCGGGGAAACTGATCTGCCCTCCATGATCAATATCATTACTTCGCAGAGTTAATATTAGTTTTATTTTACCTTTTTCGTCAGGGAACAGGAGCACCAAAACGCTACTTTGGTATGCATCTTCGGGAGCTTCCATCTGGCGCATATTACCTCCGGAGACCGGTTGGGGAGCCATCTTTATTTGCGACTGACGACCAGGCAAATTTTTATTTAGCCGGTCAATTAAGAATGTTATTAGATCAGGCATTCGGATTATTTTTAATAGGTTGGGATATGCATATCTTTTTCTGATTCTACATTGAATAACGTATTTATGAACGGTTGCGTTATCAAAAATATAAAATAAATAAGTCTGTCACGACTACTTTCATGAAATGGGTTTGAATAATTGTATTACCAAACTGTAATATTTTTAATTTTATAAATCTTCTTAATGCTTATCATCAACCAGAGAGTATTGCCAAATAAATGCGGATCTGGTTATTCATAGTTTTGAGAGTTGAATTAAGGGAGCTTGGCAAATCGATCAATTTTGATAATGTTATTTTGGGACTCAAGAATTGATCTGTTCATCTGTAATTTTCTGTTTATGATTCGGAGGGTGTTAAAGAATAGATCCTCTTTTATTTCAAGGAGATCCTTTTTTAGTACTTTCATTGTTCGTACTTTTAGCAGTTTGAACATCAGACTTAATTAGGTAAGGATTTAGATGAGTAAAAAATATCATGTTTACGGCATCGGCAATGCTTTGGTCGATATCGAATATCAGGTTGATGAAAAGTTCCTAAAAAAGTATAAAGTCGAAAAGGGGGTTATGACGCTGGTCGATGAGCAGACACAATCCCGGCTTATGGATGCTATAGATCACCATCAGGCTAATTTTAAACCCGGGGGATCCGCTGCAAATACGATTTTTGCCGTCAGTCAATTCGGGGGAAAAGCTTTCTATTCTTGCAAGGTAGCCAACGATCCGCTGGGTGATGCCTACCTAAAGGATATGAAAGAGGCTGGTATTGATACGAATTTTGGTCGCCAGCAACAGGAGGATGGGATTACCGGCAAGTGCCTGGTTATGATTACCGACGATGCCGAACGTACGATGAACAGTTTTTTGGGGATTACCTCTACCCTTTCTACCCAGGAAGTTGATGAAATTGCGATACGGGAATCAGAATACGCATATATCGAAGGATACCTGGTTACATCTGAATCGGGACGGGAAGCGATGAAGCAGACCAAAAAAGTAGCACAAAATAATGATGTCAAAATTGCACTTACTCTTTCCGATCCCTCGATAGTCGAAGGATTTCGTGACCATTTTGATAATATCATTGGTGCTTCGGTGGATCTTCTTTTTTGTAACGAGCGCGAAGCCAGGATTTATACCGGCAAGGATGATCTGATGGAAGCACGTGAAACACTCAAAAAAGACGCCCGCAGGTTCGTCATTACACAGGGTAAAAATGGTGCGATGATTTATGATGGAGATACTTTTATCGATATAGAACCTTATGATGTCAAAGCTATTGATACGAATGGAGCGGGTGATATGTATGCCGGAGCTTTCCTGTATGGTATCACTCACGGGTTAGGCTATGCCGGCGCGGGAAAATTGGCGAGCCTGGCTGGATCAAGAGTGGTCTCTCAATATGGTCCCCGTTTAAAGTGGCATGAAGTTCAGGAAATTCTGCACCATCTTTCCCAAGACGATTAATTTACCTTTATGAATACGATTGTATTAGCTTCCCGGAACAAACATAAAATTGAAGAACTGCGTCAAACACTGGCACCGTTGAATATTGATTTAAAATCAACGTATGATTTTCCACAACTCGAAGAAGTGATCGAAGACAAGACGACACTCGAAGGTAATGCCTTAAAGAAAGCTCGTTATGTCTTTGAAGAAACAAGCCTGCCTTCGTTGTCTGATGATACGGGGTTGGAAGTTGAAGCACTAGACGGGCGACCCGGCGTATATTCAGCCAGATATGCGGGCGAGGCAGCGACCTACCAGGAAAATGTGGATAAGCTTCTTGATGAGTTGGCTGGCGTTGAACCTGAACATCGCAAGGCCCAATTTCGAACCGTAGTCGCATTTGTCGCAGAAGGCGGTGTGCACACTTTTGAAGGAGTTTGCAGAGGACAGATTTTGGATGAAGAACGAGGTGATAAAGGATTTGGTTATGACCCTGTATTCTTGCCTGAGGGATTCGAAAAAACATTTGCGGAACTGAGTGCTGAGATCAAAAATGATATCAGCCACCGGGGTAAAGCCATCGAAAAATTTTATGACTGGCTGAAAGAACAGCAGTAATAGTTAACTAACGTGAACTCGATATAATTTCTGGCATATCTTGTGTCATATCAAGCGTCTACGCCTTATACAAAGGGAGAAGGTGCGTTCATTCTAAGCGTAGACGCTTGGGTAGAGGATCTTTTGCGGACCTTCACACGCTAAATTTGTGGGCTGGTGGATCTGCCTGCTATCCTATACACCTAGCCGTAACAGTGCTACACTAACCTTACATCGATATAACATCTTTTTCCAAGATATCCATATTCGGTGTAAGGGCCACCAAAAACATCCCGCCTGAAGCGGGGGCAACTGCATGCACTATCTGGAATATTTTTAGCTTGGAAAAGAAATTTTGCCAAAATTCAGCTTTTGGCTTTGGCTGTTATTGAGATCCAGGGGAAATCCCTCGCCGGAAAGCATCTCATTGGCCAAAACTGCAAATAAGACGGCTTCTTTTGCATCAGGATTTATGCCTAGTGTCTCTACGCTTTGGATTTTACAATCCGGCAGCAATTCCTGCAACGATCCCAATAAAGCCGGATTATGAATCCCCCCTCCGCTGCCATAAATGGTAGTGTTGTCTTCATTATTTAAAATCGCCCGGATTGCATCAGCAATCGTTTCAGCAGTCAACCGGGTTAAGGTTGCAATAAGGGGTTCCGGTGTTGGAGGTTTAAGCCCCGCTTTTTTTAGTTGTTTATTGACCCATTCGAGATTGAAAACTTCGGGTCCCGTTGTCTTGGGAAGTGACTTCTTAAAATAAGGATGAGATTTCAACGCCTTCAAGACTTCTGAATTGACAGATCCTTTTTGAGCAACCTCTCCATCTGTATCAAAATCCTTTGAATAATATTCTCGCATTGCCGCATCGATAAGGGTATTGCCGGGGCCCGTATCCGTTGTGATTGCTTGTTTGTTCGAATTATGCTTCGCCGGTAAATAGGTAAAATTAGCGATTCCGCCTATATTGAGCAGGATGCGGCTCTCAGTCTCATGAGTAAAAAGTATCCGATCAACAAAAGAAGCCATAGGCGCGCCCTCCCCACCCGCTGCAGTATGTTTTTGCCTAAAATCACTGATGGTGAGAATACCCGTGGACCGAGCGATATGGTCCCCATCCCCAATTTGAAGAGTAGAATTAGGCATCCGTGCCTGTCCATGCTGAATCTTCGGGGAATGATAGATGGTCTGTCCATGACTGGCAATACAATCAATTTTGACAGAAGGAACTTCCCAATCCTGTAAGGCCTCTAGAATCATCTGTCCATGATAATTACCGATCCATGAATGCATCAAGCAAACTTCTTCCATTGATGCCCGGGGCACAGACGTAATATTTTTAAGTCGTTTTTTTATCTGATTGGGATACGTCTTTGTCACGAACTGTCGGAGTGATACCTTGGTTTGCATGCCTGAACCATGAATTTCACATAATGCAATATCCAACCCATCCAGTGATGTCCCAGACATCAAACCAATAATAAGCTTGACCTGTTTCGAAGCTGAATCAGCCAGTTTTTCGATTGAAGGATTCATGGAAATCGTAATTTAATGATAGTTTTTTAAAGCTCATTTCGAATAATAACCCAAATCTGAATTCTTCAAAAATAGTCGGCTTATGTTATCCTAAAATAAATTGCTATAATAGACTAATGTATAATCGTTTCATGGTTGTATCTATAAAAGACCGAATTGCAATAACTTAAAAAGATTACCATTGGGATTTACAGTAGTAGATTACATTGTTATTATTCTGTATTTGATTGGGGTGGCTGTTTTGGGGATTTATGCGGCCGGTAAGCAGACTTCAACCACAGATTATTTCGAAGGAGGCAATGAGATCCCTTGGTGGGCCGTACTGTTCTCTGTTGTAGCAACCGAAACAAGTACTCTTACGTTTATAAGCATCCCTGCCGTTGCATATGGAGGAAATTTAACCTTCATACAGATAACACTGGGATATATTTTGGGCCGCTTTATCGTGAGTAAAATTTTCCTTCCCTCTTATTTCGAAGGGAATCTTTCAACGGCCTATCAGTTTCTGGAGAAGCGTTTTGGAGACTCGATGCGCAATGCTGCCAGCACAACTTTTATGGTTACACGCTTGCTTGCGGATGGGGTTCGGCTTTTTGCTACAGCTATCCCGCTGGCCATTATTTTACGTTTAGGCGGCGCGTTTACAGGCTGGACCGACATCCAGGTATACTTGCTTTCTATTACTGCTATCTCGGTCATCACACTGATTTATACGCTAATTGGTGGAATCAAGGCAGTTGTCTGGATGGATGTGATGCAGATGGCCGTCTATATAGGAGGCGCACTACTGGCAGTTGGAATCCTGATTGCCGACCTGCCTCATGGGTTAAGCGGTGCAATGTCTATTGCCTCGGATGCAGGGAAACTGAAAATTTTAAATTTTGGTTTCAATATGAGTTTTGCTGATTTTATTGCTCAGCCTTACACCTTCTTTACGGCCTTGTTTGGCGGGGCCATTTTCTCGATTGCCTCTCACGGTACCGACCAGCTGATTGTCCAGCGGTTACTTACCACTAAGAATGTGCGTGATGGACAAAAAGCCTTAGTCTGGAGTGGAGTTGTGGTAGCTATTCAGTTCGGGTTATTTTTATTTATAGGATTACTGCTTTATGCCTTCTATGATGCACAGTCTGCCCAGCAGTTGGGATTGGCCACCACGGATGAAATTTTTGCAAAATTTATTGTCGAGCAGCTACCCATGGGCTTGTCTGGGTTGATCATTGCATCCCTTTTTGCCGCCGCAATGAGCAGTCTGAGCTCTTCACTTAATTCTCTGGCTTCATCTACAGCGTTGGATCTGTACAAGCCCTATTTTGGACAGGATAATACGGAAGCGGAAGATTTACGCATTTCTCGAATCATAACAATGGTTTGGGCCATAATCCTGACTGGTTCCGCTTTCTTCTTTGCCTATCTGCAATTACAGGGAGGTAAACGACCGGCCGTTGTGGAGCTGGGGCTGGGAATCGCTTCTTATACCTATGGCGGTTTGCTTGGCGCCTTTCTGCTTGGACGCTTATTCCAAAAGCCAGATACCAAAGATGCTCTTGCAGGCTTTTTTGTTGGATTGGTTTCCCTGCTCTTTATGGTCAAAGGACCGATACAAAATATCCTGCCCGGCGAAGGATTAGCTATTGCCTGGCCGCTCTATACGGTAGTTGGAAGTGCCATTGTCATCGCCGTCGGCAATTTTTCTCAATGGACTAGAAAAATAAGGGGATAAATCCCGCCGACCATATTTACTCAACATTATTTAGGCCGAAGCGCCATGACCACTTCTGCCAGTTGGCTATCTGCCTTACCATCAACCTGATATGCCTTAGGGATGGTACGACGGAGATCACTTTTACGGAAGTCCTCAATATCTTTTTCGGACTCCCAGAGGTAAACAGCTCCATGCTCTCCAGTCTCGGTAAATTTGAGATAAAACTTTTGTTTAAGTCCCGATAATGCTCGATAGCGCGGAGCCCGATTTTCATAGGTCTTTTGAACATTTTCATCGGTCATTTTTGACTTAAAGCGAACGATTTGTGCAATCATAGTAGATACCTCCTGCTGGTTCATAAGATTTGATTTGCCAGTAAAAAGCAGCTTGCTTTAGATACTTGCCTGTGGCAGGCTTTATATGGCTATTCTACAAGATCCGGATTTGAGTTTCTACCCCTATTGGGCCACGATCTGTTTTTTAACTCATCCAATTAACAAGTCTACCGAAGGCCGGATTATGCCCTCACAAGTGTTAAGAGCCACCTTACAGGTAAAAAGATTATTATGAATCTAATCGATTTCATAGAACAATCCTAATTTATATCTATTTGGTTGATTTATGGAAAGGAATGCTTGGTTAATATTTTATAGCTAAGACCGGACGGCAACCCCTGCAGCCCGAGGGCGGTACGACTGTTGCCCATCTTGTTCTTAAAGGTTTCATCTTGTACAGCAGATAGGGTGATTCTTAATTCAATTTACTCCACTCTAAATTTTTATAGTGCCGGAAGAGAAAATAAGTAGCTAAGGCAAAAATGAGCGAGAGTAAACCAACAATTGCGGTATATTCAGAAATGAAGTATTGGCCATATCCCAAACCAGCCGGGGCCAAAAGATAAAGCATATTTTTAAAGGCTTTTCCCTTTTGTTCCTCTCGATTTACGGGTTGCGAAAATGGAAATTTCTTGACGAGCCAATGCGCGAGAAAAACGGTTGAAAACAACATCAAGATTGTGGCCAGTAAAATATTCATGAAAGGTGCCAAACCCCAAACATAGAAAATGAACGCTAAAGCAAGAACAATTGCAGGTAAATGAAATTTAATGATAAGAGCTTTCAGGGTACCCGAAAGTATATGTCCGGGCTTTTTATATGAAGTTATTTGATAAATCCAAGCTGCCTGATATTTCTTGGATCGGGTAATCCTCATCAACAAAATGGTAGACACAAAAACCAGTATATATAAGATAAACAGATAATAGGAGGTCTGTGGCAACTGGTGCCATCGCTGTGCAAAAGACACATCATCGTTCAGGAAGAATACAAAATAGATAAAATAAATTGGAATAAAGCCAAAAGAGGGATACACGCGTAATTTAAAATCTCGCATTCTGGATGTTAGTTTCCAGGTAATCAAAAATCCCAGTTGCTCCAGCGGTGAGTTAGTGATCCATTGAGATAGCGTATCTTCAAATGATTTTTTGGATACCCCCTTTGGGCTGTTATCCTTTTTGGATTTTGCATTTAAAGAAGCAGCCCCCATTAAGGACATTTTATCATTATAATTTCTTGACAAAAATTTAACCACAATAAAGAGGAAGATAAGGGGGGTTAGCACCGCCAGGGTCGAAAAGAAATAAATGTTCTTGTTTGCTATTCCCATGCTGAGCGACTGTAATCCCGCTAGCCATACCGATGGCAAGAAATAACTAATCGTATAGTTGGTCAGGGCTACTTGATTAGCTTTGACCATATTAATTAGCTTCGGGAAGAAATTATATCCCGCGAATACAATGATTACGAATGCGATTTGAAAGTAAGCTATGATGTCGCGAAATTTTTCGGGGCGTGTGAACTGCAGCAAAACCAGGTAAATAATATTTACAAAAAAGACGCTGATGGTGGTTGCAGCTATAATTCCTATAAAGAAGATAATACCCGGCAGTATGCCATTTTTAAAAAAGACGGCCAATAAACCAGGTAAAGCCAGTGGGATCACAATTTGGCCAATGTGTATCAGGATGTGTAGAATGCGTGCTACCGATACCGTTATGTCATTTACCGGTCGCGTCATGATCAGGTAATGATCCCGAACATCGATAAGAACATCAGAAAAATTGGTGATAAGATTCAGTACCAGGTACACGATAAATACCGTGAAAAATATCGAAAAGGCTAATAATGTATCCTGCGTCGTGAATAATGTAAAGACCATGAAAACCCCAAAAATGAAAATCACGATATTGGTATTCCATGATCGCGACGACTTTTGTGATCGGCCGAATCTGCTACTTACGGAGGTTGGTGTACGATCCTCTACAGTACATTTTGTCCATAGTATGGTTTTCAATTGTGATGGATTAATCCCCAACCGTTTTAGCAGAGGGGTGCCAAGCATTATAAATTTAATGATTGGTTTATAAACCATGGTCGCTAATCTTTAAACGATTGCAAAAATTCATCCGTATTATCCTCTACTTGCTGGTTACCTGTCAGATTAGAGAATACGCGTTCCAGGCTTTCGTCATCACGTTGTTTTAACTCTTCGAATGTGCCGTCTGCGACAATTTCGCCATGATTGATAAGCAGGATACGGTTGGAAACTTTTTCTACCACATCCATCATGTGTGAGCAATAAAAAATTGTTTTCCCTTCTTTCGCCAGACGGTCAATGATGTTTTTAACTTTGATAACCGCATTCGCATCAAGGCCAGACAGCGGTTCATCGAGAAAAATGATTTGTGGATCATGTAACAGCCCGGAGATAAGCAATACTTTTTGACGCATCCCCTTAGAAAACGTATCCATGCGGTCATTTTTGTTGCTATCCAACTCAAAAAATGCCAGCAGTCGTTCGGCCCGTTTTGCAACTCGATTTTCATCCATTTCGTAAAGCTTGCCTATAAAATCGAGAAACTCCATAGGGGTAAGTACATCGTACATTTCGGCCGCTTCTGGAACGTAACCAATACGTTTTTTTAGCTGTAACGCATTTTTGCGGAGGTCCTTTCCGAATACTTCAATATCTCCATCAAATTCAGGCAGGAGACCTGTTAATATTTTAACGGTAGTGGACTTGCCTGCCCCATTAGGACCGATATATCCTATGACCTGGCCAGGATAAATGTCAAGATCAATGCCTTTGAGAACTTCTTTTTCTCCGTACGACTTTTTTAAGTTTTTGATCCGTATAACCGGGGAATCTGGCATCATGATACGAAATGCAGGATTAAAAATATTATCAACTCGTTCTCTTGTATACGTCTATTTTGCGATATATTTAAAAGTAGCACCTATGCTAATCATTTTTTATCGTATTTACAAAGGTAAGGACCTTACATGAATGTTATATTTATTTAGATAACCTTCTTATTTCTTATGATGAACATACAAATTGCATATCGGGGTTAATAATAAAGCTTAAAAAGTACTTACGTTTTTACTTGCGGGAATAAGCATTATAAACATCTTTAATTGTACAGACATTTGATATCAATATGAATAGAATATCAGTTTTTTTCGTTTTATTAGCTTTTATATCGATTGCCTCTTGTTCTCAAAGTTTGGATCACAGTCATTCAAAAAATGGCCATATTACGGCTATTGATAGTCTCATTCAAAAAGAGGTAAAGGCCAATAATATTGCTGGAGCGGTCATCCAGGTAAAAAAAGGGGATTCTATTTTGCACCGGGCTGCCTATGGATATGCCAATGAGTATAGCTACGACATGCAACCGCTCGAGCATCCCGAAAAAATGACTGCCAATCACCTCTTTGATCTTGCATCGCTCACCAAAGTTTGTGCCACCACATTTGGGATTATGAAATTGGTAGATGAAGGTAAAATCGCAATCAATGATCCTATTTATAAATATCTGCCTGAGTTTAAAACCGGAGAAAAAGCCAAGATTACCATCCGTAACCTGTTGACTCATACCGCTGGACTATACCAGTGGAAGCCGACCTATTATCATGCCTCTAATCCCAAAGAGCGGTATGCATATATAGCGCGATTACCGTTGAAGTGGAAGGTAGGAGAAGGACGTCATTACAGCGACTTGGGTTTTATGCTATTGGGAGATATTATCAAACGAGTATCGGGTCAGCGTTTGGATCAATTTGTTCAACAAAAGATATATGCCCCTTTGCATCTTAAGCATACGGTATTCAATCCGCTGGATAAGGGATTCAAGAAGATTGCAGCAACCTCGCATGGAAATCCTTTTGAAAAGCACATGGTGTATGATGATAATTTTGGTTACAAAGTGGATGTGGATCCTAAATCCTGGAATGGATGGCGTCAATATACATTGCAGGGAGAGGTCAATGATGGGAATGCCTGGTATGCCAATGGTGGCGTGGCCGGGCATGCAGGACTTTTTTCCACTATTGACGATTTGCAGGTGCTTGTTGATTTGCTGCTCCATAAAGGTCGGTTTGAAGGGAAACAGATTATCTCCTCCACTGTTGTCGATACCTTTCTGACAAAGGATCACTATGGAAACGGACTTGGCTGGGCGATGGATCCCGATGTGATCTACGCCAAAGGAGCACCAGTAGGCACTTTTGGTCATACGGGATTTACAGGCACGAATATTGTAGCCGTACCAAAGGATTCTCTTTCTATTATTTTGTTGACCAATCGTCAGAATGTGGGACCTCAGAAAAATGGCTATTATTATGACTTAGGTCCTTTGCGACAAGCTATTTTTGATACGGTATTTTTACGTATAAATAACTGATAAATATATATGTAGTATTTTTTATGTAATTTTTCCTAAATTACTTTTAATTCGTAATTAAGAGAGAGAAACATGTTCAAGGGAATTATTATGCGTTGGATTTTGATCTGGGGTTTGGTTATTGCATCAGGAGGGATAAGTCCAAATAACTTATTGTGGGCTCAAACTACGTCAGAGAATCTTTTTTATTACGTAGATTCAGAAGATTCTTTTCAAAGTTTTAAGGCTAACATTGACGCTATATCTATCGTTGCGCCCCAAACCTATTCGCTTTCAAAAGCCGGGATTATTTGGGGAGAGGTGGATCCAAGGGTATTAGCTTTAGCAAGAGAGAACAATATTAAAATTGTGCCTTTGGTCGTGAATCCGGGATTTGATCAAGCATTATTTCATGATTTTCTACAGGATACTGCAGCCCAATCAAAAGCCATTCAAATGATGGTCGATCTGGCGTTAAAATACAAATATTCGGGCTGGCAGTTTGATTTTGAAAATATTCATATTTCAGATCGGGATGCGTTTACTTCGTTTTTCACCAAGACCGCTCAGGCCTTGCATCAACATGACTTGTCGCTTTCTGCGGCCGTTGTGCCTACGAACACCAATTCAGATTTGAAAACAGCTTATCATCGTTTTTTGTATGAATATTGGCGCGGGGCTTATGATTTGAAGGCGTTGGCGGATGTCGGTGATTTTCTTTCCCTGATGACTTATTCAGAGCATACCCGTCGGACTCCCCCGGGGCCCGTAGCCGGTGTTGGTTGGATGCAGGAGATGGTGGAATATATGTTACGACTGGAAATTGATCCGAAGAAAATATCGTTGGGCATACCTTTTTATTCAACATATTGGTATGCCGATTATAATGATGAGAGAGGCGGATTTGTCAATGGTTCCGGGGCTTCATATCAAAAGGTTCAGGGGCTGATTGAACGTTACAGCGCAGAAAAAGTATGGCTCCAAAAACCGCAATGCTATTATGCCTTGTGGAATCATGATGGAGTCTATGAATATGCATTCATCGAAGATGCACGATCGTTAAAATCCAAACTGGATTTGCTTGGCAAATATAACCTTCGTGGCATATCGGTATGGAGGTTAGGTCAGGAAGATCCAGCCGTTTGGAGAACGATTAGCTCGTCTTTGAATACTGTTAAATAAAGATCATATCAAAAAACCATAATCATGTCCGGTATAACTACCCGGATTTTATAAAGGAGGACGTTATGAACAAATGGATACTACTTATGTGTCTGTTTTGGATTGCTATCGATGTGCAGGCCCAGACGACCCGGTACACTATTTCAGGGACAGTCCTGGATGCACAATCTAAACAACCGTTACCCGGAGCAAATATCCAATTTCAGAATTTAGTCATTGGTACAGCTACCGAAGAAGGTGGAAAATTTGAGCTGACAGCGGATTTAAAGCCCGGCAATTATACACTGAATATTAGTTTCCTGGGATTCAAGAGGATTCAAAGAAATATTGAGCTGGGAAATGAGTCGAATGTCAATCTCGGTACCATCGAAATGGCGCCCGATATCATTGGGACCGACGAGATTGTGATCACTGGAGCTTCTGCTTTAACCAGTAAAAAGCAAATTGGAAATGCTATTTCGACGGTAAGCGCAGATGAAATTGAAAGTGCGGGTGCTTCATCTATAGATCGAGCGCTGAGTGGTAAAATTGCCGGTGCACTTATTCAGCAAAACTCCGGGAATCCGGCCGGTGGCATCAGCGTACGTCTGCGGGGGACGAGTACCTTATTGGGATCGGCTGACCCGCTCTACATTGTGGATGGAGTGATTGTCAATAACGACTCTCCCCAGTTAGTTACGCTGGGTGGTTATAGCCAAAATCGGCTTGTGGATCTCAATCCCGAAGATATTGAACGTATCGAAGTTGTTAAAGGGGCCGCTGCCGCAGCTTTATATGGTTCCAGAGCCAACAACGGTGTGGTACAAATCTTTACAAAGAAGGGAAAAGCCGGCGAGCCACAGATTACGTATTCGACCAAATACTCTATTGGCAAAATTCGCAAGACGCTTAAAGTAAATGATGTGCCTTTTGATGCTTCGGGAAATCCTGTGCAGCGATATGATTTTCAGGATTACATATTCCGTACGGCTCAGGGCACGAATCAATATTTATCGATCTCCGGCGGTCAAACGGGAACCCGATATTTTGTTTCCGGTTCCTATTTTAATAATGAGGGAATCGTAAAGAATAGCCAATTCCAAAGGGGGACCGGCAAGGTGAATCTGGATCAGGATTTGACAAACTGGGCCAGTCTGTCAATAGGCGCTAATTACTCGTATGACTATAGCAACGAAATCCCAAATGGAGGTTTGGCTGATAACTACGGCGCATTGACGGGCTTTATCTTTGGCCCCAATACGTATGATCCCCGTCCGGATCCCGTAACGGGCGAGTATCCCCATAGTGGTGTGTTAGCCAATCCGGTAGAGGTTATTGACAAGTATAAAGTCCATCAAAAAGTGAATCGTATCATTGCGAATTCAAAATTGCTGTTAACGCCATACGAAGGACTTTCGATTGATTATACGCTGGGACTGGATACCTATAATCAGACAGCCACTTTCTTTATCCCGGTGGGTACTTCCGCTCCCGGTTTGGGTAATGGATATGCGCGACGAGCCGAGCGTGCAAATCTCCAGCTGAATAATGATTTAAATATTCGTTATCAGGCTTCTTTCAGCCGTGATCTGGAGTCTACGACCCTCATTGGTGGCACTATGCAATACGAAGATTTTTCGACGGTGGGAATTCAGGCTCAGGATTTTGTTCCTTTTGTTGAAGTTGTTACCGGTGGTTCCAATTTTGCTCAGCCCGGGGAATCCCGCGGAGAACAAAGTATTTATGGAGCTTTTGCACAGGAAACCCTCGGTTACCAAGAAAAATTGTTCCTAACGGGGGCCGGCCGTATTGATGCCGCATCAACTTTTGGCAAGAATGATCGGACTCAGTTTTATCCCAAAGTGAGTGCTTCATATTTGATTTCTGAAGAGAATTTCTGGAAAAACTCGTCACTGGCTAATGCTATTTCTTCTTTCAAATTCCGTGCTTCATGGGGACAATCGGGAGGCCTTACCGCTATCGGGCCGTTCGATCGTTTTACGGTTTTTTCACCAACTTCAGTTAATGGAAGAAGTGGTTTAATTCCATCCTCAACCCTGGGAGCACTGGATGTAAAACCAGAACGACAGCGAGAGCTGGAACTTGGAGTTGATGCGAGTTTCTTGAGCGATCGACTGGCTGTGGAATTTTCCTGGTATAATCAGCATACCGATGATTTGTTGCTTACACGATCTATTGCCCCAACCACCGGATATCTTTCGAGGCTGGGAAATTTTGGAACGCTGGATAACGAAGGGTTCGAAGTATTGGTTAAAGGCGCACCGATCAACAATCAAAAATTAACATGGACTTCCTCCATAACATTTTCACGCAATAAAAATAAGGTTAATGGGATCGAGAATGATGTCTTAGTCCTTGGAAATTCGTTCGGCCAATCCGCCGCAGTTAATGGAGAGCCGTTAGGCGTATTTTATAGTACAGCTTTTGCCCGTAATGAGGATGGTTCTCTGTTATTGACTCCTAATGGGCTACCTCAGCGAGAACGGGAAGGCCGTGATGCGAATGGACAGCCCACAGGTGCCATTGTCAATAAAGTGATTGGGGATCCCAACCCGGATTTTTCCGGATCTTTTATTAACGACGTAAAAGTTGGATCTCACTGGAACTTACATGCACAGTTCGACTTTGTGTACGGAAATGATGTATTTAACTTTACACGTCGCCTGGCTGCACTTTCGGTATTTGGAACATTGCAGGATCCTTACGGCCGAGAACTGCAAGGCGATTTGCCCTCCGGTTACAGTGCTGCAGTGTTCAATATTTTTGAAAACTGGGTAGAAGATGGATCATATCTAAAATTACGTGAATTGTCTGCCTCTTATACACTCCTGACGGATGTTTTAGGATTGCGGAGTGTCCGTTTTAGTGTGATTGGTCGGAATTTATTCTCCATTGACAATTATAGCGGGTACGATCCGGAAATTAATACCGCCGGACAAAGTACTGCAGTACGGGGATTCGATTTCGTGGAAGTACCGATTCCAAGAACTGTTGAATTCGGTATCACCGCAAAATTCTAATCAGAAAGGAGAACTTATCATGAAATCATTATTACATCATATGTGGAAGAAAATAGTTTTTGTTGTCCTCTTGGTGGTCGTCGGATGCGATCTTAACGTTACTGATCCCAATACGGCAACTGAACAAGAGGTTTTGAGTTCGAGGGAGGGCATTATCTCATTTACAATTGGAATGCAGGGATACTATTCAAGCACTACCTTGCCGGCTCTTATTCGAACAACGGCGGTTACAACTCGTGAGCTGGCTATTAATACCACCTTTGCCAATCTTATTGATTTGGAAAATGGAGGAACAAACCTGCCTGAGAGTAATGGGAATGTGCTACAGGTTTGGTCGCGTGCCTTGCGGGTTGTAGAGATGGCAGACAAAATCATACAAAATGCCCCGAATGTACCTCTTTCGGATGCAGAACGGAGCGAAATTCTGGCCATTGCTCATATTTACAAAGCGATGTCACTAGGTTTCCTGGTACAGGATTTTGAACAATCGCCCATCCAAACTAATCCTACCGGAAATGTTGAGTTTCAAAGCCGCGATCAGGTTTTAGCAGAGTCCATCAGCCTGCTGAATACCGCCTTAGATCAAATGAGCCAAACACCACCGGCCTCTTCAACAACGGTAGCAGGATTCGATCTACAGAACACCGCTTATGCACTGCTGGCCCGCTATAATTTGCTTGCCGGTAATTATCAGGCCGCCATCGATGCTTCGAATCAGGTGGATCCAGCAGCTACTTCGGTATTTAGTTTTGATGGAACGACTTCGCGAAATCCGGTTTTCGATGACGTATATACAGCCGAAGATTATATCGCTAGGGATAATTTCGGTACTCCGCTTACAGAAGCCGGAGACGGGCGTCTTGGTTTTTATCTGGTAAGCGTGGACACCACTAGTCAGCCGAATGGATTGCAAAGTGATTTGTTGGCTGGATTCTTCGATGCAGCAGATAAAGATATCCCGGTATATCTACCCGGTGAAATGAATTTGATACGAGCTGAGGCCTATGTTCGATTAAGCCAGCCGGGACAAGCGGTAAATGAGATTGATGCTATCAGGACTAAGCAAGCAGCTAATGATCCATTTGGAGTTGGGGCTAATTTGCCTGCTTATAACGGTCCCACAGATGATCAATCGTTGCTGACTGAAATCTATCGTCAGCGTTCGGCCGAGATGTATCTAACGGGAATGCGCTTTGAGGATGCCCGGCGTCTTGGACGTCCGGTTCCTGGTGATAATCCTCCATTAACGGCAGAGCGGAATAGGGTCTATTATCCTTATCCCACACAAGAACGGCAAAGTAATCCGAATACACCGGCGAACCCTGCTATTTAAGAAGTTAACCACAAGACATGCCAAGTTTCTTAAGCTTGGCATGTCTTAACTTCAGAAGTTACTCAAAGATTTAATGGTTGATTGCGTTATCGTTTTTTTCTGCTTGTAAAACAAACGTTCAAATTTGTTCTCTGGGGAGGAACTTGATAAATAGTTTTTAAAGAAAAAAGGTTACTAAACTTTGGAGATTTAGTAACCCTTAATCTTAAATTAGGAGTCATAATTCAAATTGGGGCCCAGCCAACGCTCGACTTCTTCCACACTCATACCTTTTCGCTTAGCATAATCTCTAATTTGATCTTTCTCGAATTTCCCAACGTTGAAATATGTTGATTCGCGATTCGCGAAATAAATACCGCTTACGGAAGCAGCAGGGTGCATAGCAAAGCTTTCTGTCAAGGTAATACCAGCTTTAGATTCTGCATCCAATAGATTAAATAAAATGCGCTTTTCCGTATGATCAGGTTGGGCAGGATAGCCCGGGGCAGGACGAATGCCCTCGTATTGCTCCTTGATAAGCTCTTTATTGGTAAGATCCTCGTCAGGAGCATAACCCCAGATTTTTTTTCGTACTTTCTCATGGAGTAATTCCGTAAAAGCTTCCGCCAGGCGATCAGCTAAGGCTTTGGTTAAGATGGCGTTATAGTCGTCGTGGTCATCTTCGAACTTTTTAACCAGCTCTGGTGCTCCAATTCCTGTGGTGACCGCAAATCCTCCCATATAATCATCGATGCCCGATTCTTTTGGGGCAACAAAATCGGCAAGTGATTTGTTTGGTTGTCCGCGACGCTTCTTCGATTGCTGACGCAACATATGGAAAGTGGTAAGAACGTTATCTCGGCTGTCATCAGTATAGAGTTCCACATCATCACCAACGGCATTTGCGGGATATAACCCTAGTACGGCACGGGCTCTCAACAATTGTTGATCGACGATTTTATCGAGCAGTCTATTGGCATCATCATAAAGTTTTTGAGCCTCTTCACCATATTTTTCATCTTCAAGTACATCAGGGAATTTACCTTTCATCTGCCAAGCAATAAAAAATGGAGCCCAGTCGATATAATTTCGTATGTCTTCCAAAGGATAGTTGTCATAAACCTGATTGCCCAATTGGTTAGGCTTAACTATGTCCGCCGAACTCCAGTTGATTTGCATGGCATTGTCTCGTGCCTCTTCCAAAGAAAGATACGTTTTGCGACGAGAGCGTCCCTCATGTTGCTTGCGCAGTTTAAGATATTCCTGTTTCTTTTTCTTGACAAATTCATCCCGTAACGTCTTGGAAACCAAGTTACTGGTTACCGAGACACTGCGGGAGGCATCCAGTACGTGTACAACAGGTTGGTCGTATTTTGGTTCGATTTTTACTGCGGTATGCATACGGGATGTTGTAGCCCCGCCAATCAATAACGGCTGTTTAAAATGCTCGCGTTTAAGCTCTTTTGCTACATGTACCATCTCATCCAGCGAAGGAGTTATGAGTCCGCTTAGGCCGATAATATCCACATTATTTTTCTGGGCCTCATTAAGAATTTTATCCGCCGGGACCATCACGCCAAGATCTATGACATCGAAATTGTTACAACTTAGTACCACTGAGACGATATTTTTCCCGATATCATGAACATCGCCTTTTACTGTAGCCAGTAATACCTTGGCCTTGGGTTCGTTGTTTTTATTCTTTTTTTTCTCTTTTTCGATATATGGTATCAAGTGGGCTACACCTTTCTTCATCACGCGGGCACTTTTAACCACTTGTGGAAGAAACATTTTTCCGGATCCGAATAAATCACCAACAACATCCATACCATCCATCATGGGACCTTCGATTACTTCGATGGGATGATCATAATTTTGTCGAGCTTCTTCCACGTCATCTACAATATGATCGACGATTCCTTTGATCAAAGCGTGCTTAATTCGCTCTTCGACCGAATCTTCTCTCCACTGTTCCGTTTTTTGGGTAACTTCAGCTTCATCATCCTTAATTTTTTCAGCATAGTCCACTAACCGTTCAGTGGCATCATCGCGACGATTAAGCAACACATCCTCAACAAGTTCCCGCAATTTATCCGGGATTTCTTCATAAACTTCCAGCTGCCCTGCGTTGACAATAGCCATATCAAGTCCGGCCTGGATGGCGTGATACAAAAAGGCCGAGTGCATCGCTTCACGCACTTTATTATTGCCGCGGAAGGAGAATGAGATGTTGCTAAGCCCTCCGCTTACCTTAGCCCGTGGCAGGTTCTTGTTAATCCATTTGGTTGCCTCAATGAAATCGACGGCATAGTTATTATGTTCCTCAATACCGGTGGCTACCGTCAGGATATTGGGATCAAGAATAATATCCTGCGGTGGGAAACCCACTTCTTTAGTCAGGATATTGAACGCTCGTTCGCAGATTTCAATACGTCGTTCATAGCTGTCAGCTTGCCCTTTCTCGTCGAAAGCCATAACGACAGCAGCAGCCCCAAAATTGAGAATCTCGCGCGCCTGCTCTTTAAATTTTTCTTCCCCTTCTTTTAGGCTAATTGAGTTTACGACACATTTACCCTGCGCGGCCTTTAGTCCTTCTTTGAGTACCGACCATTTGGATGAATCGATCATAATAGGTACTCGGGAAATATCAGGTTCACCAGCCAGCAATTGCATGAAGTTAACCATCACTTCTTCAGATTCCAGCATACCTTCATCCATATTGATGTCGATGATCTGGGCCCCATTTTCCACCTGCTGGCGGGCTACCGACAGTGCCTCTTCATATTCCTCATTTTTAATAAGGCGTTGAAACTTGCGGGATCCGGTGACATTGGTACGTTCCCCTATGTTTACGAAATTTGTATCCGGGCGAACCACCAGTGGTTCGAGGCCACTGAGTCGAAAATAGGGTTCCGGATCAGGAATCTTACGGGGACTGCATTCTTTGGCAGCTTCAGCAATGGTTTTAATGTGTTTAGGAGTAGTCCCACAACAACCACCGACAATATTTACAAAATTAGATTCAGCATAATCGCGAATCTGATCGGCCATAAAATCCGGCGTCTCGTTGTATTCCCCCATCTCATCGGGAAGTCCCGCATTTGGGTATAGACTCGTATGGCAGGTAGCGATATTAGCTAATTCTTCGATATAGGGACGCATTTGTTTGGATCCCAACGAACAGTTTAATCCAACACTTAATAAATTTTTGGTGTGAGAAACCGAAATCCAGAACGCTTCGGTCGTTTGTCCGGACAGAGTCCGCCCACTTTGATCCACGATAGTGCCAGAAATCATAACCGGGAGCTGATGGCCCGTTTTTTCAGCATATTTATGGATGGCATAAATAGCAGCCTTGGCGTTTAACGTATCAAAAATTGTTTCGATGAGGAGAATGTCCACGCCACCTTCATCCAGAGCACGGATTTGTTCCATGTATGCCTCTTTCAGCTGATCAAAAGTGATTGCCCGATAACCCGGATCTTCTACATCCGGTGAAAGCGAAAGTGTTTTGTTTGTGGGGCCGATAGAACCTGCCACTAATCGGGGTTTGGCGGGATTTTTCCTTGTATACCGATCAGCTACTTCACGGGCATTTTTTGCCGCAGCAACATTTAACTCATAGACCAAATCCTCCATATGATAATCAGCCTGCGAAATGGAAGTGCTGTTAAACGTATTTGTTTCAATAATATCGGAGCCTGCCTCAAGAAATTGGCTATGAATTTCTTTGATAATTTCCGGTTGAGTAAGGCTTAGCAGGTCATTGTTACCTTTTAAGTCAGATTTGTCATACTTTTTAAATCGTTCGCCCCGGTAGTCGTCTTCAGTAAGGTTATAAGATTGGATCATGGTGCCCATGGCGCCATCCAAAATGAGAATGCGATCTTTAAGAAGATCCTTTATTTGATCAAATTTCATGTATATTATTCCTAGGTAATAGGTTATAAGGTGCTTTTGGTTGCACAAAAACATTTCAACTGAGCTACGAAGTGATTACCTTAACACTGTTAGATTTTTGTATCGAAAATCTTGTAACTCATTGAAAAGCTTTTGGAACATAAATTTACAAATAATACCAGACTAAATGAAAGTAATTGAGCATTATGAGCAGGCGGAGGAACCGCTTATCTCGTTCGAAATTATTCCCCCCAAGAGAGGAGGATCGGTAAAGAAGGTTTTTGACTCATTGGACCAGGTTATGCAATATAATCCCCCTTTCATTGATGTAACTTATCATGCTGCAGAGTCATATTATGAGGAATTAGGAGACGGAACGGTTAAGCGTCACATCAAGCGTAAACGTCCGGGGACTATTGGTCTCTGTGCAGCTATCATGCATAAATATGGGGTGGATCCGGTTCCGCACCTGATTTGTGAAGGATTTACCAAGGAAGAAACCGAGGATGCACTGATCGAGCTGAATTACCTGGGCATCGACAATGTACTTACTATTCGCGGAGATGCTTCGGATGATTCCATCCCTCGCTACAAGAATGGGACCTTCAATAAGTTCGCACTTGATCTGGTGAAGCAGGTCAAAAATATGAATAAGGGCCAGTATCTGGAAGATATTGTGAATGCACATAAAACTGACTTTTGTGTGGGAGTGGCCGGATATCCTGAAAAACACTTTGAGGCTCCCAACCTTGATTTTGACATCCAGCAGTTGAAAAAGAAAGTAGAAGCCGGTGGCGATTATATCGTAACGCAGATGTTTTTTGACAATGACGCCTATTTTCGATTTGTAAAGAAATGTCGCGATGCAGGGATTACATGTCCCATTGTACCGGGACTCAAGATTTTGACACGGGAAAAGCATTTAAGTACTCTGCCTAAGTATTTCCACCTGAATATTCCTGAGAAATTAGCTCATGAAGTTCAGGCTAATCCGGATAATGCGAGGGAAGTCGGAATAGAATGGGGTGGACAACAGTGCATTGAATTACTTGAAAAGGGGGCACCAGGTATTCACTTTTACATTATGGGGGATCCAAGTCCGGCTCTTGACGTCATAGAAAAAATACCGATGGGGCATGAACTCACTAAAAAGTAGTTATTTGCTATTTTATAGTGCTTAATTAAATTTAACTCTTTCTGCATACCATGTGACTGTTTATTCTTTACAATCTAGGTATCGGCTAAATTAATTATGCGTTCCAGCTTTTTGGGGTTTTTCCTTATTTGCCTGGTATTACCGGTTTTTGCTCAGACAAAACAAATTGATGAGCTCAAAAGACGTCGGGCTAATGTGTCGTCAGATAGCCTGGAAATTGAACTGTCGGTAAAATTAGCTAAAGAGCTAAATCATTCTGGTCACATTCAAAAAGCTATAACAGTTCTAAAAAAGGCTGCTTCTGTCGCTGACTCACTTGAGGATGCCCACTTGGTACAGGAAGTAGATATACAGCAGGCTGATAATTATTTGAATAATTCACAGCCTGATTCAGCGGAAAAAATACTAAGCGGTGTACTAAAACGATACCCCGAAAGCGAGAAAAAAGCAGTCATATTGTCTCTTTTGGGCAATGCCTATCGTTATATGGGAAATTATAAACAGGCGCTCAAAAAACAGCAGCAAGCCAAGGCGTTGGTAGATTCCGCCCAACAACCAAAAACATTTAGTCGTATTAATTTAAATTTGGGTTCAGTTCATAGTGAAACCGGAAACTATGGGTTGGCTTTTAAGTACTTCTTAAGAAGTATTGCGGGAGCGAGGGCCGTGGGAGATAGCTTATTGTTGGCGACTAGCCTTAATAACATAGGCTTAGCGTATAACAATTATTCGAAGCCTGATAAAGCCAAATATTATTTACAGCGAGCAGAAAAGATTGATCAGAAAAACAATAACAAAGTGGGGCTCCTGCGAGCATCATTGAATCTGGCTATTGTGTTTCATCAATTGCATGAATTGGACAAAGCAATCAAACAATATAATGAGGCGCTGGATTTACATAAAGCGATTCGAAAAGATGTGCCTCCCTACCAGATATTATATAATCTTGGGCAGGTTTATAAGGATAAAAATGATTTAGATAAAGCTGCCGATTTTTATCATCAATCTCTGGAGTATTGCAAAAAGGCAGGTATTTCGCAGGGACTCGTTTATAATTATGGGGGGTTGGCAAATGTGGCTGAGTTACGGAAAAACTTTTCTCAGGCTCGAGATTATTATACCAAAGCATTATATATCGCTCAAAAAATCGGGGTGAATCAATTACAGAAAAGTGCGTTGCATAGTCTTTATAATTTGGAGAAAGAACAGAAAAATTATAAAGAGGCACTCACTTATCACGAAAAATTTAAGCGTTTGAGTGATAGTTTGAAGGAGCAAGCCAACGAACAAAAAATTAAACAAAGCGAAATGAAACTTGCTTTAAGCAAACAGCAGAAAATAAATCAGCTTTTAGAAGAGAAACAGGAACAACAAAAAGCTCGCATCAGGACTGAAAATGGGCTTATTGCTGCAGGCCTTGGCATTATAGTTATCATTTCGGTATTAGTGATTTTGTTGTATCGAGCTAATAAACAAAAAAAGAGAATTAATGCTAAATTGGAGTCACGGAGTAATGAACTCGAAGATCTGAACAAGATTAAAGATAAGATATTAGCGATTATAGCCCACGATTTACGTTCTCCGTTCAGTTCAATGCAGGGGATGATTTACCTTTTGCGGGAAGATGAGTTGAGTGACGAAGAGATTGATAAAATGACTGCTGAACTAGAAGTTTCAATCAGCCAGAATGTTAGCATGATGGATAATCTTTTGGCTTGGGCCAGAGAGCAAATGTCTGGACTTGCGCTGAATATTGAATCCATTGAGGCCTACGATATAACGGAAGAAGTTTTAGGAAACTATGAATTTCAGGCTCAACATAAAGGTATTCATCTGTCAAATAATGTGGACAAAGGCCAAAAAGTAAAAGCCGATTACAATTTGTTTAAGCTTGTATTACGTAATTTAGTATCCAATGGAATCAAGTTTTGTGAAAATGGTGATCATCTTGTTGTAAAAGCCAGCGAGAGTGGGGATGAAATAATTTTTGAGGTCAAGGATACCGGTGTTGGTATCCCGGATGAAAAGAAAGCCGATCTGTTTACTATTGACAGTGGTTCTAGAGCAGGAACGAATAATGAAAAGGGTAGCGGTCTTGGGTTACTACTATGTAAAGAATTTGTGGAAAAACAGCAGGGAAAAATTAGTGTGAAAAGTACGGTCGGGGTAGGCACGACCTTTATCTTTAGTCTTCCCCGAATATCCTAATGTGGTTGAGGGTTTATCGGATGAAGGATGCAACCGTAAAAAACTGTTTAATTCGTAAGTATTTTCAGGCGAATTTATAAATTGAGGATACAGCCCCATCGTAACATAAAGGCAACAAACGGCTGATTATTCAGGAGGAATCTCGTGCTTCTAAGGTAACGGGTACAAAGCTAAGCACGCCTTCTTGTCCAGTTGGATTGGCAATGATTTCCTTGAGTTTTTCCATCGTAATTATCCCCAATTTTTCATAATCAGTATGTATGGAAGAAATTCTTGGGCGATGTCTATTACAAATAGGTAAATCGTCATAACCTATTACTGCAACATCTTCCGGTACTTTGTAACCGTGGTAAATAGCTTCTTCCAGAAAGGCATGAGCCATATTATCGTTACTGGCGAAAATGGCACGGGGCTTTTCTTCTGCTCGTTCAAATTCTTCAAAAGCCTTCATCCCCGACCTAAAACTAAAATTGCCGTCAAATGACCATACCAGTTCAATGCCCGAATTTTGAGAAATATAATCCCGGAAACCATTAAAGCGATATCGCGCTTCAGATTTTTCCATTGGCCCCTTGATTATGCCACACTTTTTATACTTGCGCTTTAAAAAATGTTCACCCGCTAAAAATCCACCGCTATATCCATCGAATGATATCGTACTAATCACAGGATTTTCGATTAGAGCATTCGATACGATTGGAAAATCGTCAGGAAGCATATCAACTAACTCCCGGTAATCATTATGCGTAAATTCAGGAGCATAAATGATCATCCCTTCATAAAATTCATAGTACTTATTACCAACCTCTCTGAGCATTTGTAATGTTTGCTTAAAAGACAACGGCAGGTTAATAAAAGAAAGATGAATATTACTTTTTAAAGCTGCTCTGGTTAGGCCGTGGAATAAAGAAGCATAGAATTCGCCAAGTGCAAATTCAGGTGCAGCAAAAATGATTTTTAACGTCTTATCTACCCTTTGTCCATTTTGATTTTTAAAAATTGGGTAATTAAGACGTTTAGCCGTCTTAAATATTTTATCGGTCGTTTTATTACTGATTTTGTCAGAGCCGTTCAAGACTCGGGATACCGTAGAAATGGAATATCCTGTTTCTTCGGCTATATCTTTGAGTGTTACCTTCACTTTTGGGCTAACTTTAAATTATAAAGATATGTTTTTATTGCATTAATCAGTGCAAATTATTCCATAATTGCAAATATATTAAACTAAGTTTTTTATTAAAAAGTTGTACGGCAACAATAGATATTTTTTGTAAAACCTTCTGAACGTTAACAAGGAACCTAAACAAAGGGTCAAGCAGGTACATCGAATATCAATTATTTGAATAAAATAAAATTTTAAGGTTAACATGTTGTGACCGCTCTTCCGAATTTTAGTTATTTGCACACATATAATGCAAATTGTTTTTTAACATCAGGCAATATTTTCTTAATTATCGTTAATTATTACTATTTTATTTATTGATCAATTAACTTAATACTGCTTTTAGGCATCAAGAAATATCTTTTATAGACTTACATGCATGGCTTATGCAAATTTTTTGTAGAAAAAATGGTGTTCTATTGATAGAGAAAGGATTATTAAAATTTTTGTATCAATTGTTAGCGATATCAAAAAGACTTCTTGCCTTAATCGTTGGTAGTATCGACTTTTAATGATTGAAAATAAATAAACGATGGCGCAAAGATTTACCAGATACGCATTTGTAGTATTTTTTTTCTTACATATTCCTACTTCTGTTTTTTCAAAATCGTTTTCAAGTGATGGACATTACCAAAAAATAGACAATGGCGTTATTGTTCACTTGGAAGATAGAAGTCCTTCGGAGGCAAAAGCAGTAAAGCTAGAGGTGCTCTCACCTAGAATTATTCATGTGGTAGCTTCGCCGGCGGATACGTTTGCTAATACAAAAAGCCTGATGAGAACTGGTAACATTGGTCCGACTCCCCATTGGGATATACAAAAAAAGGGAACTACGGTTTTGCTAAGTACGGATAGTCTGCAAGTACATATTTCTACAGAGACCGGTAAGATTGATTTTTATGATCAGCATGGGAATCCCATTTTGAGAGAAAAAAAGGGTGGGGGTAAATCATTTAAACCAGTAACGGTACAGGGAGAAAAATTTTATCGCATTCAGCAGGTATTTGATTCCCCTTATGATGAAGCTTTTTACGGATTGGGTCAGCATCAGAACGGTCGGATGAATTATAAGGGAAAAGATGTAGAGTTGGCCCAGCACAATATTGTGGCGGTAGTCCCCTTTCTATACTCCAGTAAACAATACGGGATTTTATGGGATAACTATTCGATTACCAATTTTGGGGATCCCAGGGATTACAAACCACTTTCTTCCCTAAATCTATATACGAAAGAAGGCAACAAAGGTGGATTGACGGCCACTTATTATTCTGATCAGAATACGGTGTCATTGAAAAGAACAGAGGATCGAATTGACTATCAATATTTGTCTGATCTGAAAAAGATTCCAGGGGGATTTAACTTGGCCAAAGGAAAGGCCGTTTGGGAAGGACAGATTTCAGCAGACGAAGGGGGGATACATAAATTTATGCTCTATCAATCGGGATATACCAAGATTTGGATTGATGGAAAGCTGGTTGTGAATCGCTGGCGACAAGGTTGGAATCCCTGGAAAGTGAAATTTAATCTGGATATGAAGCAGGGCCAAAAGCATGATTTCAAGATGGAGTGGCGGCCGGCATCGGGACAAGCTTTTCTGGCTTTGCGGCAGCTCGATCCCATGAAACCGACCGGAGCGGAGCAGGCTCTGAGGCTCACTTCCGAAGTGGGTAAGCAGATCGACTATTATTTTGTAAAAGGTAATGACGCCGACCAGGTGATCAGTGGATATCGTAAGCTGACAGGCAAAGCGCCAATCATGCCGAAATGGGCCATGGGTTACTGGCAGAGCCGGGAGCGATATGAAAACAGCAATCAATTGCTGGGAACCGTCAAAAAGTATCGACAGAAAAAAATCCCGCTGGATAATATTGTACTGGACTGGATGTATTGGCCCCAAAGCAAATGGGGTTCGCATAAATTTGATCACAAACGGTTCCCGCATCCCAAAGCCATGGTGGATAGCGTTCATGATATGAATGCGCACATTATGATATCGGTGTGGCCCAAATTTTATACGACTACGGAGCATTATAAAGAGCTAAATCAAAAGGGACATATTTTTCAGCATAATATCAAAGAGGGACACAAAGATTGGGTAGGTCCCGGCTATTTATCGAGTTTTTATGATCCTTTTTCTGCGGAAGCCCGCAAGATATACTGGCATCAAATTGACGAGCAGCTAAACAGCAAAGGGATTGATGCCTGGTGGCTGGATGCTACGGAGCCCGATATGCATTCCAATTTGTCGATCAAAGAGCGAAAATTGAATATGACACCTACAGCGATGGGACCCGGTGCGCAGTATTTTAACGCTTATTCACTGGAGAATTCCAGAGCTGTTTATAATGGAGCAAGGAAAGCTAATCCCAACAAACGGGTTTTCATTTTAACTCGTTCGACCTATGCCGGTCAGCAGCGCTATGCTGCAGCAACCTGGAGTGGAGATGTGGCTGCTCGTTGGTCAAATCTAAGGGACCAGATTTCTGCGGGCATAAACATGGGGCTTTCCGGGATTCCCTATTGGACAACCGATATTGGGGGATTTGCCGTGCAACCGCGGTATATACATGCAACCGGAGAAGATCTAAAAGAATGGCGTGAACTTAATACTCGTTGGTTTCAATTTGGTACTTTTTGTCCGTTGATGCGCAGCCATGGGCAGGATCCCAAACGAGAGATTTACAACATTGCTCCCAAGGGAACCAACGTGTATCAAACATTAGTCCATTATGATCGACTCCGTTACCGGTTGATGCCATACATTTATACGCTTGCAGGCAAAACATATTTTGATAATTATACCATCATGCGAGGGTTGGTAATGGATTTCCCACAGGATAAAAAAGCTCGAAATATCGGGGATCAGTTTATGTTCGGACCCAGCATCATGGTGAATCCAGTCTGCAAATTTAAGGCGCGAAGCCGCCGGGTTTATCTTCCAAAATCCACAGGATGGTATGATTTACAGTCGGGTAAATTTTATCATGGTGGGCAAACCATTAAAGCTGCGGCTCCACTATCTCAGATTCCGCTGTATGTGAAGGCCGGATCTATTATTCCATTTGGCCCGTCGCTGCAATATTATAATGAAAAACCAGCCGACCCAATTACATTATATATCTATACAGGTCGGAATGGTCATTTTAAACTGTATGAAGACGGAGAGGTGAATTATAATTATGAGAAGGGATCCTATTCTACCATTCCATTCAACTATGATGAATCAGCTCAAACATTAACGATAGGAAAACGAAAAGGATCGTTCCCCGGAATGCTTAAGAGAAGAACGTTCAATGTTGTTTGGATTACCCCAAATGATCCCAGAAAGTTAAATTTGGATCGGTCGGCCGATCAGACAGTGACCTACGCTGGGACTAAAATCACTATCAAGAAGAAATAGAAAAGTTTAATAAGAATCAGTTATTTCTTAACGGATAAATAAAGCTCTAAAATAATATTGTGAAAAAAAATAGATTATTCTTAATCAGCCTTTTGGGCCTCGTTTTATTGGGATGTTCTTCTAAAGGAAGTCAATTTCGACAGAGAAAACGTTTTACACGAAATTGGCGATTTCATTTAGGAGATATAAAAAATGGACAAGCTACAACGCTGAATGATTCTACCTGGCGTCCCCTGGATTTACCGCATGACTGGAGTATCGAAGGGGCCTTCAGTAAAGATAATCCCGCTGGACCCGGTGGTGGAGCATTACCGGGAGGTATTGGCTGGTATCGTAAATCATTTACCATCCCGGCAGCTGATACTGCAAAAATGCATTTCATAGATTTTGATGGCATATACCGGGATAGCAAAGTCTGGATTAATGGTCATTTCCTGGGAGAACGCCCATATGGATATAGCTCTTTCCGATACAATTTGACCCCCTATTTACATTATGGAACCCAAAAAAATATCATTGCTGTCCGGGTAAATAATTCTCAGCAGCCTAATTCACGTTGGTATTCCGGTTCGGGTATTTATCGTAATGTGTGGATGGTAACAACTAATAAGTTGCATGTTGATCACTGGGGGACGCATATCACAACGCCGGATGTTGATAAACAGGAGGCTACGGTTGAAATACAGACGAAGGTCAAAAACCGCGATGCTAAACAAAGAAATATTTCGCTTGCTACCGTGATCTATGATTCCACGGGGCGGGAAGTGGCAAAAACTTCATCCTCTAAACAAACCATTGACAGTACGTTGACCATGACCCAGGAATTACAAGTTAAGAATCCTCAGCTGTGGTCGGTCGACAGTCCAACACTTTACCATGCAGAAACGAGTATAAAATCGGGAAGTAAGATCGTCGATCGGTACCGGACAGTATTTGGGATTCGAAAATTCCATTTTGATCGAAAGAAGGGGTTCTTCTTAAACGGTAAGCATCTTAAAATTTTGGGTGTTTGCGACCATCATGATTTAGGGGCTTTGGGGGCAGCCATAAATAAACGTGCGATTGAACGCCGATTGGAGATGTTGAAAAATATGGGTGTGAATGCCATTCGAACGTCACATAATCCTCCGTCACCGGAGTTGTTGCATCTGACCGATAAAATGGGATTTGTGGTGCTGGATGAGGCTTTTGATGGCTGGAAAAGGAAGAAGACGAAGTATGGGTATTACCAGGATTGGGATCAATGGCATGATCGGGATATTAGTGATATGGTTCGACGCGATCGAAATCATCCCAGTGTGATGATGTGGAGCATTGGAAACGAAGTTTGGGGACAGGGTGACAGCACGGGCGTCACCATTGCAAGAGATTTGGCAAACACGGTGCATAAATGGGATACAACACGCCCTATCACCTCAGGCCTTAATTCTCCGTTCCCCAATAATTCGCTATATCGATCGGGGGCACTGGATTTGGTTGGATTTAATTATCACCGAAATTTGTTTGATAGTTTTCTGGACGATTTCCCCCACGGAAAATTTATTGCCACCGAAACAACCTCGGCACTGGCCACGCGCGGAGAGTATGATATGCCCTCTGACAGCATCCGTCGCTGGCCTATTGCCTGGGATAAACCGTTTACGCAGGGCAATGACGATTATACCGTATCGTCTTATGATAATGTAAGTACGCCGTGGGGCTCTACCCATGAAGAGGGATGGGCTGCAATTAAAGGGAAGGATTATATTTCCGGCATGTTTATTTGGACCGGATTTGATTACCTCGGTGAACCTACCCCTTATAGTTGGCCGGCGCGGAGTTCTTATTTCGGTGCGATTGACTTGGCGGGGTTCCCCAAAGATGCCTATTACATGTATCAAAGCGAATGGACCGATAAACCGGTACTGCATCTGTTTCCTCACTGGAATTGGCAAAAGGGCGATACGGTGGATGTGTGGACGTATGCCAGTACTGATAGTGTTGAACTTTTCCTGAATGGCAAATCGCTCGGCATCAGGACGAAGTCTAAAAACAAATTCCATATGCAATGGCGTGTGCCCTATCAGCCGGGTACCATCAAAGCGGTAGCCATCAAGAATGGAAAAGAGGCGCTTGAGAAAGAAATTCATACAGCGGGTAAAGCTGAAAAACTCGTTTTATCAGCTGACCGCACTCAGATCAAAGCGAATGGACGGGACCTGTCGTATATCAAAGTGGAGGTACAAGATGACGATGGAAATATGGTTCCACGAGCAAATAATGAAATCCATTTTGAAATAAATGGCGCAGGCAAATTGGTCGGTGTGTCTAACGGCTACGAGGCCAATCATGAATCCTTCAAAGCGGATCATCATAAAGCATTTAACGGATTGTGCCGAGCTATTATCGAGTCAACTGATAAGCCGGGGACAATAAGCCTGACGGCTCGTTCTGAAGGGCTTGAACCGGCCACCATAAAAATTTCTACTCGATAATATTTAAAGCAAGTACAATACCAAGAATTGATGTCAGTGGTATCTTGCTCCATCGGGCGGCTGATTGTGCCGTCCGGTGGACTGTAAGGCTAAAACCCGGGGCCGTATGAGTGATCAGATCCTATAAAATCTGCCCGACCGCAAATTCAGCGTCCGGACGGAGAAATACAATACAGCTTTTAGTTATGGATTCACGTTATCTATGATCGGATGATTAGGAAAAGACTCCGTTTGTATAGCTTTTATATGCAGCTGAGCACGGAATATGATCATATGAAAGGTAATAATAAAAAATATATAACAGGCAGCTATCTTTTCTTTCATTTCCATGCGCTGTTTGGAAATGCTAAATCTAGCTAGAAAGCCCTAATATTGGGTAAATAAAAAAAAGAAAGCTCCACGGAGTACGCGGAGCTTTTAGGCAAAATGCCTTCGGCTTATAGCCTTATTGTGATAAGATTAGATGGAATCTTATGGCTTAATTATATCGATACTTTTCCAAATCTTCAATTTTTTGATATAATGGTGTTTAATTAACAAGAAAGATATTAAACATCATGAGTAAGGTACTTGGCTTAGACTTAGGGACGGCATCTATCGGTTGGTCATTAGTAGATGTTGAAGGAGAAAAAATAATTGATTCTGGTGTTCGCATTTTTCCTATGGGGGTAAATCTCGAAAGAGGCAAAGAGCAGTCCAAAAACGCTACCAGGAGGGAAAAACGTCAAGCACGCCGCCAAAATTTTCGACGGAAAATGCGAAAATGGAAGCTCGCAAAGATAATGGTTGAAAAAGGGATGTTCACTGATATTAATCCTACTTACAAAGAATTAACGGGCAAGGAA